>Ga0114970_10002357_pt1 | contig 14116 bp, 13 predicted proteins | sample M_140205_XF_Meta_FD_87030 | JGI IMG/M metagenome (GOLD analysis project Ga0114970, IMG submission 87030) | Freshwater microbial communities from Lake Montjoie, Canada to study carbon cycling - M_140205_XF_MetaG | ecosystem: Environmental > Aquatic > Freshwater > Lake | place: Lake Montjoie... | reverse complement strand
GCAGCCCGTGCGGGGAGATGTCAGGAGCGTCCGGAACGCGTCGAATCATGCGATGCACGCTCTCGCGCACCGCGCGCTGGTCGACCCGAGCGCCGCGACGGCCGAGAAATAGGGCGCGTCCGCTGCCAGCGGTGACTAACTGCGGGCGGCCGCGCTCAAGCCAGTCGTCGAGGGCGCGCGCCGCCGGCAGCCCATACGGGACTATTCGTTCCTTGGCACCCTTGCCCAGCACTCGCACCGCGCGCCGGTGCGGGTCGAGGTCAGCCACGTCGATGGCGACCAACTCGCCAACCCGGATGCCAGCGGCGTACATCAACTCGGCCGTGGCACGGTCGCGCAGTGCGACCGGGTTACCGTCGTCGGCGGCCACGGCGGCACTATCGAGCATCTGCTCGGCCTGGTCGGCGCGTAGCACAGCAGGCAGCGCCCGGCCCCGCCTTGGGCTCGCGAGCAGCGCGGCAGGGTCGGCCTCGATCAGCTCGCGCTCCTGCGCCCAAGCCGTGAAAGTACGGAGGGAACTCGCCCGACGCCCCATGGTGCTGGGCGAGTGACCGCTCGAGTGCTCGGCAGCGAGAAACGATCGGATCGCGATGGAGTCGAGGTCGGCCAGTGAGTCGACCCCTTCGGCCGCAGACTGCGCCAGGAGCCTCGACACGTCACCGCGGTAGGCGCGCACGGTGTGAGGGCTGCGACCTCGCTCGAGCGCGAGATAGGAGCAGAAATCGTCAATCACAGCCTCGGCCCAGGGAGGGAGGGTGGGTTCGTCAGGGGGAGAGTTCAGAGCCTCGGCGATCACCTTCTAACGGTGTGCCGCGGCGAGGTCTCAGTCAAGGACCGACACCCATCCCCGCGAGGAACGCGCCGCCAGCCCCCGAAGCTCGAGGCCCGCAAGGAGCGCGAGAGCCTCGGGCATGGTCAGCTCACGGCGCAGGGCCACCTGCTCGACCGTGAGCGGCGTTCTCGGCGCCAGCAGGGCGAGCACCAAGCCGAGAGCCTCAGGAAGGGGTGCCACGTCGGCCAGCCCGGGCAGCGGCTCGTCGACCCATCGAGGGTCGCCTGCAACCTCGGTGATGACCTGATCGGCAGAGGTGATCAGGGTGGCACCACCCCGGATCAGTTCGTGAACGCCGACGCTGGCCTGCGAGGTGACCGAGCCCGGCACGCCCATCACCGTGCGCCCTATGTCGGCCGCATGGCGAGCGGTGCTCAGGGCACCGCTGCGACGCGCCGCCTCGACCACCACCGTGCCTCGGGTGAGCGCCGCAATCAGGCGATTGCGGTCGAGGAAGCGCCACCTCTGCGCCAGCTCTCCGGGGGGCGCCTCCGACACCAGTAGCCCCGAGTCAGCGCAGCGCGCGAAGAGTGCCTCGTGGGCGGTGGGGTAGGCAACGTCGACCCCACAGGCGAGCACCACCACCGTCGACCCTCGGCCCGCGAGCGCACCCCGGTGCGCCGAGGCATCGATTCCGTAGGCACCCCCTGACACCACCGTCCAGTCGCGCTCGGCGAGGTCGGTCGAGAGGAGTGAGGCCACCCGGGCCCCGTAGTCGGTCGATGCGCGCGCTCCGACCACCGCGATCGAGCGCAGGGCGAGCAGCCGCAGGTCGCCGCGGCCGGCCACCCAGAGACCAAAGGGCGACTCGTCACCGAGGTCGTCAAGCTGCGAGGGCCAGCCGGGGTCTCCCGGCACCACGAAGCGCCCACCCTCGGCCTCGAATTGACGGAGGGACTCGGCGGCAGCGGCTCGTGCCTCGGGGCGCCCGAGGTCTCGGGCCCGCCCGCTGGGGGCGGCGGCCGCGAGGCGCGCGACGGCGTCAGGCGCCCCGTACTGCGCGACGAGCCGCCCCACCCCGACCGTTGCCGGTTCCACCACGTGGGTCAGCAGGGATCGTGCCTCGCGGTCAGCCGCCTCGGCGGTCATGCGGCCCACATTCCCCGGCCGGTGCGCGCCTCCTGAGCCGTGAGGACGTCCTGCTCGTCGGGGCGGTCGTGCCCACGCAGATCGGCCACCGTCCAGGCCAGTCGCGCCACCCGGTCGAGACCGCGCGCAGACGAGCGCGGCGACCGCGCCAGGGTGTCGAGCGCGACCGCGCCCGAGGGGTCGGGACGGTGGGTACGCCTCAGCTCGGACCCCGGGACCTCGGCATTGGTGGTCCAGGCGGTATCACGCAGCCTCATGGCCGACCGAGCCCGCGCCTCCCCCACGCGAGCCGCCACCGCCGCTGACCCCTCGGGGCGAGGTCCGTCGAGAAGCAGCTCATCAGCCGTAGGCCGCTCGAGCACCAGCCGGATATCGACTCGATCGAGCAGCGGCCCGCTGAGGCGAGACAGGTAGCGTCGTCGCTGCAGCGAACTGCAGGTGCACTCGTCGTCGGAGTTCGGAGAGTTAGCGCGCCCGCACGGGCAGGGATTGGCGGCCAGCACCAGTTGGAATCGCGCGGGAAGTCGGGCCGCGAACCCCACCCGAGCGATGGTCACCTCGCCCGACTCCATGGGCTGGCGCAGCGCGTCGAGCACCGCGGGTGCAAACTCGGGCGCCTCATCGAGGAACAGCACCCCCCGGTGAGCCAGCGAGACGAGCCCTACCCGCGGTGAGCGACCCCCTCCGCCGCCCACCAGCGCCGCGAAGGTGGCTGTGTGATGGGGAGCGCTCAGGGGCGGCCGACGGATCAGCCCCACCCGTGCTGGCAGTTGGCCGGCCACTGAGTGCACCCCGGTGACCTCGAGCGCCTCCTCGTCTGACAGGTCGGGAAGGATTCCGACGAGTCGCTCGGCCAACAGCGTCTTGCCCACGCCCGGCGGCCCCAGCATCGCGAGGTGATGTCCGCCGGCAGCGGCTAGCTCGAGACCGAGTCTCGCGAAGTGGTGCCCCCGCACATCGGCAAGGTCGAGTACCGCGGGGCGGCCCGTCGCGCCCTCCTCGGGCACGGCGGGCACGTCAACGTCGCCGAGCCCCGCCGGCGGCTCGTCGCCCCGCAGGCGGGCCACCAGTTCGGCTAGCGAGGAAACCCCGAGCGCGCTGACCCCTGGCACCAGCATCGCCTCCGCCTCATTCGCGCGAGGGACGATGATGCGCACTAGGCCGCCGCGCGCCGCTGCTGCAGCCGCCACCAGCACGCCGCGCACGGGGCGCACTCGCCCGTCGAGGCTGAGCTCTCCGATGATGAGCGTTCCGGCCACCGACTGGCGCGGCACTGTGTCGGCAGCCGCCAGCGCTGCCATCGCAATGGCGAGGTCGAGGCCAGGCCCCGTCTTGGGTAGCCACGCCGGCGACAGTCCGATGGTGACTCGGGTCGCTGGCCAAGTGAGCCCCGAGTTGAGCACCGCCGATCTCGCTCTATCGCGCGACTCGCCCACCGCGGCATCGGGAAGCCCGACGATCGACATCGCGGGCAGGCCAGCACTGATGTGGGCCTCCACCTCGATGAGGTGACCTTCGACCCCCAGCATCACCGCCGAGCAGGTACGCGCGTGCGCCATCAGGCCACCCCTCGCTGATGGTCGAGCACCGGCGCTCCACTGGCCGGGATCACCACGCCTACGGCGTCAATGCGCACCGCAACCGCCCGCTCGCCCGACGCCTGCAGCCACAGTGCGGTCAACTTCCGAAGCCGGGCTGCCTTGCGAGGGGTGATGGCCTCGAGCGGCGACCCGTAGGCGACGCTGCGACGCGTCTTGACCTCGATGATGACCAGACAGTCACCCTCGCGGGCTATCAGATCGATCTCACCCTCGGGGCAGCGCCAGTTGCGCGCGACCACCTCCCAGCCGTCGGCCGTGAGACGACGAGCCACGAGGTCCTCTCCGAAACGGCCGACCGCGGCGCGTGAGTTCATGGGCTGCCCCCTTCGACGTGTCCGTGCAGAAGCACGGACCTGCCGAGTGTCGCGGCAAACTTCACGATCGGGTCGACGCACTCAGCTGCCTGTGGACAGGGCAGGGTTGGAGAGGCTGTGCACACACGTCTCCGCCAGGAGTGGCAGCGCTCGAGTGGGGCTCAGTCGCTCTCGACAGCGACATCATCCCGAGCCGGCAGGTTCCACGACACGCGGTGCAGCACGGTGGGGCCGAGCCGCCGAAGGGCCTCGAGGTGCTCGGGGCTCGCGTAGCCCTTGTTCTCGTTCCACCCGAACTCGGGGAATCGCGGGGCGAGCTCAACCATCAGGGCGTCGCGCTGCACCTTGGCCAACACCGACGCCGCGGCCACCGCCGAGCACGTGAGGTCAGCCTTCACCCGGGTCACCACGCGCGGCGGCGCGAACGGCAGCGCACCCGAGTCGTGGTCGGCTCCCTCGTTGTCGAGGGCGAACAGGTCACCCTGCACCGCAGGCCGGGTGAGCCAGTCGTGCGCGCCATCGAGCAGCACCAGATCGGGTACGACGTCGAGCTCGGCGAGCGCCCTCTCACCTGCCAGTCGTAGGGCGGCCGTGAGCCCGACGTGATCAATCTCGTCGGACGATGCGCTGCCCACCGCCCACGACAGGCACCAGCGCCGAATCAATGGTTGCAGTGCCACGCGGGCGTCGGGCGCGAGCAGCTTGGAGTCTCGTAGTCCGGCTGGCGCCGTTGCTGTCGACCTATCGACCACCACGACCCCCACCATGACCGGGCCCGCGAGGGCTCCCCTGCCCACTTCGTCGATGGCAGCCAGCCGCGACGACCCTGACCGCAGCAGCTCACGCTCAAACCGCAGGGTCGGCGCCTTCACTCTCCCGGAACCGCCTTGCCAGCACCAGCCGGCGGCAGGGTGGGTACCGGCTTGCCCGCCCTGGCGTCGAGCGCCGGGTTGGTGAAGACGGTCGGCGTGCCCAACGTTCCGGCGCTGATCAGTGGCCACACCACCACCACGACCTTGCCCACGACGTTGCCCACGGGCACACCGCCGGAGCTGTCCTCGAGGTGGTAGCGCGAGTCGCGCGAGTTGCTGCGGTTGTCGCCCATCACGAACACCGCTCCGGGCGGCACGGTGATGTCGAAGTCGACCTGGTCGGTGGTGTCGCCCGGCTTAATGTAGGCCGACTCGTTGAGCCCGACCCCGTTCACCACGATGCGACCCTTGGCGTCACAGCACTGGATGCGGTCGCCTGCCACGCCGATCACGCGCTTGACGAGGTCCTGGCCCGAACTGCTCGGCAGCAGGCCCACGAAGGTGAGCGCCTCACGAATCACTCCCGACGCACCAGTGGCGGGCAGTGGGTCGGGCAGCCAGCCGCCCGGGTCGCGGAACACCACGACGTCGCCCCGCTGAACGCCTGCGATGGAGGTGGTGATCTTCGAGGCAATGATCCGGTCGCTGACGCGGAGGGTGTCTTCCATCGACTCGCTGGGCACGTAGAAGGCTTGAACGAGGAAGGTACGCACGAGGATCGACAGGATCAGGGCTGAGCCCACGATAATGCCGACCTCGCGCAGCAGCCCACCCTTGCGCTCGGACTGGGCACGGTGTGACGCGACCCGTGACGAGGCGGTGCCGCCACCCTCGTCGCTGGCCGCGGTCACCTAGGTCTCCCGTCGCTGTGTCGACCACGCGAAGGCGTGGCCCGTGTCACTCCGAGGAGGTCTCGACCGCTTCGACTGACTCGACTGATTCGATGGGCTCAACCGATTGCACTGGCTCAGCCCGCACGGAGGAAGGGCGGCCGATAGCGTCGCGCTTCTCCTTGATCTTGGCCTTCTTGCCGCGAAGCTCACGGAGGTAGTAGAGCTTGGCGCGGCGCACGTCGCCGCGGGTGACCAGCTCAATGTGGTCGATGATCGGCGTGTGTACCGGGAAGGTGCGCTCAACTCCGACGCCGAACGAAATCTTGCGAACGGTGAAGGTTTCGCGCACTCCGCCGCCGTGGCGGCCAATGACGACCCCCTGGTAGACCTGGATGCGCGAGCGGTTGCCCTCGACGACCTTGACGTGCACCTTGACGGTGTCGCCGGCGCGGAAGGCGGGGATGCCACTCTTGAGTGACTGAACGTCGAGCATGTCGAGCGTCTGCATGGTGAACTCATTCCTTCGTGGCACACCGCAGGACGGCCACGGCAATCGAGGGGGAACTCCGGCGGCCATGCTCCCCTGCGGCGGGGCGTTCGACCACCTTCGTCTTCGAGAGTCAGTGTGTCACAGCGGGCGCTCAGACCCCAATCAGGGCTGGCCGGCGGCTGAGCCATGGTCGACAACGAGCTCGGGCCGCCTGTCGGCCGTGCGCTCAACCGCGCGCTCACGACGCCATCGCGCGATGGCTGCGTGATCTCCTGATCGCAGCACGTCGGGAACGGCTAAGCCGCGCCACTCGGAAGGCTTGGTGTAGACCGGGCCCTCGAGCACAGCCTCGGCGCGACCGGGGGCGAACGAGTCGTCGGGGGCACTTTCCGAGTTGCCCAGTACCCCGGGAATCAGCCGCGCCACCGCCTCGACGATGACCAGGGCCGCCGCTTCTCCACCCGCAAGCACGTAGTCGCCAATGCTGATCTCATCAACGCGGCATCGCGCGGAATAGTGATCGACCACCCGCTGGTCGATCCCCTCGTATCTGCCGCAGGCGATGACCAGCCAGGGATCAACTGACAGTTCAGCGGCGACCGCTTGGGTGAGCGGCCGGCCGCTGGGGGTCGGCACCACGAGTCGGGGTGCGCCCTCCCCCGACTCGAAAATCACATCGAGTAACTCACCCCAGGGCTCGGGTTTCATCACCATGCCCGGCCCGCCACCGTAGGGCGAATCATCAACCGTGCGGTGTCGATCGTGCGCGTGATCGCGGAGGTCGTGCAAGTTCACCGTGAGCACGCCAGCCTCGACGGCCTTACCCACGAGCGAGAGCCCCAGAGGGGCCAGATAATCGGGGAAGATCGAGACGACGTCGATGCGCATCGGGCTCACCCGGACCCGTCGGGCCCCTGATCGCCTTCGGGGGCGTCGGGGTCGTCGGGGTCGTCGGGGTCGTCGGGGTCGTCGGGGGCATCGAGGTCGACCAGCAGTCCGGCGGGCGGGGTGACCACCACGCGCCTGCCCTCGAGGTCGACCAGCGGCACGAACTCGCTGATGAAGGGAATGAGCACCTCAGTGTCGTCAGCCCGGGTTACGACCAGCATGTCGTGCGCGGGCAGGTGCGAGATCTCTGTGAGTTCGCCCACCAGGGTTCCGTCGGCCTCCTCGACCCGCAGGCCCACAAGTTGACGGTCGTAGTATTCGTCGTCACCCTCGGGCAGTTCGTCGTCGACCACGTCGACCTCCAGGGTGGTGCCACGAACCGCCTCAGCGGCAGTGCGGTCGTCGACTCCGACTAGGTGCACCAGCAGCCGTCCGGAGTGCCACCTCATCCACTCGACCGTCAGGGTGGGGTGGATCGCCGAGTCGGTGTACAGCACTGCCCCAGCCTCAAAGCGACGGTCGGGCTCGTCGGTGCGTACCTCGACCGAGAGGTCTCCGCGGATGCCGTGGGCCCGGCCGAGCCGCCCCACGACAACCCGCACCGAACTCCTAGCGCTCGTGCTGGTCGAGGAAGTCGATGCGCACGCCGCGACCGTTGGTGAGCGCACCGAGAACGGTGCGCAGCGCGGTGGCGGTGCGACCGGACCGACCGATGACTCGACCCATGTCGTCGGGGTGCACACGCACCTCGAGGGTTTGCCCGCGGTCGTCACGACCACGACGCGTGCGCACGCTCACGTCGTTGGGGTTGTCGACGATTCCCCGCACCAGGTGCTCGAGAGCCTCCTCGAGCATGTCAGGCCTCCGTGGACTCAACGGCCTCAGCAGCGACCGGCTCAGCCTCAGCAGCTGCCGGCTCAGCCTCAGCAGCGGCTTCAGTCACGACCTCTGCCACGACCTCAGGCTCAGCGGCTTCTGCCACGACCTCAGCAGCGACCTCAGGCTCAACCTCAGCGACCGGTGCCGCCTCAGCGACGACCTCAGCCTCAGCAGCGACAGGCTCAGCCTTGACCGGTGCCTCCCACTTTTCCTCGGCGGCCTTGACACCATCTTCGACCGCGGCAGCGAACACGAGTCGCTTGTCGACGCGGGCCTCAGCGACCCTCAGCGTTCCCTCGGCACCCGGGAGGCCCTTGAACTTCTGCCAGTCACCGGTGACCTTGAGGATGGCCATCACCGGCTCGGTGGGCTGCGCGCCCACTCCGAGCCAGTACTGTGCCCGCTCGGAGTTGACCACGATCAGCGACGGGTCCTCCTTGGGGTGGTACAGACCGATTTCCTCAATCGCACGACCGTCGCGCTTGGTGCGCGAGTCGGCGATGATGATTCGGTACTGAGGGTTGCGGATCTTGCCCAGGCGCTTCAACTTAATCTTGACAGCCACGTGTCGTGCGTCTCCTTGCGGGAACGAAGGGAGGAGGGCCGGAGGATGCGTGGGGGTGCATCCGAGCCTTCCGAGGGGATCGTCGCGGGGGATAGAGGGTCCACACCGTTCTGATCTGCTCCCACAGTCTGCCAGACGAAGACCCCCCGAGTGAAACTGGGCAGGTCGCGCGCCGCGAGGCTCAGCCGCCCAGCAGCTTCTTGAACTCGCTCGGGAGCTCGTCGAGGGTGGCCGGAGGCGCCATCGCGCCTCCCGGCAGAAGGTCGTCGAGGCCCCGGGTCTCCTGGGCTGCACGCTTGGCCGGATTGCCGCTGCGCCCCTTCTTCGACTTGGGCGGGGCGGTCTTGCCCTTAGCCTTCCTGCCGCCACCCATGCCCGGCATGCCACCCATTCCGGGCATACCAGGGATTCCGCCGCCACGGCTCATCTGCCGCATCATCTTCTGAGCCTCACCGAACCGCTCGACCAGGCTGTTGACGTGCTGCACCTCCGAGCCCGAGCCACGCGCGATGCGTGCGCGACGCGACCCGTTGAGAATCTTGGGGTCCTCGCGCTCGGCGGGCGTCATGGACTGGATGATGGCGGCTACGCGGTCGAGTTCGCGGTCGTCGATCGAGTCGAGTTGGTCTTTGATGTCGCCCATACCCGGGAGCATGCCCACCAGCTTGGTGAGCGAGCCCATCTTCTTCACGGCCTGCATTTGCTGGAGGAAGTCCTCGAGGGTGAAGTCCTGGCCCTTCTGCACCTTCTCGGCCATCTTCGCGGCCTGATCGGAGTCGAAGGCTCGCTCGGCCTGCTCGATCAGCGTGAGCACATCGCCCATGTCGAGGATGCGCGAGGCCATTCGGTCGGGGTGGAACGCATCGAAGTCGTCGAGCTTCTCGCCGGTGGAGGCGAACAAAATTGGCTGACCAGTGATCTGGCGCACCGAGAGGGCGGCACCACCCCGCGCGTCGCCGTCAAGCTTGGTGAGCACCACGCCGTCGAAGCCCACTCCGGTCATGAACGACTCGGCGGTCACGATGGCGTCTTGGCCGATCATCGCGTCGATGACGAGCAGCACCTCGTCGGGGCTGACCGCATCGCGAATGGCTCGCGCCTGCGCCATCATGTCGTCGTCGACCCCGAGGCGGCCGGCGGTGTCAATAATCACGACGTCGTGCAGCTTGGAGACCGCGACCTCGATTGACTGACGGGCGACGGCAACCGGGTCGCCCACGCCGCTGCCGGGCTCGGGCGCGTACACAGGCACGCCCGCCCGCTCGCCCACCACCTGCAGCTGGTCGACTGCGTTGGGTCGCTGGAGGTCGGCCGCGACCAGCAGCGGGGTGTGCCCATTGCGCTTGAGCCAGGCGGCCAGCTTGCCGGCGAGGGTGGTTTTTCCAGCCCCCTGAAGCCCCAGCAGCATGATGACGGTGGGTGGGGTCTTGGAGAATTGAAGCCTGCGAGTATCGCCGCCCAGGATGACGACGAGTTCCTCATGCACGATCTTCACGACCTGCTGGGCCGGGTTGAGCGCTCCCGACACCTCGTCACTGAGTGCCCGCTCCTTCACCCGGGCACAAAACTCGCGCACCACGGGCAGGGCGACGTCGGCATCGAGGAGGGCGATTCGGATTTCGCGCACGGTGTCGTCGACGTCGGCCTCGGACAGGCGGCCCTTGCCGCGCAGGTTCTTAAACGTGGCGGCAAGACGGTCGGACAGTGACTGGAACACAAGCATCCTCACGCGCGGACGGACTAACGAGGGCTCCAGACTATCCCGCAGGCGCCCGGCTCGAGGTGAGTGCGTCTAGCACCGCTCGACGGAGGTCGACCGCCACGTCGTGGGCCAGCAGCCCTCCCTCCGGCGACTGCACGTAGAAGACGTCGACCACCTCAGAACCCAGGGTCGAAACGAGAGCTGCCGTGATGTCGACGCCGGCAGCGCTGATCGTTGACGCGACCCGGTAGAGGAGTCCCGGGGCGTCATGGGCACGCACCTCGAGCACCGACGCGCGCGCACTCGCCCCCGGCACGACGAGCACGTCGGGTGCGGCGGTGGGCACCGAGCGCTGGTCGCTGTCGCGACGGCCGAGAAGTTCAGCGAGGTCGAGGCTGCCCTCGAGCGCACGCCTGAGGTCGTCACGAACCCGGTCGGCCGCCGGCACGTCACCGTAGGTGGGAAGTACGGTCCACACCGACACCACCCGGTCGCCGAGCGTCTCGGTCTGGGCCGAGCGCACCCCGAGCCGGTGCAGACTGAGTACCCCGGCTGTCGCCGCCAGGAGCCCGACGCGGTCGGGGCTGAGCACCGTGATGCGGGTCGCGGGCCCGTCGGCCTCGAGCAGCACCTCGAGGCCGCTGCCGCGCGCCAGCGCACGCTGCTCGTCGGTCAGCGCAGGAGCAGGCAGGGTCGTGCCGCCCCTGGCCAGCGAGTGCACCCGCTCGACCAGAGTGTCGATCAGGCGCCCCTTCCACTCGCTCCACACCGACGGGCCGGTGGCGAGCGAGTCGGCCTCGGTGAGGGCCGCGAGGAGGTCGAGGGTGTCAGGATCAGGAACGGCGGCCGCCACCATCTCGATGGTCGCCGGGTCGTCGAGATCGCGACGCGTGGCCACCTCGGGAAGCAGCAGGTGGTGGCGCACGAGGTCAACCAGCACGGCGCAGTCAGCCTCATCGAAGCCGAGGCGCGGCGCGATCTCGGCCACCAGTCCCATGCCAACCTCGGTGTGGTCACCGCCTCGCGCCTTGCCGATGTCGTGCACCAGTGCCCCGACCAGAAGAAGGTCGGGCCGGCGCACGCGCCGGGTGAGCGCGGAGGCCCAGATGGCCGCCTCCACCAGGTGCCGGTCGACGGTGAACATATGAATGGGGTTGCGCTGGGCCGCGCAGCGGAGCACCTGCCACTCGGGGATCAGCCCGCTCCAGACGTCGCGCTGATCGAGTGCCTCCCACACGCGCAGGGTGGGTCGACCCGCGCCCAGCAGCGAGACGAGGGAGTCGCGCGCCTCCCGCGGCCAGGGCACCGGCATCGGCGGACACTCAGTCGCCAGCCGCTCAACAGCGTGCGGCGACAGTGACAGTCCGGCCTGCGCTGCTGCCGCCGCCGCCCGCAGCACCAGCACGGGATCATGCGCGGGGTGTGCCTCGAGCGCCAGCACCACCTCGCCCTCGTGCGCGACCACACCCTCGGCCAGCGGCACCCGGCCTGGGGTCGAGCTACGTCCGGCGAGTCGACGTACGGACGACTTTGGCCTCGCGACACGTTCGACCCGGCTCCACGTGAGGTCGGCTGCATAGGCGACCGCTCGTCCTGCGCGGGCCACCTCGCGCAGCATGTCGTGGTCGTTGCTGGCCCCCAGCATCGCGGCCACAGCAGCCTGGTCGTCGACGACGAGACGATCAGACCCCCGGCCGTTCACCCGGTGGAGAGCATCTCGAACATCAAGCAGCACTCGATGGGGCTCGAGAAGGGTTGCGTGCGGAATGTCGGCGAGCCACGACGCGGCCACCGCGCGCAGCACCACGATGTCGCGAAGTCCGCCGTGGCTCTCCTTCAGGTCCGGCTCGAGCAGGTGGGCGAGGTCACCAGCTCGGTCGGCCCGCGACTCTGACAGCGCACGCAGCGCGGGCAGTCGATCACGTGCGAGCGACCGCCAGTCGGCCAGCACACTGCTGCGCAGCGCCGCCGCCAGCGTGTCGTCGCCCACGACGGTACGTGCGTCAAGGAGGCCGAGCATGACGGGCAGATCGGTGGCCGCGAGTCGGCGCGCTTCGGGCACTGAGCGCACGCTGTGGTCGAGCTTGATTCCTGCGTCCCAGATCGGGTACCAGAGCCCGTCAGCCAGCGCCGACACCGCGGCGCCGGGCGGGTGGAGCAGCAGCAGGTCGAGGTCGCTCCCGGGCGCCAGTTCGCGCCGGCCGTAACCGCCCAGGGCCACCAGTGCCGCTCCGCTGGCCGCACCGCCCGCGACCTCGAATAGCGCGCTGAGCCAGGTGTCGGTCAGTGCGCAGAGAGTCTCGCGCGACTCGTTTCCCGGCGCCCATTGGGGGCTCGAGAGGAACTCGGCCCGCCTGTGCACGAGATCGACGGGGATAGGCGACGGCGTGGAAGGAGGAGGTGCCACATTGTTCACCATGACGGCACCTCCCCCTTCCACTCGCGATTGGTCTCACCTAGGGCCACGCTGGGCTTGATGTTCAGATGGCTTGCGATCCGCGCTCGCCGGTGCGCACACGCACTACCGACTCGACCGGCACCACCCACACCTTGCCATCGCCGATCTTCCCTGTCTGGGCGCCCGCCACGATCACGTCAACCACGGCGTCGGCATCGGCGTCGTCGACCAGTACCTCGAGTCGCACCTTCGGAATCAGATCGACCGTGTATTCGGCCCCTCGATACACCTCGGTGTGGCCCCCCTGCCGGCCGAAGCCACTGGCCTCCGAGACCGTCATGCCGCTGAGGCCGAAGGCCTCGAGGGCGGTCTTCACGTCGTCGAGCTTGAACGGCTTGATGATGGCGGTGATGAGCTTCATGACGTCGCCTCCGGCGCTTCGATAGTGGACGTGCCTGACGATGAACGACGTGCCGCGCTGAGCCCGCCACCCGAGCTTCCCCCACGAGGCTCGAAGTCGTAGGCCGACTCGAGGTGCTCGCCGAGGTCGATGCCCTCGAGTTCCTCGTCACGGCTGATCCTGAATCCGATTGTCTTGTCGATGATAAATCCGAGTATCAGTGCCACGATGAAAGAGTAGGCCGACACCGCGACGACTCCGATGGCCTGCTTACCCAGCAGCGTAAATCCGCCGCCGTAGAGCAACCCGTCGAGGCCGACGGAGTTCACCTCGGCCGTGCCGAGGAAGCCGATCAGCAGGCAGCCCACGATGCCACCGACGAGGTGCACGCCCACCACGTCCAGCGAGTCGTCATAGCCGAGGCGGTACTTGAGCCCCACTGCGAGCGAGCAGATCACGCCCGCGATTACCCCGATGGCCACCGCGCCGAGCGGCGACACGAAGGCGCAGGCAGGGGTGATGGCCACCAGCCCGGCAACCGCGCCTGATGCCGCACCGAGGCTGGTGGGGTGGCCGTCACGGATTTTCTCCACCAGCAGCCAGCCGCCCAGAGCAGCGGCGGTGGCAACCTGCGTGTTCATCAGTGCGAGCGCGGCGGTTCCGTTGGCCGCAAGAGCCGAGCCAGCGTTGAACCCGAACCAGCCAAACCACAGCAGGCCGGCGCCGATCATCACGAGCGGCAGGTTGTGGGGTCGCATCGGATCCTTGCGCCACCCGACGCGCTTGCCGAGGATGATCACGAGGGCGAGGGCGGCAGCACCAGCGTTAATGTGCACGGCGGTACCGCCAGCGAAGTCCTCGACGCCCAGCGCGGCCAACCAGCCTGCACCAGTGATGTTGCCGGCGTCATCCTTAGTGCCGAAGTCGAACACCCAATGCGCGACGGGGAAGTACACAATGGTCACCCACAGGGTGGCGAACACGGCCCAGGCCGCGAACTTCGTACGGTCGGCGATGGCGCCGGTAATGAGGGCGGGCGTGATGACCGCGAACATCAACTGGAAGGCAGCGAAGGCGAGCAGCGGGATCGGGTAAACACCACCATTGTTGGTGAGCTCGCTGACGGCCGACGTGAGGCCGTTGAACGTGAACTCTCCGAAGTAGGCGCTACCGCTGTCGCCGAAGGCGAGCGAGTACCCGAACAGCACCCACAGCACGCTGACGATGGCGATCGTGATGAACGACATCATCATCATGTTGAGGGTGCTCTTGGCTCGCGTCATGCCTCCGTAGAAGAAGGCGAGCCCCGGCGT
>Ga0114970_10002356_pt1 | contig 14120 bp, 10 predicted proteins | sample M_140205_XF_Meta_FD_87030 | JGI IMG/M metagenome (GOLD analysis project Ga0114970, IMG submission 87030) | Freshwater microbial communities from Lake Montjoie, Canada to study carbon cycling - M_140205_XF_MetaG | ecosystem: Environmental > Aquatic > Freshwater > Lake | place: Lake Montjoie... | reverse complement strand
CGCCGTCGAGGTCGAGCGGTTCCTGACCATCTGGACACCCCTGGCACAACCAACCCGGATCATCGACATAAGGTGGACCGGTGATCTGACGCTGCCGCTCAACTTCAAGATCTATGCCCGCAGCGCCGCTCCCGTACGTGCACCGCTCCTGACCTGCGCGTTCTCGAACCTCGAACAGTACGAGATCGCAATCGAGATGCCCAAGACCCCGGCGGGCACGCCGCTCATCAGACTCGAACAGCTCACCAGCGGCGACTTTGCGTGGTTCAAGATTACGTATGAGGCAGACGCGGCCGTGGCGGCAGTCCAGCAGTACGCCGACAATGAAACACCCGCGGGCCTGGATGTACTGATCAAGGCCCCGATCCAGCTCGTGATCACGAAACTGGTCTTCAACTACACGCGACAGCCCGGGATTCTGTTCAACACCGAGCAGGCCAAGGCGGACGTCGAGGCCTACCTGGCAGGGCTGTTCGCACCCTCCCAGCTTAACCCGGCGGATCTCAACGACGTCGTCTATGCTGCTGGTGCTTCCCGCATCAATGCTGTGGAGATTCTCGCCAGCCTCCGACTTAGCTGTGCGGACAGGCTCGTGGACTATGACGAGTCGATGCCTTCCACGAACTACGCGGAGGCGCTGACGACGCGTCAGGTGCCGCAGATCTCTCTCAATGACATCAACAGCCTGAATCCCGTTTACACGGATCCACAGGCCGGGACCGTGGATCAGCACTGTGGAGCTGCTGGTCGTCGCAACATCGCCTGCACGCTGCTCCCCGGCGCCCTGGCTTTCCAATACGATGAGACAGCCTAACCTGACCCAGTACCTGGATACCGCCGATTCCGCAGCCGGTACCGGGCTGTGGCGGTCGTATAGCAGTTCGCTCAAAATGAAATACCCCGTCGGCCTTGATGTACTGATCAAGACATCGGTGCAACTCGTGATCACAAAACTGGTCTTCAACTACATGATACAGCCCGGGATCCTGTTCAACACCCAAGAGGACATCGAGCAGCACAATGCGGGGCTGATGGATGTAACAGTACAGAGCCTCGATGTACGGATTACATTGACGTACTGCATCGGGGCATGCGGGATCGTGTTGGGGATAAGCGCATGCAATAAATCGGCATCGCGTACTATTCGATCGAGACCGGGTCGTGTCTTGATGGTGCATGTACAAACAGGCAGGGCCTTGGTTGTCTCAATGTCCTCTACAGAGGCAAGCCCGAGCGGCTCCAGCAGTTCATGTACTTGATCGTCGCAGCGCTGCCATTCGTTGGTCGTACAGCGCGTTCCAGGGGGATCCTCATCCTGCAGGGTATCGCCCAGCCGTTCCAATGTCATCGCGGCCCACAAATGTACGCGGGCGTGCTCGAAGGTGCCCGGTCCCTTATCCGGGTGCGGCGTCGCAAACTCAGTATCACGACCACGCAACAGGGCCACCAAGTCGCGTGCTAGCAATTCATCCTCGGAGGAAAGTTTATGGAACGGGTCGAACACTCCGCCTTTTCGGCACAAGCTCAGTTGGTTGGTATTGCTATTCAATCCGGGAGGCGATTTTGAGAAACTGGTTGCTCTCCTGCTGGGCTTCCAGCAGCAGACTCATGCAGTCTTGCATGCGACAAAACCGCGCATGCTGCTGCGTTGGGGAGAGACCAAAGCAGTCAAGCATGGTTACTGACCGTGGGACTTCGCTGAAAGCATCGGCGATCTGTTCAAAGACCTTGTTACCCAGAACACTACGGGTGAACCAGGAGCGCAGCCGTGCCACGGTGATGCCCGACTCGACCAACCAGGCGTTGGATTTCTGCAGCGCCTCATGGTTCGCACCCGCCCAATGCTGCAGTGCCATGATCTTGGCAGCCCTGGCGAAGTCAGCCCTTGGCAGGTACCGCTGCTCGGTGTCCGCGTGGCAGTGGGCGTACACGATCATGTTAACGGCGGTTTCACCGTGCATGCTCACCAGCTTTTCCACTTCCGTGTAGGTGGTCGTGTAGTCGGTAAGTCTGAGCATCTGGATGGTCCACAACCGCAACCGCAGCACATCCTCCTCGTCCTTGACGGCCCCTAGGTGCGACAGCAACGGCAGCAACGCGGCCATGGGCAGCTTGGCATGGGTGTCACCGTAGACCCGCGCCCAATACCGGACGATGTGATTGACCGTCAGAGTGCCACGGCGTAGCCGCCGCACCACCAAAGCCGCCTGCGCCGGGGTGATCTCGTTGTCGAGCGGGGGTAGGGACTCACGCAGCATGGGGCCCAGCAGGGTGGTGTCCAACCAATCCAATGCCGCCTGACCACGAGGCGCACGGCGTTCTTGTTGCAGCCGGGCCACGGCCCGGTGGGAGCGCAGGACGCTCATGGACTGACAGGAGGCCATGTCAGCCGGGGTGATCCCGATGGTCAGCAGTTCAGCCGGGAGGGTGGGGAGATCGTGCGCATAGTAACACAGGCTCTGCAAGTAAATCTCCCGGCTTTCCGACTTCAAGGCAGTCAGTTTTGACCCCAGCTCCGGGTCCTCAGGATGGATATAATCGTTCGGGTGTGGGAACAGCCACGGCATTCCGTACATCACTGCTTCTTCCCGGTTGGCTGGTAGGTCCTCATCCTCATCCTCATCCTCATCCTCATCCTCATCCTCATCCGCCGGGGATGGCATTGTTGCAGAGCTGTTGGGAAGTTCAGGGCGGTCCAGCACCTGACGGCTCACCGGGAGTTGGGGCGACTCAACCGGCAGGGGGGAAGAGAAAGATTGGAACGTCCCCCCCTGGGGGACTATGGGGGTTCTTTTATCTCCGACTGTTGGTATATCATTATAGGGGTACTGGGGAACGGCCTCAGTACATACCACCTTTGGTAGGTACTGAGGATCGTCCAAAAGAGACGGTTTTGGCTCTTCTGTAGGTGCCCAACTTTCGGCAGATGGGTTGTGCTTCCAGCGCGTGTCTGCCCGGTGCTTGGAGGTAAGCCGTTTCCTGTTTTCTGCCTGATGGAAGTCCACGACCACATGATGCTCAGGGGCCTTACCGTCCAGGTCGAGCACGTAGCAACGCCCCTTGAACCCACCGTCGCCCATGACCGTAGCTGTTCTCTTGATCCCCGTGGCCTCCAAGTACCTGAGGGCTGACTGCAATCGTCGGCGGGATAAACCGGTGTCCTCCTTGATGGCCTTAAAACCACCTAAACCATCCCGCCGCTTTGCGTGGGTCTGATAATTCTCTGGTTTGTCATACAGGTAGGCCAACACCGTGCGAGCATCATTAACGTTACATTGCTCAAAGCCTGGAATGACAGACAGGATCGGGAGAGCGCGTGCCCGGATCTTAGTTGAACCTCGCTTGATAGGTGTGAGGAGACGCGGACGCTCTGCGCGGCTGGGGCGTGGCTGCTTGGCAGCCGGCACGGGGAGGGTGGTCTGAGACATGTGAGGGAATCCTGGTTATGGGCTGTGGATGTTCTGGGCGCGTTCAACGAGAAGGCGGCACATCTGCGCATGCTGAAAGGGCGACCCTTATGCTTCCGCCTCACGCTCGAAGCGTCTCACTTTTTCATTAAGGTTGAAGCCCCTGACGAGAGCCGCAGCAACGCTGAAGGCAGCCTTGTGGCCGGATTGACCACACACCGCTGGCATTTTCGCCAGATAAGCAGGAGCAGTTCCAGTGTGTTTTTCATGGTGGCCGATGTCCCTCGTCGGAAGCGGGTTATGCTTTTGAAGTTTAGGAGATTGATTCGGCAATTTGCCGATCAATGAACGCATCGAGGGACTCACGCAAAATAACACGACGACGCTGGACGCTGCCGGTAAAGCGGATGGCAACCGTCTTGATTTCGCCGGACCTTCCAAGCCGGTGAAGTGAAGAGCGGGAAAACTTCACTCCGCGATGCACCAGCGTTTTAGCTGGCATCTGGATGAGGTCGTCCATGAAGTGGATGGGGGTCTTATCGGGGGTGGGATGAGTCATTGCAACCCACGCCTAACCAAGTCAGCGCACTCCTTCCAGCGTGTTTCCAAATCAAGTGCCTTAAACGATAACTTGTCGCCACTCGGCATCCCTGAAGCGGTGTTCTTTGCGCGCCTAGTGTCCCTGAGCAATCCTTTCATTCCGAGTTCATCAACCCACTTGCTCAGTCGACTTTTTGCAATCTTAACCGGGGGTTTCCGGCTAGCTAGTTTTGCGATTATTTCATCCATTGATGGGCGAAGATTCCCACTCATCACCAACTTAACCCATTCATGGTAAACGCAAATTCGGCTGCTTAATCTTCCCGATTGTTTTTTGAATGGCTTGCCGCTGTTCAAATTCTCCCAGCCTTCGGCTGCGATGCGAAGCACTTGATAATTCTTCTGTAGCAGTTCGGCGGCGATAAATAGGCCTAGGTCGTCAGCACATTTCTTCTGAATTGCCGACCAGTATGCGTCCCGTTCAGCAGATGTAGAGAATGACCTATCGTTCGATTTCGATGAGGTCCGTTCGTCCCAATCCATAGGGTCTTCATGCTCCAATGGTCGATAGATGTCGCGTTCTAGCGCATTTTTTAGATCCCCCATGACGAGCATAAGATGAAATTCCCAGACTTTCAACCCCATGGCCTTGGCGAGAGTTTTTTTGAACATCATGGCGCGGGGAGTTTGGCAACTGCATCGCGGAGCGAGGCAGCGGCGGCATGTGAGTATTTGCGGTTCACTTGAGCGCTGGTGTGAGCGGATAGAGCCATGCGCAGTTTTTCATCGACGCCTGCGGACAGCAGGGCGGTGTTAAAATAGTGGCGCAGGCTGTGAAAGCTCTTGGCACTTTGGGTGCGGCCCTTCCCGCGTGCCGTGGCGCGTGGTAGGTTGTCCACACCTGCCTTTGCCATGAGAGCGAGAAACTGGCGGGAAATACCCGTCTTCCCTCCTGTGCTACGGCCAGCGAGTGAAGGGCAAAGAAAGCCGTGCGCATCGTCGCCCGCGATGTTCATCAAATGCTCCATCAATGATGAATGCAGGGGCAAATTGAGAGTGCGACCCATGCGGGAGGTCTTTTGTGGTGTGAATGTGATGGTGCCTTCTGCGAGGTCGATGGAATCCCAGCGGAGTGCCGTCACGTCGCCGATGCGCAGGCCAGCAAATGCACCTAGCAGGATAGCGGTTCTCCAATCGCTCTTGGCTTCATGGAGCAGGGCGGCAAGTTCCTTTTGCGTGAAGGGTTCCCGTGTCTCCTGCTTCACGTCGTCAACCTCCACGGATTTAACCGGGTTCGTCTGAATCATGCCTTGCCGCTGTGCGCCTCCGAACATCGCGCCGATAACCTTCAAATGCTGCCGGATGGTGGAAGGCTTGCGCCCTGCTTTTGTCAGCGCGTCGCGGTGTGCTTCCACGTCTGCCGGTGTGATAGCGGAAAGTGGCACGTCTGCCTTTTTGCCAAGTGCGGTCAAAAAGCCCTGAATCATGGGGCCGTAGGTCTTGGACGTGCCCTTGGCCCGTGTACTTAGCTTTGTGGCGAGCCAGCGCTTCGCAAAGACCACCACGCTCTCCTTGTCGATGCCCTGCCCTGTGACGCCTAGAATCTCATTCAGGACGCGCCTAGCACGATCCACGGTGAACGTCCCGGCGCGGCCCTCACGTGCAGCCTGTTCCCATTCCAGCGCTATGCGCATGGCCTCCGCTCGTTTAGTACTGGCGGTGCTGCGTTGCGTACGCTGGCCCGTGGCATCGTAATAGCAGGCCACAAAAAAGGGGCTTTTGGAGCGTTTGCGGAGGGAGGCCATTGGGGCTGGATTTGGTAACAACGTAAGTAACAACGTGCCCCCCTGTGTCAAGGTGTGTCACTCCTTGTAATATCAAGGGTTGCAGCGTCGTTAAGACGGGTGAACCTATGCGCGGGTTCAATTCCCGCCCTCGCCTCCATTTCCCAACCCGAAAGGAACACAGCCATGAGCGAAGATCCCGACGATCCGCGTAGGGAAGGATTCCCGACGCACATCCCCGCGCCTGACCCGCAGTCTGGCGGCAATCCGGTGATTGGCTCGTTGCTTTCCTTCATCAGTCTTGTCCTGCTGGCTTTCATCCTGCGTCTGGCCGTCCCGAAGGAGGACAACGCCATTGAACTCGGCATCCTGCTCGTCGCCATTGGCTTCGCCCAAATCTGGCTGATCTTTAATTTCCTGAAATCGTTTCGGAAATAGCGCCCCGTGCAAGCGTGCTGAGACGAAAAGCCAATGCTGCGACGTAGTTCTCGGACATGACCATGGCTGCCGCAGTCAATGTGGGTCCATATGTCATGCGCGAAACTCGTCTGACTCTCGTTTTTAATGGATGAATCGATTCTTTCTCTTTTTGCTTCTCACATCCAGCGCCCTCGCTCAGCCACTCCTTGTCGAAAACGGCCAGCCGCGTGCGGAGATCGTCATCTCGGACAAGCCCACGCGCATGCAGCGTGTTGCCGCGCATGAGTTTCGGCAGCAGATTGAGAAGATCAGCGGTGCGAGGCTGCCCATCGTCACTCAGCCAAGCGGGAACGCGGTGAAGATCTTCATCGGAGGCAGCGCTTCATGCCCCGTGAAGGCCGAGGGACTCCAAGAGGGCGCGTATCGCATCGCCAGCGGCGCGGATTGGATGGCGCTCATCGGCGATGACGCCGATTTCGAGCCGGTGGGGCCGTTTGCGAAACACAATGGCGACATCCCACGTGCACAGGCGGAGTGGGAAAAGATCGTCGGAGCACCGTATGGGCTGCCGAATCCCGGTTTGTATAAGCACCGGGCCAAAATCCCGCTCGATGGCGAGACGCTCGAAGTCTGGGGCCTCGATGAACGCGGCAGCTTCAACGCGGTGAGCGGCTTTTTGCAAAAACTCGGCGCACGCTGGTTTTTGCCCGGCGAACTCGGCGAGGTGCTGCCCACGCTGAAAACCATCGAGCTGCCCAAGCTCGACGAAACGGTGAAGCCGGACTTTGCGCTGCGGCAGTTCAACTTCCGCTTTGCCACCTGCGGGCCTGACACCTCGCTGTGGGTCATGCGGCTCGGCATTCGCCACAACGAGCGCCTGCAAATCGCCCACGGCATGGCGAACATGACGAACCGCCAGGCCGTCTTCGACGCCCATCCCGAATGGTTCGCGATCTACGGCGGCAAACCCGACTTCAAGGCCGGCGATTCGAAGTGCCAGCTGTGCTACTCGAACGACGAACTCTTCCGCGAGACCGTGCGCTATGCGCGGGCGCTGCTCGACACCTTCCAACTTGAAAGCGTCTCGATCATGCCGCCCGATGGCTACACCTCCATCTGCCAATGCGAGAAGTGCAAAGGCAAGGACTCGCCCGAGCGCACCGAGCGCGGCCTGCTCAGCGACTACGTATGGGACTTCGTCAATCGTGTGGCCAAGGAGGTCGGCAAAACGCATCCGAACGCCAAAGTGCTGAACTGCGCTTACGGCGTCTATACCCTGCCACCGCTGAAGATCGACAAACTGGAGCCCAATGTGCTCGTCGGCATCGTCGGTGGTCGTCGCCCGATGAACATCGCCGCCTCCAAAGCCGAGGGCGAAGCCGCGCCGGAAGCCCTGCGTGCCGCGTGGGCGAAAAAGACCGACAGCCCGATCATCAACTTTGAAAACTATCCCTTCACCGATCGCGGCTGGTATCTGCCCGCCTTTGCCGCGCAGTCGATGGGCGACACGGTGATCGCCACCCGAGGCATGTCCCAGGGCGAGGATATCTGGCTCACGGTGCGCAACGACTTCGACAAAGTGGGCATCGGCTTCAATCACTTCCTCGTCTATTTCACCGCCCGCGCCTACTGGAGCGGCTACGAACCCGCTCCAGCCTTGCGCGAGTATTGCCGCCTCTTCTACGGCCCTGCTGAGAGCGAGATGCACACCTTCTTCACTTTCTGTGAAGCAAACTGGAAGGTTATGGATGTGGACAAGCCAAAGGCCGATGAAGCTCTCGCCCTTTTCGACAAGGCAAAGGCCAAAACCGATGCCGCGAGCGTCTTTGGCAAACGCCTCGCCCTCATCGACGACTTCCTCAAAGGCCTGCGCATGAAGTCCCAGCAGCTCGGCCAAAAACGCGGCCCCGTGCCCACCGTGCGTCTCGTCGGCGATGCAATGGGCATCGTCATCGACGGCAAACTCGACGACGAGTATTGGCAAAACTGCCCCGCAGCCGCGACCGGCAAGTTCCGTGAGCTGCAAACCGGCCGCGTGCCCACCTTTGGCACCTCCTTCAAAGCCGGATGGCAAGGAAACAACGTCGTCTTTGCCATTCGTTGCGATGAACGAAGCGGCGAGAAACCCAACATCACCACCACCCGCGATGACGACCAAGCGCTCTGGCATGGAGACGCCATCGAGATCGAGATCGCCACCGAAACGCACTCGTACTACTCGATCGCCGTCAGCCCCGCAGGTCACGTCGTCGATCTGGATCGCGGAGCACCACGCAGCCAGTGGTTCACTTGGGACTCGAAGGCGGAGGTCGCCACGCACATCGCCGACGATCACTGGACCGTCGAGATCAGCCTGCCCGTCACGCAGGATGAAAACGATCCGCTGCATCAAATCATCGGCCGCCACCCCACGCAAAGTTTGCCCTGGCACATCAATCTCTGCCGCCAGCGCATCCGCGAGGACGGCGAGGAGCACAGCGCCCTCTCACCGACCGGCGTATCCAACTTCCACGCCCCGATGAAGTTCGCCCACTTTTTTGGTGGTCGCTCCCATCAGTTCGACGCCGATCCGAGCGTCACCGACTTCGCGCTCGGCTTTCATGCCGCGATGCAAAAGCGCAAGCCCGAGCCCTTTCTCGCCCTCGCCGCCACCACGCCGATCTCCGACCTCCAAAAAGCCGCCGCTCGCGAACAAGCCGCGTACTACGATGCATCGAACGCCGGCACGATCATCGAGCGCATCCCCATCGAAGCCGTGAAGAAGGCCGCGCAGATGCAATACCTGCTCGCCACCTTCAAAGCACCCGAAGTCATCGCGAAGTTCGCGAACGAAGACATCGCCAAGTGGCCGTTCTGGAAACGCGGCGATGCGTTTCATGCTCGTGGGCGTGCGTATTCCATCACCAAAGCCGGTGACAAAGCCGAGGCTGATCTCAACGCCGCGCTAGAGTTCACCAGTGAGCCACGCACGCGCGATGCCATCTTGCTGCTGACGGCTCAAAACCGTGAAACCAATCTCAAGAACGACGCAATGGCTCTGACAGCCTACCAAGCCATCATCGAAGGCCGCACCCGCATCGGCGGCGCCGATGAATACGGGGCGCTGCAAGGCATTGCGCGTGTTTTGACACGCAAAGGCCAGTTTGACGACGCCATGAAGGCCCTGAACCGCGCCGAGCCTGAAAAACTCCAAGGCGTGTGGAAGACAAACATCCTCAAATCCATCGATGAGGTGAGGAAAGCACAAGGACGCTGATTTAGAGCGTAGGAAGTCGATCATGAAATATTTTCTCCTTCTCCTCAGCACCGCTATCTTCGCCGCAGATGCCCCAACACTGTATCCCAAGGCCTCCGCGTTGCCATTCACACATCAGGGGCCGTTTGTCACCACTGCGGAAGGCGGCGCGCTGTGCATCGACTTGAAGAATGCTCTGCGGAGCAACGACGAAGGTCGCACATGGACTAGCACACCGCTGTTCGCTGAACCTGCAAAGTTCGCCGTGAGCAATGAACGCGCTCTGCTACGCACTGGTGAAGGTGTCATCATCTCCGCTTGGATGAATGGCGCTGAACGCAAGCAGCCGAAAGGCTGGCGCTGGGGTGAGAAGGATGTGAGCTGGAAAGAGTTCGTGCTGCCGACCTACACCTGTCGCAGCACCGATGATGGCAAGACCTGGGAAACGCCGGTGAAGCTCAGTGATCCGTGGTGCGGCTGCATTCACTCGCTCATTCAGATGAAAAGCGGCCGCATCGTGCTCGTGGGACAGGAGATCATCCCGCAGTGGCGGCATGCGACGGTGATGTGGGCTTCGGATGACCTCGGCAAGACCTGGCAGCGCGGCGACATGCTCGATTATGGCGTCGGCACGCATGATCATGCCGGTTCGCTCGAAGGCAGTGTCATCGAGCGCAAGGACGGCTCGCTCTACCTGCTGCTGCGCACGGAATCGGGCTTTTTGTGGGAAGCCAGTTCGCGTGATGGATTGAAGTGGGACGGCTTGAAGCAAACGACGATCAAGTCCGTCACCTGCTGCCCACAGATGGCGCGTTTGGCCGATGGACGCATCGCTCTGCTGTGGAATGCGCCGCCACGTCATGATCCGGCGAGTGGATCGAGTCGCGTGGAGCTGTCGCTCGCATTTTCCGCTGATGAAACGGCCACTTGGTCAAAACCCGTCATCGTTGCGGCGATCTACGTGCCGGGAGGCCGAGTGTCCTATCCTTACCTTTACGAGCGCAAACCCGGCGAACTCTGGATCACGACGATGCAGGGAGGCTTGCGGATGAAGATCAACACCGCTGATCTCGGTGCGGGTGAGATTCCTGTCTTCGTTGCACCACCCAAAGTGCAGCCGAAGCCCGGCGGCATCGTCATGTTTGGCGACTCCACGACTGCGTCTCGTGGCAGCTTGAAAGTGTATGCGGATCGCGTGGAGATCGCGTTGCAAGGCATCGGCTCCTCACTCGGTGTTCACAATGCAGGCATCGGCGGCAACACCACGCGGGATGCGCGCAAGCGCATGCAAACCGACGTGCTGCAATACAAGCCACGTCTTGTGGTCATGCATTTGGCATCAATGACTCCGCCGTGGATGTGTGGAAAAACCCGCCCGCCACCATGCCGCGCGTACCACTGGCCGAATATCTTCTCAATCTGCGCATAATGATCACCGCCGCCCAAAATGCACAGGCCAAGGTCATCCTCATGACCACCAATCCGCTGCGCTGGACCTCGAAGCTCCGCGAACTCTACGGCAAGCCGCCCTACAACGCCGATGCCGAGGATGGCTTCGAGTCGCTGAACCTAACGAAATACAACGAGGCGCTCCGAAAACTCGCCACGGAGCTGAAATTGCCCCTCGTCGATGTCCACGCCGCTTATCCGGCCTTTGCCGCCAAAAACAAGACGACCATTGAGGAGATGCTGCTCGACGGCATGCATCCCGGCGATATCGGGCATCAGCTCGTCGCCCAGCTGCTCGTGCCGGTGATTCGAGATGCCGTGCGGTGAGAAAACGGACATGGAAACTGCGGCAGCTGGTGATTGCGCAAATAGGCCGTCGCGTTTAGCACTCCCGCTCTCAAAAACTCCGATATCATGTCCGCCAAGCCTACCATCTACTACACGCTCACTGACGAAGCGCCGCTCCTCGCCACCTTTTCATTCCTGCCCATCGTCCAGGCGTTCACGAAGTCGTCCGGCATCGCGGTGGAGACGCGCGACATCTCGCTGGCGGGACGCATCATTGCCCAGTTTCCAGATTTTCTGGCACCTGAGCAGCGCATCAATGATGACCTCGCTTACCTAGGCAAGCTCTGCCTGGAGCCGACCACGAACATCATCAAGCTGCCGAACGTTTCCGCCTCCCAACCACAGCTCAAGGCCGCCATCGCTGAACTTCAGGAAAAGGGTTACGCTTTGCCAAACCTGCCCGAAAATCCTCAAACGGACGCTGAGAAGGACATCAAGGCTCGTTACGCGAAAGTCATGGGCAGCGCCGTGAATCCGGTGCTGCGTGAAGGCAACAGCGACCGCCGTGCCCCGAAGGCCGTCAAAGATTACGCGAAAAAGCATCCGCATTCGATGGGCAAATGGTCCGCCGATTCGAAGACGAGTGTTGGGACGATGGGCAAAGACGATTTCTTCTCGAATGAGAAATCCGTGTGTGTGCCAGCAGCCACCGAGGTGAAGATCGAGTTCATCGGCAAAGATGGCAGCGCCAAGGCTCTTTTGCCAAAGCTCCCACTCAAAGCTGGCGAGATCATGGACGCCACGAAGATCAGCAAGAAGGCCCTCGTTGCCTTCTTCGAGCAGCAGATCGCCAAGGCGAAGGCCGATGGCGTGCTGTTCTCGCTCCACATGAAGGCCACCATGATGAAAGTGAGCGATCCGATCATCTTCGGTCATGCCGTGAGCGTTTTCTTCAAAGACCTCATCGCGAAGCACGCCGCCACGCTCGCCGAAATCGGAGTGAATTTCAGCAACGGCTTCGGCGACCTCGTCGCGAAGCTCGACAAGCTCCCTGCTGACAAGAAAGCCGACATCGAAGCCGACATCCAGGCCGCTTACGCGAACGGCCCTGCCCTCGCGATGGTGAACAGCGATAAAGGCATCACCAACCTCCATGTGCCGAGTGACGTCATCGTCGATGCCTCCATGCCCGCGATGATTCGCGCGGGTGGCAAGATGTGGAATGCCGCAGGCAAGGAGCAGGACACGCTCGCCGTCATTCCCGACAGCAGCTACGCCGGCATTTATCAGGCCACGATCGACTTCTGCAAAAAGAACGGCGCACTCGATCCGAAGACGATGGGCAGCGTGCCAAACGTCGGCCTCATGGCCCAGGCCGCCGAAGAATACGGCAGCCACAACAAGACCTTCGAAGCCCCAGGTGAAGGCACCATCCGTGTCACTGATACTGCGGGCAACGTGCTCTTCGAACACAGCGTCGAGCAGGGCGACATCTGGCGCGCCTGCCAGACCAAAGATGCTCCGGTTCAAGACTGGGTGAAGCTCGCCGTCAAACGTGCCCGCGCCAGCGGCGTGCCCGCCATCTTCTGGCTCGACAAAGCCCGTGCTCACGACGCCCAGATCATCGCGAAGGTGGAGAAATATCTCAAAGACCACGACACCACCGGCCTCGACATCCGCATCCTCACGCCTGCTGAAGCCTGCACCTTCTCGCTTGAGCGTATCGTGAAGGGTCTCGATACCATCTCCGTCACCGGCAACGTGCTGCGCGATTACAACACCGACCTCTTCCCCATTCTCGAAGTCGGCACGAGCGCCAAGATGCTCTCCATCGTCCCGCTCATGAACGGCGGCGGCCTCTTTGAAACCGGCGCCGGTGGCTCCGCACCGAAGCACGTACAGCAGTTCATGGAGGAGAACTATCTCCGCTGGGACAGCCTCGGCGAGTTCTTCGCGCTCGCCCCGAGCTTCGAGCACATCGCCGACACCTTCGGCGTCGCCAAGGCCAAAGTGCTCGCCGACACGCTTGACGCCGCCACCGGCAAGTTTCTCGAAAACGACCGCTCACCCGGCCGCAAACTCGGCACCATCGACAACCGCGGCAGCCACATCTACCTCGCACTGTATTGGGCGCAGGCTCTGGCCGCACAGACTGCCGACGCCGAACTCCAAGCCCAGTTCAAGCCCATCGCTGAAGAGCTCACCGCCAACGAAGCCAAGATCGTCGCCGAACTCCTCGCCGTCCAAGGCAAGCCTGTCGAAGTCGGCGGCTACTACAAGCCCGACACTGCCAAAGCGAATGCCGCGCTCCGCCCGAGCGCGACGTTCAATGCGATTTTGGCGAGGATTTGAGACAACAGCTATATCTATAGCCCTGCAAGAGCTACGGGAAGACCTTGTTCATAGCATCCGCCGTTGTCTTGGCGGATAGCTTCGTGCAAGTTATCGTTGGCATCCATGCTTGTATCGGTCAGGAGCTTTGACCGTTCGATAGTTATTCGCCGCCTACGAAAATACTTCCTGAGCATCGTCTCGATCGCTTTGGCTTCTTGGGCGGGTAATAGCGGCGAAATGGTTATTTTTTGAATCAGCGACCTCCAATTCAATCCGTCAACGAGAACCCCATCGCACTTTGCAGGGCACTCGGTGATGATTCTAATCTCGCGCTCGTGTTGATACTCGATCGCTTTCAGGAGGTGAGGACGAAGGACGAGGTGTCTGTCTCGTCCTTCTGTATCAAACGCCTTCTCGGAGCACGGACGGCGATCGACGTAACGCATTCGAGTTATCTGAAATGAGCGGTTTTGGGGCAACGACAATCGAAGTGCATCCACACTACTTCGAACCGCAATCCCTTTGTGGCCATATACCGACCACATACTGGCTGACTCCAAATCGTCTTCAAACCAGCACCACGCAGCGCGGCGCTGCTTGAGTTCGCGGATGTAGATTTTGGACAGGATTTGAGACCTGAGGCCAGGACTTATGTCTCTAGAT
>Ga0114970_10002355_pt1 | contig 14120 bp, 11 predicted proteins | sample M_140205_XF_Meta_FD_87030 | JGI IMG/M metagenome (GOLD analysis project Ga0114970, IMG submission 87030) | Freshwater microbial communities from Lake Montjoie, Canada to study carbon cycling - M_140205_XF_MetaG | ecosystem: Environmental > Aquatic > Freshwater > Lake | place: Lake Montjoie... | reverse complement strand
GTTAAACCTCCATCAGATTTCAATAAAAAACGGACGTTTATAGTTTGGCCTATATAATCACTTAAATTAATTTCCTCTCTCACCCAAGTAAGCTGAGTTCCATCATAAACAGGCTCATCTAAAGGCTGAACTCCTCCGGCTCCTGAACCACTTCCTGCATTGGTATACAATCCACATTGCGCACTCCAGTTGATCCCTCCATCTGTTGAAACTTGAAACTGGCAAAAATCAAAATCATTCTCAATATCCCATTGTGCGTAATAAGAAACCATTGCGGAACTGACATTATGAAGGTCAATTACTTGATTGTATTTGTACGATTTATTTGTATTATTAGAATAATTTCCCCCTGGACTATCTGTAAATGACTTCGACGGAGAATAATATAGCGTATTGGTTGTAGACCACGTTCCTGTCCAACCAGAAGTTGTTGTAGCATCATCAAAAAACTGAAGCGTTATACTGCCGAATGATTTATCGATCGTATCATGTTTTACCCACGACCCATAATCTGTGTGAATAACATACCGTATAATATCACCAAAAACGATCGATGAATTTAAAACGAATGAGATAGCGCCACTTTGCGTTTCCATTAAATTCAATGAATGGACATTACTAGCTCCGACCGTTTGAATATTTAATAAAGGCTCAACAGAAATTGTAACATCCCCAGACTCATTGCCTAAACGGTAAATGGAATAATGAAAATCACCCGTCATCGTTTCAATTTTAGACGCATCCAAATCTTTTACAACGACATACTTATGACTTAAATGAGACAATATTAAGTTAGGGAAAACCATATCTTGGCAAATCCCAGTAATGTCTGTTGAAGCAGGCCAAAAGCCTTGTGAAGAACTCCCTACTTCAGGAGTCATTGCAAAAATTTGAGGTTTGTTTATTAGATCCTCTTTATACATAAAATCATCTGAGTCTCCGGAAGCTTCATAAAGCGATGAACTTTTAAAATTCGAATATCCATTGTACTGAACCATATGACCAGTAAAGGCAAGAAAATAATCATTGTCAGCGGCAAACTCAGCAGCAGTTGTACCTATTGGAAATAACAAATCATCCGAATAGGTATGTGCATTAAAAGCAAATAAAAAATCTCTTTGGTCACACAACCACTTCATTGCTTGTGTTTCTGCTTCAGAAAAAGCACCTGTTCCCGGATAGGTATCATCATTGAGCGAAAAACTAACCCCTGTTGTGCCCCATCCATACGAATAATTTCTGTTCAAGTCTACCCCTTTATTGGTAGTTCCAACATTCCTACGATTTTTTCTGTGCATTCCTCCCCCATTTGGATCGGTAGTTTGATTATACACATATCCATCAGGATTAAGACACGGAACAAAATACATTTCTGTATTATTCAGCAAAAATTTTATTTCTTCACTTGTCGCATAATTCTCCAATAAATACCACATATAAAAGATGGTTTCCGATAATGCATTTGGTTCACGCGCATGATGAATTGCCGAATAAAGTATTTCTGTTTCATTCGTTTCATCGATAGAAGGATTATCAGAAATTCTCATCCAGTACAAAGGCCTACCTTCGGTGGTCAAAAAAGTACTAATTGGCGCTCTAGCAGTAATCAAGGAAGGATATTGTGCAACCATCGCATCCACTTCATCTAGAAATTCTTGATAGGTAAAAAAGCCCCCCATCGAACCCAAATTAAAATTGGCTGGAACAGTTGGCACAAAGGAACTTGACCCATTTGTACCAGGAGCACACGCTATATTTTTTTCAAGTGATTTTTCTTTAACTATATTTCTTTCAACGTAATATTTCTTGACATCATCAATTAGAATCTCAATGGAAAAACCATTGCTTGTCATCTTTTCGATTTCTGATTCAGAAAAATCACTAATAAAAAAAACATCCTTTTTTGACGTTCCATGATCAACAGCTACTCCTAATTCAGCTAAAGTTTGCAGTCCTTTAGAGTCTGTGAATATTTTAACGCGAGAATACTTCTGTTGCGCATGTGCTGCAGAAAGGGTGAGAAGGCACAATGTGAGTAAAAATAGTTTCATAGTTCATATTTTAGCACCGTCAAGATATAAATAATAAACGAATGAAAAAAATTAATTTCGATGAAGGGCGAAACACGAAAGTTGAATGGTAAATTTTATGAATATTATTTCAACAAATTAACCATTTTAATTGCTTCTGAAATGTGTTTTACTGAATTAATTTGCGAATTAAATATACCTTGAACAATACCAGAATTATCAATGATGTAAGTAACTCTACCCTTTATTAATCCAAAAAAACTTTTAGGGACACCAAACTTTCTTCGAGCCTCATCCTGTATATCGGACAAAAGAGTGAATTTTAAGTGATATGCTTCTGCAAACGTTTTATGAGAAAGCACGCTATCAGAAGAAATTCCAACAATCTCACATTGTAAATCTTCAAATTGATTTTGATTCTCTTGAAATGAACAGGCTTGCTTCGTGCAACCCCACGTATTATCTTTTGGGTAAAAATACAGTACTAATATTTTACTACCGATCAAATCATAAATAGAAACCATTTCTCCATCTTGATTTGGGAGAGAAAAAGCGGGACATTTATCGCCTATTTTTATACTCATGAGCCAACTACTTTTTTATATACTGAAATAACTCTATTTCGCGCAAATGTATGTTCAATTATTGGTTCTGGATAATCTTCCGTACCAAATTCTTTTACCCATTTTTTAATATACTGAAATTCCTTGTCAAATTTTTGCTGTTGCAGACTTGGGTTGAAAACTCTGAAATACGGAGATGCATCACAGCCCGAACTTGCTGCCCATTGCCATCCACCGACATTACTAGCTAAATCGTAATCCAATAATTTCTCTGCAAAATAAGTCTCCCCCCATTTCCAATCTATTAATAAATGCTTGGTCAAAAAACTAGCTACAATCATTCTTACACGGTTGTGCATAAATCCTGTTGAATTTAACTCTCTCATTCCTGCATCAACAATTGGATATCCCGTTTTTCCCTCACACCACTTATAAAACAACGATTCATTATTCTCCCAAGGAATTAAATCATATTTCTTTTTGAAAGAAAAATTGACTGATTGAGGAAAATGATAGATGATCATCTGATAGAAATCTCTCCAAATTAATTCATTTAAATAGCTAGAGCTAGTTTCCTGTGCCTCTCGAGCAAGATCTCTGATACTTATAGTGCCAAACCTAAGATGTAATCCAACTTTTGAAGTAGCATTCAAGCTCGGATAATCTCTTTTATCAACATATTCTTTAAAAATAGTGGCAGGAACATTTTTAGTGGGGAACGATTGGTTCTGAACGCTTGAAAAACCCATTTCTTCCAAAGAAATAAGACTAGAAAATGTGTCGCATTTCGTTAAATTAGAGCAATACAATTCAGAGGGATAAGAACGTAAAAAGAACTCATTCAATTTCTCCCTCCATTTTTTCATATAAGGCGTAAAAACGGTATAAGGGGAATTATCTGCTTTTACAACTTCCCCTTTTTCAAAAATCACATGATCTTTAGATCCAATATATTGCAGATCATTTTTTTTTAATTCTGAATAAATGAACAAATCTCGCTGAATAGCTTTGGGTTCATAATCATTATTGGAATACACCTTCTTAACATTTAGTTCCAATGCAATTTGAGGAAGTAAGACGCAAGGGTCTCCATAATATACTCTTAAATCAAGGCTGAGATTTTTATATTCTTCTTTTAATGTTTGAATCGTGTTATAAATAAAAATAACTCTTTGATCGTTTTTGGGTAATTTATCTAAAATCGTTGTGTCAAAAATAAAAATAGGATACACCTTTGTGTGATTTCTCGCCGCTTTATACAAGCCAGAATTATCCTTAATTCTCAAATCTCTACGATGCCAAAATAGGGCACTATTCTCCACTATATTCACAAATATTATTTTCTGTTTCCCATAATTTAAGAGTCAATTTATATCGTCGATCTAATTTTTCCCTTAAAATATTCCAAAAAACAATTGACATATTTTCAGCAGTAGGAATTATATTTTGAAACTCCTTGCAATCTAAGTTCAAATTCTTGTGATCAAACTTTTCTGTTACCTCTTTTTGAATCATTTCCTTCAGTATCTTTAAATCTATCAGGAAACCAGTTTCTGAATCAACTTCTCCTTCCACCCATGTTTCCAGCACATAATTATGCCCATGGAAATTGGGATTATTACATTTTCCAAAAACATCATTATTTTTTTGATCACTCCAGTCAGGTCTGAAAAGACGATGAGCAGCATTAAATGTTTCTCTCCTACAAACTTTCATTGAAAATTGTTTTTAGTGATTCGTTTAATTTTTCGAAATGTTCACCTATGATAATCTTGAACCAACATGTATACTTGTCCGGATTCAATGCCATTTCTGATTGAATCTGCGTCAAAGAAACCCATGAGTAATCGCTTGCTTCTTTCACATTTAAAACAGGATCAACATCACATTTCCCAATAACCACATGATCGAATTCATGCTCTATTAAATTATTATCAAGCGCGATTTTATAGACAAAGGAAAAACTATTTTGTAATGTGCAATTCAAGCCCATTTCCTCCATTAGCCTTCGATTGGCTGCTTCAATTATTGATTCACCTGGGGAAGGATGACTACAGCATGTGTTTGTCCATAAACCTTCAGAATGATATTTACCAAGCGCTCTCTTTTGAAGTAATAATTCTTTTTTAGAATTAAATAGTAAAACTGAAAATGCGCGATGCAAGAGCCCTTTTTCATGCACTTCCAACTTTTCCATACTACCTATGTCTTCGTCACTTAAATTAACAAGTATAACTTCGTTTATTTCTATATTTTTCAATTTTCGAACATATAATAATCGTTAAAATTAGTTATTCTCTTTGTAAAAAAACAAGTTTAAAGAATTTTAAACTGATAAAGATGAATTAATAATTCAAAACCAAAAATAAGTAATTAATTTTCGAAAAAAAGCCAACTTTCATCGTACTTATTTAAAAAAAAAGCCTATCTTTGCCAACCATTAATCGTAATGGGGAAAGATAAATTCATACTGATACAAATCATTTTTGAATTTTTTGGGGATATGGTGGAATTGGTAGACATGCTAGACTTAGGATCTAGTGCCTCGCGGCGTGTGGGTTCGACTCCCTCTATCCTCACTAAAAAAATGGTATTAGTTCGCTAATACCATTTTTTGTTTATGCAAGTTTTAAAATTGTTAAAAATGAATATTACTAGAGTTGAAGAAGGTGTAAATAGTGCTACAGTTAAAGTTGAGATTACGGCAGAGGATTACGCTCAAAAAGTAAAAGCGGGACTTGACAAACATAGAGCAACTATGAAAATGACAGGTTTCAGACCTGGAAAAGTTCCGATGACAATCGTGCAACAAAAGCATGGTCAAAAGGTATTATCTGATGTATTAAATACTATTGTTAATGATGGTTTATTTAATTTCATCTCAGAAAATAAAATGGAAGTTTTAGGTAATCCTATTCCTAGTGATAAAACACCAGTCGTTGGAAATTTCAATAAACCTGAAAATTTTGAATTCACATATGAAATTGGAATATCACCAAAAATAAACATTTCACTATCAGATGAAAATAAATACGACTATGTAACGATTAAAGTAGATGATACTTTAGTAAATAAGCAAATCGAAGATTTACGTCGTCGGTATGGTAAATTAATTAGTCATGAAAAAGTGGGTGAATCTGATCTAATTTTAGGTCAATTTGTAGAATTGAATGCAGAAGGGGAAATATTACCTGGTGGAATTCTTCATTCATCAACTATTTCAATGGAATTTATAGAAGATGCCAAAGTAAAAACCGAGTTAGTTGGTAAACCTATTGGTTCCGTAGTGGTGGTTTCTCCATTATCAGTTTCAAGAGGAGGAAAAGATACTGCGGCAATGCTTGGAATACAAGAAGATGAATTAGAGAATGTATCCGATAAATTCCAAATGACAATCAATGAAATCAAGCGAATGGAAATGGCTGATTTAAGTCAAGAATTATTCGATCGTTTATTTGGAGAAGGCACTATCAAGACTGAAGATGAATTAAAAGTAAAGATTGCAGCAGACTTGAAAGAAATGTTTGTAAATGATTCTGACAGAATATTAGCACGTTCTATTTTCGAAGATTTAATTGAAAATACAGATATTAAATTGCCTGATTCATTTTTAAAACGTTGGATTCGACTATCAAATGAAAAACCTATTCTTCCTGAGCAAATCGAAGAAGAATATGAAGGATATGCTAAAAGTTTGAAATGGCAATTAATTCAAGGAACTATTTTTAAAGCAACTGGATTAAAATTAGAAAATCAAGAAATAATAGATTTCACAAAAGGTATATTAATCAGCAATTTTGCGCAATACGGAATGGCTGCTCCTGAGGACAAAGAATTAACGGAAACTGCACTTGGACTATTGTCAAAAAAAGAAGAATCTTCTCGTATTTTAGAAATGTTAGCTGATCAAAAAATTACACAGTATTTTAAAAAGACCGTAAAATTAAATGAAAAAGAAATTTCATATGATGATTTTATGGCGCTTGCAAATAAAAATTAACAGCTTTAATCCATAAAAAAAGCCGTTCAAGTTAATTCTGAACGGCTTTTTCTTTTGTTGTAATCCATTTTAATGAATTAAAATTTCATAGGGTAAACGCATTTGAATTCCCTTCATCGTTTCTATTTTTTTCAACTGACTATAGTATTGTAAAAAAGCCTTGGGTAATTCACTATCCGCTGACATAGAGTCATCGGAATTTTCGAGGTCGTCACTAAAATTATCAATCAATTCCGTTAATAAATCTTCTTTAACCAGCGGGTAATAGAGGATATTTGGCTTCGCGATATTTGCTTTTTTCGCTGCATAATTAATAGCATCTTTTATTCCACCTAATTTATCAACCAGTCCAATATTTAGAGCATCTCGACCGGTCCATACTCGGCCTCGAGCAATTTTATTCACCGCTTCAACAGACATACCTCTTCCTTCTGCAACTCTGCTCATAAATTGAAGATATATATTATCTACCTCGTTTTGAATGATACTTGTTTCTTCTGCTGTCAATTTTCGATTCAGAGTCATCACAGAATGTTTATTTGTAGAAGCTCTGTCAAAAGTTAACCCCAATTTATTCGTAAGCATCTTCCCTGTATATGGAATCACACCAAATACACCTATTGATCCAGTGACCGTATTCGCCTCTGCAAATATTGTTGAAGCAGGAGCTGCAATATAATAGCCACCGGATGCAGCGACATCTCCCATAGACACAATTACTGGCTTCACATTATTTGTTAACTTAACTTCTCTCCAAATCTCATCACTAGCTAAAGCACTACCACCAGGACTATTTATTCGAAAAACAACGGTCTTGATTGTTTTATTTTTGCGAGCATCTTGAAATAATTTACATATATTTTTCGATGATAAACCATCACCATTGGCACTCACTTCCCCTTCTGCCAAAATAACGGCAATGTTAGGAGAATCGGATTTCGCTATTAATTGACTTTGGTAAAATTTCTTTTTAGAATATTTTTCAAAAGCTTGTAATTTAATATCCTCGTTTTCTGCGGCCTCTATTTTTTTTCTTAAAATATCTATTACTTCATCTCGATATTTAATCCCGTCAATCAATTTATAACTTACTGCATCTGTGGAGCTATGAATAGAGACATTTTCAGCAATCTCATTGAGCGAATTTTCGGACACTTTCCTATCTTCTGAAATATCTTTTCGAATATCGCTCCACATACTTGATAAATATCGCTCAATTTGAACACGACTTGAATCGCTCATATTTTCTCTAAAAAATGGCTCAACTGCACTTTTAAAATCATTATTTTTACCTCTAATAACCTGCATTTCTACTTCTAACTTATCGAGGGTGTTTTTATAAAATGTTAATTCCGCGCCTAACCCTACAAATTCCATCGTCGAAGTAGGAAAGCCATAATTCAAATTAGCAGCAGAAGCAATATAATATTCCTTCTGTGAAATCAATTCTCCTGAATTATAGGCAATAGCAAATTTTCCGCATTTTTCAAAATTATTTATAGCATCACGTAATTCCTTCGCTACGGCATAACCACATTGAACATCCGCTATATCGATGAAAATGCCTTTAATCTTGTCATCTTTTGCGGCTGTTTCAAATCCAAACAACAAATCACTTAATCCAATTTTATTATCAAAACTAAGGTTGGATTTACTAAATTTAGTATTCCCTATTTCACTGATATCGCCATCCAAAGTGATATGCAAAATAGTATTTTCCTCCACTGTGTATGGCTTTGATTTTAAATCTGACAGGCCTCCGATAAATCCTCCTAACATTAGTAAAAAGATAATTGATCCAAGAATTGAAACAATAATGGCAGCTACTAAACTAGGCCAAAATATTTTACCAAACCCTATCTTTCTGCTACTTTCTATATTTTCAGACATAATTGATTTTTTAACTACCAAATCTAAGGATAAATTAAAACCCGAAAAATTGTAATCGGATGAAAGGTTAATTATTCATGATTGAACACCAAAAGCTTGTGATAAACTTTGTAAAGAAAAAGTAAAACAAAAAAAAGCCGATCTATCAAAATCGGCTTCCTTCGAAAAATAAAGGTTTTTATTTTACAATACCTGAAAATGTCGCATCTTCAGCATATTTCAAGAATTCTCTATCTTTTGATGCTTTATTCTTCCATGAAGAATCAACCGCAAATGCACTTTTTAAATTACTAACTACTGAGGCAACATTATTTGCACGTGCAGCAGAAACCGCTCTTAAGTAGAATCCTTGAGCACTTTCTTTATCAGCAGACCCATCAAGAGCAGTCATATCCGGTCCAACAGATTTAGCGAGTAATAAAGCTAATGCTTTATTAAAAGAATCTTCAGAACCAAAATGAGAAATTGCATCATTGTACAATCCATCTTGGATATTTAGTATACCTAAGTTATAATTCACTTCATCTCCAGCTCCACTTGCTGCGTCTAACAATAATTTTGCTCCGGAACGATCACCAGAAGCTCCGGCAACTGCGCCTAAATTGTTTTTAGAAATCGCATTATCTTGCAGACCATTTGCTTTTTCAAATTCAGCTTTTGCATCAATCATTTTATTTTGCATATATAAAACAGCTCCCACATTATTAGAAGTTCTATAATCAGTTGGGAAGTTTTTCTCTGCTATTTTATAAACACGTAATTTCTCATTTAAATCATTGCTTAAAGTAGCTGTAAACAACAATTCTTCCAATGTCAATGAATCCGGGCTTGAAACAGATAGTTTTTGTAATTCTTCATCAGAATAACCTGTTTTATCATACGTCACGACGATTTCAGTACGACGAAGTTTAGTAAAAACATTGTCTTCCAAGAAAGCAAAAGTTTTACCCATGTTACGCATTTCAGTTTCACGAGTAATTGGATCTTTATGCATTTCTAATACACGAATAATCAATTGTTTCTCATCATTATTCATTGTAGATTTTTCTAATTCCTTTTTGAAACCATCAAAATCTTCACCTCTTCCAGCAAGAGAATAAATTTCAGTTTGACCTTTCACATTTTTCGCTTCTTTTGAAATTGCCAAAACTGCAGATTTTGCTGCCGCTGCTCTTTCATTGGATAAAGAGTCATTTGAACCAACCTCTCCTTCAGGAGAAGCGTATCCTATTAAATTGATAGATTTAATCGCAATTTTTGGGTTTGATTGAGCTGCAGCTAACCAAACTTTAAAATCTGCAATGTCTTTTTCCTTTAATTCAGCTGGTTTAATAACTGATTTTCCTCTTTCAAAGTTAAATTGTGCTGAAAACGCTTTTTCAGTAACTCGATTAAAAGCATCTTTTTCTAAAATTACTTTAAAATCTTTGTTTACCAATAATGGAGTAATAATTGTCCCATCAGCAACTTTTTTAACAGCTAACATTGGCTTCTCTTTTTTACCTTTTTTCACAGTACCAACAACCGTCAAATCAACGCTTTCAAATTCAGGTTTATACAAAACAATATCTGAATATTTAACTGTTCCACCAGGCTTGTACTGGATAGAATTTCCATTACCAGTTACTTTTTCACCTTGAATCGTGATAGGCTTCAAAGCAGTTGTTCCTAACATTGGTGTAATTTCAGCCGTAACTTTTTTCTTGATACCTTTTTCAGGCACTGAAATTTCTGCGCTTATTCTCACAGAATCCCCATGCATTTCTAAAGGGTTTGGAGTAATGGTGTAAGTAATATCCTTCATCAACTTACAACTTGTTGCCATTGAACTTGCAACAACGATAAAAGCTAATCCTTTAATAGTCTGTTTTTTCATATTGTACTAGATGTAATTCTAACTAAATTCATGCAATATTAATCATTAATATTATAAACCACAATAAAAAAATTCAATTATGTGAAAGACCAGCCTATAGCTCATTCATTGTTTTTGACTACTAAAAGTGAGCTATTATCTTTACAAACATATAATAAATGATTAACCGACAATCCAGATATGGGGTCAATTTTAGTAGTTGCGATATCATTTAAAGGCACTAAAACAAATCTCCTATCTTGATATAAAGGGTGTGGAATGCATAATCTTTCGTTCTTTATTATTAGATCGTTATAAAAAAGTATATCAATATCAATTGTACGTGATGAATAGAGGTGGTCAATTGTTTTAGACCCTCTACCTAGCTCTTTTTCAATATTTTGAATTTCATCAAGAACTTCTGAAGGTAAAAAATTAGTTCTTACTAAAACACACGCATTGTAAAACAGTGTATCAGCAGCAAAGCCAAGAGGCGGATTTTCATAAATTGGTGATTTCTTGAGAATTTCACCAATTCGATTTCTAATTAAAGTCAGCGCATTTTCAATAATAGAAAGTCGATCGCCCAAATTACTTCCAATACTTAAATAAACAAATGAATCAGAAATTATTTTTTCTTCCATTTAAAGGTATTAACCATTCTCATTAAATCCACTTTCAAATATTCGATGCTTGGCCGCAATGAATCATAGTTTGGTGCACTATTAAAGTAAACAACTCCACTCACAAAACGGGAAGTTGAATCTGTTAAATAAAACTGAAAAGGGGTTGCAACATCTCCTTTTAGTTCAAAAAAAGTTCCGAAAACTCTATCCTTAGGACGTAATATTTTCACATCTTCAATTGATGTTGCCTTTATCTTATGTTCGTCAACTTTGTCATTTGAATAATTCACATACCTTGATAATGGCTCAACCATGTCAATGTATGAAAAATGAATAATTCCGTTTAAAGCTCCAAGTTGAATATCTTTATGACATGTTTCAACACTTTTCTCCTCCACTTTTTCAACCTTAAAAAGGGTGGATGCATCGAATGAATAAGGACAATTATCTGTAAAATTTACGTAAGAATGCTTCGGTAGATTTAAACGTAAATAAGTAGGGGGCTTAGGGATAGTTATCTCATCTTGCCCACAGGAAGCAACTAATAAAAAAAAGATAAATATTTTTATTATTTTCATAATTAATTAGACAAACTTAAGCTTTAATTAACATTTTTTTTTAGGATTCAGAAGAAGTATTTAAAACCACCACTTTTATCATTTTAATTCGCTTTTTGTCAGATGATTCAACAATTAATTTTACATTACTACAGATAAAATACTCCTTGTTTTTCAATATTCTTCCAGCATTTTCAATAATAAACCCCCCTAATGAATCCGATTCACCTTTGATCGCATCAAAATCTTTTCCATCGATATCTAATATTTTATAAAAATCATTTAGAGCAATTTTTCCCTCGATAAGAAACGTATTTTCATCAACTCTTTTATGCAGAATTTCAGCATCATCAAACTCGTCTGTTATATCACCCACAATCTCTTCCAACACATCTTCAAGTGTCACAACACCGCTTGCGCCACCATATTCATCCACAACAATTGCCATATGAACTTTCTTGCTTTGAAATTCTTTTAATAAGTCGTCAATTTTCTTATTTTCAGGCACAAACATTGGTTTACGAGTTAATTCTCTCCAATTAAATGTTTCATCTTGATCTAAAAAAGGAAGTAAATCTTTGATGAACAATATACCTTTAATATCATCAAACGATTCAGAAAAAACAGGAATTCTAGAATATCCGCATTCCAATATAAATGCTAAAACTTGTTTAAAATTCAAATCATCTTGCATGGCACTCACATGCATTCGCGAACACATAATTTGAGTCACATCTGTATTTCCAAACTTTACTATTCCTTCTAAAATTTTATGTTCTCCCTCTGAAACATTTTCTTCTTTCGTTAAAGCCAACGCTTGCTCTAACTCATCCGAAGAAATTTGAACACCTTTCTTTTTGGCGTATTTACTAATAACTTCTGAACCTGATACTAGTCCAGCTCTTAACCAAGAAATAGGAGGGAGTGAATTTAAAAAATTCAAAGGCCTTGCTAAAACAAGAACTGTTTTAACATTATTTTTTGAAGCGTAAATCTTAGGGATAACCTCACCTATTAATAAGATGACAAAGGTACTTACGATTACGTCGAGCACGAAAAACAATGTTTTATCATGTTCTTCTGATATATATTCCTTTAATATACTACTCACTGTTAATACAATCGCAATGTTTGAGAAATTGATTACGATTAAAATAATAGAAAGCAATTGCTTCGGTGTGTCAATTAATTTTTTCGCAATAATGGAAGCTTTGTCATCATTTCTTTTAAGAAAATCTTTATCAATTGGCTTTAAAGAGAAAAATGCTGTTTCTGCCGCAGCCATCATTGCAGTGATTATTAATAATAGTAATAAAAGTGTAAATAAAAATATAATTGAATTCATTTTAATATTAAATGTTGACTATTTCTAGTGTGAAGATAATCATATTAATTTAAAATGGACTTAAAAAGGCAAATCATCACGGTCATCATTTAATAATTCATCCATTTTTGAAGGGGATGGAGGTGTTCCTTGATTTGAATATGGAGCCTCTTTTTTCACTATTTTGTCAGACCCCTCCGGTCGCGAAATAATATTTAATTCATCCGCAACTATTTCAGTTGAATACCGCGTAAGTCCCTCTTTATCTTGCCATGATCTTTTCTTTAATTTACCTTCAATATACACCTTGTATCCTTTTCGGACATATTTTTCAGTAACCTCAGCTAAGCCTCTCCAAACAACAATATCATGCCAATCGGTTATTTCTTTTTTATCACCCGTTTCACGATCTGTATAAACTTCCGAAGTTGCAATTGAAAAAGTAGCAACCATTGAACCATTTTCTAGTCTTCGCACTTCAGGGTCCTTCCCTAAATTACCAACAAGAATTACCTTATTAACCGTACCAGCCATCTCAATATAAATTTATTTTTACCAAATATAAAACTAATTTCCCTAACTATCAATAAATTAAAACTCTATTTCTTCTAGGAAACGATCTATTAAGCGCGGCAAGGGAAAATCTTGAATATCCTTCTTTTTTATTCTTATAAAGGTGCTTGGTAAGTTGGGTGGAAAACAGTCGAAAAAGTAAAACCTAGCATTAATTTTCTGATGTGATAATATATGAACCACCTTTTCGCTTTGAAATATTGGCATCAACTCAAATTTTTCAAAAATTATCTTTTTGATATCGTTTGTAGTTAATTCTTCACTTGTTTCGATTAAGGGAAATTGAAATAAATGTTTCCAAATATCTTTGCTTTCTCGTTTTTCTAAAAATACTTGATTATCTTTTTGAAAAATAAGAAAATGAAAAAATCGATCTCTGGTTTTCGTCTTTTTAAGCTTAACGGGTCTTTCGTGCGTGTTTTTTAAGTGATAAGACAGGCATTTTTCAAGCAAAGGACACGAATCACAAAGAGGGTTTGCTGGTAAACATTGAATTGCACCCATTTCCATAATTGCTTGATTGTGAATAGCAGCGTCATGATTCGGTAGCAGTTCTTGCGCCAATTGCGCAAAATATTTTTTCCCTTCAGTTGAATCAATAGCAAGATCTATGTTAAAAACTCGACTTAAAACACGGTAAACATTCCCATCAACGACTGCATGCGGTAAATTGAAAGCGAAAGAAGAAATCGCAGCCGCTGT
>Ga0114970_10002354_pt1 | contig 14121 bp, 7 predicted proteins | sample M_140205_XF_Meta_FD_87030 | JGI IMG/M metagenome (GOLD analysis project Ga0114970, IMG submission 87030) | Freshwater microbial communities from Lake Montjoie, Canada to study carbon cycling - M_140205_XF_MetaG | ecosystem: Environmental > Aquatic > Freshwater > Lake | place: Lake Montjoie... | reverse complement strand
ATTTGCCCAAGTAGAGATTCTTTCATCAGATGCAGAATCATTACCTAAGAATGATATATCGGTTAAATTATTTGCAATATTTACATTATTATTGTTTTTAATATTTCTATAAGTATTAATAGCCATATTAGAACTATTATTACCTATACCTCCTAATGCCTCAGCAGAAATTTCTTTCCAATCAATAGTTTGACCTGCTGATACTTGTGCTGAAAATTCTCCTGTAGCTTCTGCTAAAGGGTCAAATACAGCACGCTCAGCAACCTGAGTAGCTACTTTACTTCCTGTACTTGCTATTGCACTCGCAGGTTTAAATACTTTACCGGCAAGACCTGCTGATAGATAATCAACAACAGCAATAGGAATACCTCTTTTTAAACCTCTATCTCCTCCTTCTTCCCAAATCTGTTTATCACTAAGAGCCGCTTCTACCTGTTGTGGATTAGTAATGTCAACACCTTTTTCTCTCATTACATCAAGTATTGAGTTTGTGTATTCCATAGCTAAACTTGTCGCTGCCATACCACCTCTAAAACCTTGAATTCCTCCGGCAATAGCTCCTCCCGGAGTAGATACTATACCTGTTGGACCTGCAAGAAAACCTGTTGCTCCAATAGCAGCTCCTGTACCTGCTCCTGCAGCTGTTGTTGCCGGAACTATTTTCATTCCGTATGGTAAAATTTGGCTTAAACTTGTAGCAGCCATTGTACTCATTAACTCAAAAGGATTGTCTAAAAAAACATCAAAACCTTCAGAAAAACCTGAAGCTTGTTGCCAACGAGACATAACTCTATTTGAGTTTTTAGATTGATTTGTTAGATTTTCAACTATTATTCGAGCAGCTTCTGCTCTATCAGTAGCGCTATTTATATCTTTTAATCCTAATGTAAAACCTAATATTTGTTCAGCAGCTTTACCGTTTTTATAGGCATCACTAACTGAGTTTGAAAATGCAGACCAATTGTCTTCGTATTCTCCTTTAATTTCTTTATTTACTTTAGCATCAAAATAAGTTTTAGCATTTTCATATTTCTTTGCGGCATAACTTTGAGTTACTTTAGAATCTTCATAAGTATCTATAATACTATTTTTTAAAGCAGCCTCTTCCTCATTTTTAGGATTGTATTTCATTAAATCTTTTACAGATAATCCAAACTTATCAACAGCATCAATTTCAGCTTTTGTAGCTTGTGCTTTTGCTTTTGCATTTAATTTAGCAGCTTCTGAAGCTACTTGATTTTGCTTTTTACCTAAATACTCATCAAACTCCTCTCTTGTTTTTTGTATCTTACCTTCAGATATAAAACCTGCATCAAAAACTTGACCTCTTAATTCAGACTCTTGTTTTTTATATTTTTCTAATAGTTTGTCAGCATCTGAACGAAGTCTTCCATTTACAATAAGACTTGGGTATTTGTCAGATTTAATCATTCTATCGTTACTATGCTCTTCAATAAAATCAACCATATCTCTAACTTTAACATACTCTTCGTATGCTTTTTTATTAGACATATAATCAAGACCACGTTCCTTATAGAATTTATCAGCCTCAATATCAACAGGACTAACATCTTTCCAATCTCCTTTAGCAAATTCCTTTGCTTCTTTATCGGTTTTAAACTCAAATACTTCTCCTCTTTCTCTTGCTAATTTAAGAGCATCTGCAAATGGAAGTTCTGTCCAAGAGTTTGGATTAGTAGAATAATTATTTGGGTCTTTTGGGAATAAAGTTGGTATTACTTTAAACTTACCATCTTCTTCAAAAGATGTAAACTTAACAGTAGATACACTTCCATCAGGATTTAATCTCCCAACAGTTCTTAATTTTTGAGCTCTTAATGAATTTGATAAAGCATCTCCTGTCTGAGCACGATTTGTTTCTGATGCATTTTTACTAATGAAATCTTTTAATTTATTAGCAGCCTCAACATTTCCTCCTTGAGTCCAATTATCAAAATCTATTTCTATAGAATTCTTACCATTTAAAGTTCTTGCGATTATTTTATCTGTACCAAATCCTGATTCTTCAAAAACAATTCCGTATTTCTCAAAGTTTTTTCTTAAATCATTTATAGCATCTTCCTCAGTTTTAGATGTAAGATTTGAATTTACTACAGAATTTAATGTAGTAGTAAAGTCTTTTCTTGTTCTAAGGCCAAGATTTATTTTTTCTGCTTCTTTCTGTTCTTCAAGCTCTTTCTTTTTTTCTTCAATCTGAAGTGCTTTTGTTTTCTTAGATACTTCTAAAGTTTTTTGATATTCTCTTTGTTGGTTTCTAAAATATCTTTCAGTATCGTTCTTAGGAGCATTTTTCATAGCCTGTTCAAACCCTTTTTGGGTCAGTACAGGCATTTCTGAAAGTGGTTTAATCGGTTTCTTGGATTCCAATGAACCATCTTCCGAAGACGAATCCAAAGCGAATTTTTTTTTTGAAGGAACTCCTTGATTAAACTCAGGAAATTTTGAAAATAATTCATCCTCAGTTGCGTACTTACCACTATTAGAAGTAGCAACGAAGTCTCTTAATGCTTGAATATCGTATCCTTTTAATTCAGGGAATTTTGACATTAAAGTTTCTTCATCAGAATATTTACCACTATTAGAAGTGGCTACAAAGTCTCTTAGTGCTTGTCTTAAATCCGGCATAATTTATATTTTATCTTGTTCTTCCTCCTTGTGCTGTTGTTGTAGTTGCTTCTCCTTGAGTTGCTTCTCCTGAATTTTCTTCTATAAACTTCTCAAGACCCATTACTATATTGGCTTGAGCAGTAATACCTTCTTTTGAGCTTCCTGAAATTTTCGTTTTAACAACATAAGTTTTACCATTAGGAGCAGTTACTGTAACTTCATTTGCTTGTCTATCAGAAAATGGATTTAAAGTACCTGTATCAACTGCATCGAATCCTTGAGGTAAATATGTTTTAATATTTTGAACGGCTCTTTGAGAAGGAAGTGATACAACAGAATTAGGTATTGTATACTTCTCTTTAGTAGTTGCTCTTCCTGTTGAGTATTTATTAAACTTAGCTCCTTTTTGATACGAACCTTTTTGTAATGCTTTATTAACATCTAATTGTCCCGCTAATAAAGGACCTGCTGAACGTATAAAGTCTTCTTGAGTACGATTTTTACCATTTGCATCTGTAAAGCTAATTCTTTCGGTTGAACCATCACGTAGAACGATATTGATTCCTTTACCATCTCTTTGTATGTCTTTAAACATAATTTCTCCCTTGCTGTTTTTCATTCCTTTGAAGTAATCAATAGCAGAACCTACTTGATTATTATCTCCAAACCAAAGTTTACCAAGCATATTAGCAGCATTTGCTGCAGTTTTCTCTTCTTCTCCTTTTTTAGCTTTCCATTCAGGCTCATCATCTCTTGATACCTGTCCTACTACTTGACCTTCCTCTTCGTAGTTATATTGACTTCTCATTTGATTTCTAATAAAATCTCTTGCGTCATTTTTTTGTGTTTCAGTTGGTTTAAATACGAAACCTCCTGAATCAGTGTCAACTACTTTTAATATCGCTTCAGGATTTTCTGCAGCATCTTTTTCACTTGTAGTAGACCTATATGGTTTATTATTAGGAGCTATTATAGCACTGTCTACAAGAATACGAGAAGCATCTAAATCATCTCCAACTATTTCATCTATTTTAGCATTTTCAGCATTTATAAATGAATATAAAACATCTTTTGTTCCGGGAACTAAATTTGTTCTACTTGTAATATCTTCAATACTTGTTATTTTACCTTGTTTTTGTAATTTACCAAGTTCTATTATTGTTTGTTTTTCTTTTCCTAAACTTTCTGTCCAAGATTTTACTTTAGGCTCATAATCATAGAAATCAATTTTAGATAAAATAGCTTGGTTTAGGTAATCCATACTTCTCAATCCTTCCGGAGTATTATCTAACGCTCTTACTTTTTTACCATCAACATCTTTTTCAATCATTTTACCGGCCATAACAATTCCATTAGGACTTATCTGAAAACCAATGTTTTTCCAATTTCCAAAACCTTCAACCTCTGCATAATTTTCTGAAGTTAATTGAGAATATTTCTTATCTCTAACACCACTCATTACATCAGCATAATTTTCTTGATAAGCTTTATTAGCATTGAATGCAAGGTTTGTATTATCTGTAAGATTTTGACGAAATACAGTATAGTCTTTTACACTCATTTGACCTTGCTCCATAAGTTTCTTTGCGATTCTCATTCTATTAGATGCTTGGTCTGCAAAATCTAAAATATTTTGTCTTGCTCCAACGTGTTCTCCATTTGGAGTCTCAGCAAGATAATTCATCGTCTCACGCTGAGCCTCGTCTAAAGCAGTTTTCTTTTCTTCTCTTATACGATTGGTTTCTTGGAGCATATCGCTCAAACCTTTACCGACCTCGGCCCAATTTATTTGGGAGTCGGCATCACGCTCTGCATATTTGTAGTATGTTGCCATATTGTATTATTAATATCCTTTATAACCAAGTGCTTTACCAACACCTCTAACTTGTTTTCTTGATAATCCACCCATAAATGAATTGAAGTCAACATCTTTTCCTCCAAGTCCTGATAAGTATCCAAACTTAGGGTCAGTGGATAATCCTTGAACATTTTTTTGAAATTGCTCTTGAGTGATTCCTGTTTTTCCTGCCGCTTCTCCTAATTTTTGAGTTTGTCTTACTCCTGCTGTTTTACCAAACAAAGGAACCATATCTAAACCTTGTTGAGCTGTAGATGCCAATCCTTGAAATCCTTCCATAGTAGCGGCAGTCGATGCTTCTTCTGCATCTCTTGCGGCTAATTGAGCACCTTCAACTTCTCCTAAATCCATTTGAAGACCTAAGTCTCTAAGTCTACTTTCTTCGTTGATAATATCTTTATTAATATCAGTTAACTCTTTACCCATCTCAGTACGAATACCTGCTTGAGCTTCATTTTGAGCCATTTGAACTCTTCCTGCTGTAGCTTCAGCACCTCTATCACTTTCTAAACCTGCTTGAATAGCTTGTGCTCCTGATGAAAGCGAAGCCTCTCGTGCTAACTCATAAGGCTCTTTATTAATAGCTCTTTCTTTAGCATAATTAATTTCAAGTTTTTTACGTGCCTCGGCCATTGCCGCTGCGGCATCCGCTTCTGCTTGTCTTGCTTTATTAGCTTGCTCTCCTGCTTGAATAAAAGACATTGCGGTAGACGCTCCTGATATTGCCAATCCTCCGATTGCTATTGCTGTTGCTGCTGCCATCTTATAATAATTTTATCATTTCACTTGTATATGAATCTCCTTTTATGTAACCAAGTTCTTCATACGTTTTTATTAGACTGTTATTTTTTATTAAAGCGTAGGCATATTTACTACCTGACATTTTACTAATATTTGTAAGAGAATCTATTAATATTTTTATAGCTTCTCTTCTTTTATCTTTTTCTCTGTAATTTTTATTTGAAATTATCCAATCAACCCAAGCTACTCTTGAATTTGTAATATAAATAAATCCTGCACAAATAGGAGTTTGGTCATCGTAAACAATATATCCTCCCATTCCGTTATCAGGTAAGAAGTCCTTTTCAGGAGGTGTCCAACCCCAATCATTCCACCAATCAACAAGAATTTCTTGGTAGTCATTTTCATTAAGTTGTCTAATAGTTAATTCCATACAGAGACAAAGATAATAAAATTAAGGGAAACTTTTCATAATTTCAGATTCAACTGCAAATAATTCTATTTTAGTGGTATAATCATTCTGAAGTGTAAAGGTACAATAATGTCCTAAAACTCCGTGTGATTCTGCAACAGAATTTTTAACGTAGAAGAAAAAGTTTACATTACTTGGTATTGGAATAGATGTAGGAGAAGTCATAGCATTATTTATAACTATTTGATTTACACCATTTGGCAAGTCAACATTTATAGCTGTAACCTGACCTGCAAAGCTCGGAGTAGGATGTCCAAAATATACATAGTCTCCTACACTTATAATACTACCAATTGATATTAAAGGAGATATACTAAAGTTTATTGTAGCAGAAGTAGTACCTGCACCTGTAACTGTAAGGCTATTACCTATACCATTTAAACTTCTTAATGCAAATTCTCCTATCGAATTATTTCTAACAAATGCATAGTAAGATGCTTCTTTTTTCTCAAACCAAGATTGATTTATAAATCCTGATACTTGCAAATCAGTTTCTAATGCAGCACTCCAAGGAGCATCTCCTTCTAAATTAATGGTTTTAAATAATTTATTCTCAAGAGCCGAATTATTAAACACACTCTGAAGAGTTGTTGGAGTAAATACACCATAAAATGTATTTCTTGTATTATTTACATTATGTCTGTAAAGATTACCTCCTTTAAAGGTATAAAAATAATTATTCATCCCAATCATCCAATCGGGATAATAAGAGTAAAACGATACCCAACCGGCTACTCCTTCGCTATATGATAATGTATATTCCATAATTTATTAAACACAAGTTGATAATGTTCTTACTATTCCGTCTAAAACTCGAATTACTTGATTTGGAGATGCTAAACTATCTACAAGATAATATCCATCCTCTACAGGTGTTTCTCCGTAAGGGTCTTCAAAAACATAATCATACAATCCTAAATAACCATCATCAGGAGTGTGAACTCTTGCAAAGTAATATGTGTTAATTAACTCTGAATCACAAGGAACAGTTGGAGCTCCTACTTTTATTGAACTTTGAAATGAAGGTAATAAAGTAGGACAATCTATAATTATGTCCCAAGAAGTAGGGCCACAATTTCCTATTACTTCAAAATTAAGTATATTTGGTGTAGGACTTGTTTTTGGTATTACCATAGTACAAAATCCCGGTGCAGGAGAAGTTAAATTTATATCTCCCGGATTTAAAGTTATAGATTGTGTATTTCCTGTAGCAACAAAAGAAATTCCATTATAAAGATATTCTACAGCAGCAGGAATATTAGTTATATTTCCCGTTAAACCACAATCATCAAGAGAACTACCGACAACCGTAAATCCCGTAGGATTTGAACTTTTAAGCAATCCCATTGTAGGAGAGCATAATGTATTATAAACATTTCCATCATAAGTAACTCTAATTCCATCAGGTACGTTTTGAGGGTCAAATTGAACTATTATAGCTCCTATATCTCCTGCCGTACTTCCTGCATTTAAATTAAGTAAGTAAATACCTGAAGTCCCGCTTGCCGATATAGTATCCCCACAAGGAGTCCCACAAGTAGGGCAAGGTGCAGAAGCTAAAAGTATACCTGAAGCCTGTTCTCTTGTTATTGTTCCATCTCCATAAACTCCATCAGGAGCTATTAAAGATAATGCTGAATCTAAATATACAGATGTAGCCAACGATAAGTCAGCTGCATCTAAATAAAACGTTGAATTTATTGCCATATTTTAATTAAATTAAGGTATTACACAGTCACAAGAATCAAATACTATCGTTGCCGAAACTAATGGATTGCTGCAAGTCGGAAGACCTATACTACATAACTGATAATCAACAGTTTCCGCAGGTAATGAAATTTCTTGGAAATATCCATTTTCATTATAATATCCTACCAATACATCTGATTCAGTTGGATTAGATATAAGATATGTATTGTATGGTCCTGTACAATAAGTTTCGCAGAAACAACAAACATCATCAGCATTCTCTCCAAAGCACAAATCTACTTCAACTGCACAAGTATTACAAGTTTGAGCAGGTAATAATACACCACTTACTAATTGACGAACAATTCCATCAGCAGAGTAGAATCCATTTACTGCAAATGTAGTCATATTTGCGTCAGTAAATATAGATGTCGAATTAGCAAATGTAGCATTCAAATAATAATTTCCCGGAGTACAATCACAACAAGCATCTATAGCTGTAGCTGCAAAACATAATTCATCAAGAATAGAATCTCTTAAATCCCAAATTAAATACAAGTATATTCCACTTGTGCTTGCAGGAACTGTAAAGTCTGCATAGAACAATGGACTCGCACCTGAGTTTGGTGTTGCAGTCGATGAAGCAGCTAACATAGCTTGAATACCTACGTCAGTATTAGGGTGTAATGTGTTACTTCTTAAGTATTTAAACTTGTCTTGTGCAATATCAAAATCATAAGTATCAGGAACTATCTTATTTGTAGATAATCTCATAGTACTTCCTTGAGTTGGGAATCCACCTGAACCTACATATCCTGCGGTTATATTGTATCTTGATACAAGAGGTGTTCCTGTTCCGCTTTGGAATAATACCAAATTAGATAATAATGGACCAACAAAAGCTCCATCTGTATATCTATATTGAGTATGGATTGTTTGCCCTGCTTCAGAGTTATTAGTAATAACAACTTCAACAATACTTAAAGGTTCTGCTTCACAACAATTACCTAAAACAGACACAACCATATCTCCGGTATATGTCAATGTTATTTCAACTGTCTCAACTGAAATATTATCTTTATTAAAAAACAAACTTCCATCAATAGCTGTAGGACCTGAACTAACTACAGTTCCGTCATAATTAATTTCAACATCTAAAGTAGCTCCTGACTCAATACTTGTAAATACCCAACTAACTTCAGTTGTTCCTACAAGAGGACCTAAATCAACACAATATGTAAATTCCTTAGATGATTCCTCTCCAATAGATAATGTAAATGTTTGATTTGTTCCACAATTCAAACATTGAGGATTTACAGGAAGTAATCTATTATTTGTGGATAATACATACTCATTCATATAAGGGTCATAACCTCCAAGTTTTTGAGTATTGAAAGATAGGTTAAATTCATCTCTAAACCAAGTTCTCATATTTTGGTCAGATATTACTACTAATTCGTCAGTAGGTCCTGAATCTCCTTTTATTTGAATTACAGCACCACGTTTTACATCAGTAAAGAATCTATCGTAACCCCACTGAATATAGCTTTCAGCATTAAAACTAATACCGTACTTTTCAGTACGAGCTATTTGAGTTCCTAATACCTCAGGAGTGGCTGAAATTATATTTCCTGCACTTGCATCAGATAGTAAGTTTTTACCTGCTAAAACGTAAGATATTTTGTCTTCTTGAAGAACCAATACATCAGTCTCCCTTGCATCCATTATATATATACCACCAAAAGAAGCCTCACAGTTTTTATAGTTAATCAAACCTTTATTAAACTCGTTAAGTCTATTTACGTTTGTTTCTCTATTATAGTTTCCACTATAAGTAATATCTGCAAATCTATCTACTTCTTCGTAGTCTTGTTCTGCAACTGTAGTTACTCTTTCTCCTAAATTAAAAGACCTTCCAATCAAAGAATCTCTAACTTTATAACTTTCAGCACCATTACCAAAAGTAAAGCAATTAAAGAACTCAGTATCTACAATAGCAGGAACTGAAGTAGTTTGATTTTGAACATTACCTAAATGGTTTCCATTTGAGTCAATTCCGAAAGACAAATTGTTTTCAAAAAATACATCAGGTAAAGCATCAGATGGTTCGGTTTCAAATATCATTAAATCAACTGCTCTAAGAACTTCAATACCTGTTGTAACACAATATTTTCTTCTATTAGGTTTATCAAGTCCTGTACAACTTTTACCTGTAGAATATTGAAGAAGTAATTCATTTGTAGATACAATTCTATCAAACTGAAGATACATTGTAAACATATCATTTTGATTCAAATATCCAACAGTTGGTATATATTGTAGACTTGTATCCCCATCTTCTGAATAACCTGTATTTAATAATTCTCCTACATTATCTCCATTCCACCAATCCATTATATTATCATAATTAGCAGAAGCAGTAAGTCTTCTTTGGAAAGAATACCCTAAACGTTCACAAGAACCTCCTGTACCTTCTCTATGCCAATTAAAATTTAAAGTAATAATACTTCCCGCAGGAATAGTATAATCCTCATACGCCCAAGTTGGATGTAAAGGGTCAAAACCTACACCTCTATTTATATTTACTGTTTGTCTTGATATAGAATAATTACCTCCTTTTGGAGCACAATCTTCTTGAGCAGCTATTTTAATAATAGCATCAGGGTCAAGAACTGCAGAAAAGCTATTTGGGTTAATTTTAATATATAATCCCGCAGGAACAGTTATATCATATCCAACAGGAACTATAAATCCTGAAGCCTGTGCTGTTTTTTCTAAAACTGTAGCATAAGCACAATTTGATTTAGGACCATTACTATCTGCTTTAACTATAAGTCTATCTCCAATTTCAACCTTTTGCATATTTTCTCCCTCCAATAAAAACCATACTGAATTTGTATCAGGGTCTGTAAAGAATAAATTAGAGTATATAGTCTCATAATTTTCTTCATCAGGCTTAATAACAAACTTGTATCGAGTGGCCCAATAAGGAGCTCTTTGAGTAGGAGGTATTGTTACTCGTATTGAGTTTTTATTTGCAGAAAAACCACAAGGGATGTGAACAGCATTATTAGGACTAACTAAAGCTGTAGAAGCTCTATTAAAATCATCCATATAAACAATACCTATTTCATAACCTCTATTACTATGTAAACTTCGAGGATTACCTATCTCTTGAAATGCAGCATCTGCATAAATTATACTATAGTATTCATAAACAAATCCTGTTGGTGTAGTTGGATTGTCTACATATTTCATTGCACATAATTGAAAACCAATTTGCGTGCTCGAAGGACTTGTTATTATTTTTATAGGTTGGTTTATTCCTGTAATACCACTTCCTACCTTCTGTAATGCATCTAAGTTATTTGGTAAAAGACAGTTTATATTATCTGTAAAAGTAGTACCATCACAAGATGTTTCAGCTCCCGGAGTTGGGTCATATACAGGTAATATATTAGCAGCAGTTCCTACAACCTCTTGAAATTCAACACTTGAAGCTAAAGCATATACAGAAGAATAATTTGCATTTAAGAAAAAATTAAATGTAACTTGTATATCATCTGATGTTTCAGCAGGATAGGCAAGCGTTCCTGAAAATGAATTATGAGTAATTGTTATATCTAATGTAATAAAAGACCCTGCTACAAGATTAGCTCCTGCTAAATCTATATAAACTACAGAATCAGGAATAGATAATGGACCATTTATTTCATAAGCACCTGTTTGTGTATTATCAGGAACATTAATTAATCCTATTTCTTCAGTTATAAAATTAGCATTGTATTCGAATTTTATAGGCTGTCCATTTTTATCAACCAAATCATAACCTTCAACATAATTACCATACATTAATCTATTACCCATAATTGTTTGGGCTTTAGCAAAAAGAGGTACATTGTCGTAAAGTCTAAGTATTTCAGCTTCACTTAAAACTGTAAATATTTTACTATTGTTAAAAGAAAATTGATAAACTTGATTGTCAGCAAGACCTAAATCTGCTTTGTTTATTTTCTCAATAATCTTAATAATATTTTTATTTGACTCTTTAAATAATAAATCAATACCAACCACTAAAGGTCCTCCTGAATTATAACTAACAATTGCAGTATTACAGAAGTTAGTCATACCTTCATTAAGCATACTATTAATACTAAACTCAAAAGGATTAGGTATGAATGCAATATCAGACCACTGAGATGTAGCTGAGTATTCTCCGTTGGCATATTGGTATCTATATGCAAAACAAATAAATCTATCTTGCAAGTAATTCTCTTGACCGCTTGTTGTTATAAGCTGTACTGTAGGAGATTGTGTTGGAGGTCTTTTAATAACAAGTATAGACTCTGCACTAAATTGGTCTATATTTGATATTGGATTAGCATAATTTTTTGTTATATCAATTTGTCTCGGAGGATTATAATCGTCTGTAAAAAACAACAAATTCTCTATAATATTAACTCCTGTTATAAGATATGCAGGATTAAAATTAAGAGTAGTGTCTACACCACCTCCATCATCTATACTTATAATATGATAAGTTAATACGTTTGTATTTACATTAAAAGACACTATTAAATCAAGCTTTCCTGTAGCTCCTACTGAAAAATTTGAGTCGTGTACAAACCAATAAATAGTCTCATTAGCACTATCTTCAATAGCACCAATACATCTCGCATCTGAACTTAATGGTGTTCCATCAATATATGCTAATGAAGTTAATGGTAAATTACCTTTAGTATTTGTAAGAACTCCTAATTCAGACTTCTCAGTAGACCCCATTCTGACGTTCATAGCGTCAACATATTCTCCATCAGGAAGCAGTCGTTGGTCGACTACTTTATTCATTCTCCCCGATATAAAATTTCTTGTGATATTTGCCATACTATTTGATTATCTTATCCATTCCTCTTAAATTCATTAAGAGTCTTCCCGGATGAATATTGCTTATTCTTATTTTTGCGTTTCTTAATAATGCTGCTTTTTCTTTTCTTGCACGAGCTACTACATACTCTTGAACTCCAAATTTTGAGTTTAAAATTTCGTAAGTAATATAAGCATAAATATATTTTTCAAATAATTTATTTACAGTAATTGAAGAATCATCTCCTCCTTCCATACCATCAGATATGTATTCAAGTATACATAATTCTCCTGCCATACTTGAATCAAAGTTTATTACTCCTGCTTTCTTATCAACATTGAATGTCGGGTTAAAGTTAGCTGTTTCTGTGTTTAAACCAAAATGAGTTCCAATAGCCATTTCAAAATACCAATTGCCATTGTAGTTCCAACCTGCCATACCATCAAAAGGATTACCTCTATTTAAGTAGATACTCTTTTTAAGTTTATGAAGTCTGTCATAATCAATATCAGAGTATTGAGGTTGAAGTATATTTCCATTTTGGTCAAATAATATATTACCTTGTTGGTCTTGTAAATAAGCATTTGAAGAAAGTGTTTGAATATTCTCAGTTAATGGTCTTAACCAACCATCTTTGTACATAGAAATTCTTACCCAATTCACATAATCTGAAGGTAAGATAAATCTTAAAGTATCAGTAACACTTAATTCTAATACTTTAATTTCTTTAAACGCATCATAGTTTAATTCTTGAATAGCACGTTTTGCGTGAAATATAACCTTGTAACGTTCTTCGTTATTTACTAATGAATGGTTTCCGTAATACATTAACAAATAATTTGTTACAATGTCTTCAAGACTAACATATTGGTAAGAACCCCAATTTGCATTTTGAGGTTGATTACCATTATTTTCGTAATATTCATACTGTGATAAATATGCCATAGTTTTTTAATTTTATTGTTGAATGCTGAATGTAGGTTGTTCGTGTGCTTGTTGAGTCATACCAAATTGTACCACTTCCATTTCACGTATTGACATACCACAATATTCAAGTATTTTAGTTACTAATTTATAACCATCTTCTTGAGGTAATTCAAAGTCTTGGTAGTCAGATTGTGATTGGTCAAATACAGGTTCTCCACTTGCCAATGTAATATATGTCCATTTTGGTGTTAAAGGATGTCTAAAGTATACAGCCTCAAGTTGCCCATAAGAGTTTATAGTAGTAGGATATAATTTTATTCTATCCCCTTCTAATGTATATGAAGGATATATATTATTTGGTTGAGTAAGAGGAGAGTTGTTTAACATTGTTATCTTACCTACACTAACTTTATCAGCTTCTTTTGCAGTAGATGAAATTATCTTATAACCATTCCCTATAGCTAAAAATATATTAGCATCTAAAAGTATAGTAGTAGCAGATACCACAGATACAACCTTAGCAATAGCATTTGTAGTGGTATTTACAACTATATCTCCTTGAGATATAACAGTACTTGAAAATGATGCAGCTGAATTAACAAGATTAAGTGCTAATACCGATGTATTAGTACCGGATGCTAAAACAGTTGGATGGCATAATAATTTTAATATATAATAAGCAGTGTTACCTGTAGTCGTAAGAGAAGGAGCTGAATATGAATTTGCTGAAACATTAGACAAATAATTAGTAACTAAAAAAGTTTCTAAAGTTTCTGCTATTGGAGATTCTACATCTGCATAATCTGTACCTGAACCACGAGAATTTTCAGCATTTATTACTTTATTATAACTGCTAAAATACTCTTCATATAGTTCCATTTGCGCATTAGCTGCAAATAAATTGAAATCTGATGGAGAAATATATCCGTAATTATTCTTATT
>Ga0114970_10002353_pt1 | contig 14122 bp, 5 predicted proteins | sample M_140205_XF_Meta_FD_87030 | JGI IMG/M metagenome (GOLD analysis project Ga0114970, IMG submission 87030) | Freshwater microbial communities from Lake Montjoie, Canada to study carbon cycling - M_140205_XF_MetaG | ecosystem: Environmental > Aquatic > Freshwater > Lake | place: Lake Montjoie... | reverse complement strand
CAGGTTCCGGCAAAATTAATTTAAAGTCTGGAAACTCGACTAAAATAGACGCAGGTACTACTGCTGATTTTCAAGGTGCTGATGATGTTACTATCACTTCAATAAATGGAATTACTGCTGTTAAATCTCTTACAAAAAATGTAAACATAACTGCGGGCCAGGATGTTCGCATGACTGCGGTACAATTTATTATAGCTGATGCTCCAGTAACAGATATTAAACACAATACTATACTTGGTACAAGTGTTGGGTCAGATACTACAGAATTTAAATCAAAAATAAAAAGTGATATTCTTCCTAAAGATACTAATTGGAATGTTGGTAGTGTAGCAGACCAATGGAAGAAGGCATATTTAAAGAAAGGTGAATTCTACAGCGAAGATAACGTACAAAATCAATATTTACAATATGGTCCTAATGGTCGTCCATATGACCCTGCAGACATTTATGATACTGCCGCACATAGACAAACTGGTGCAGTATATGTACACGGTGGTGTAGGTATTGAAAAAGACTTAAACGTTGGCGGTAGAATTTATGGCCGTGTTGAAATTGCAAACACTTCTTTCCAGTTGGTTGTAACGGCAACTAACGCCGACCTAGTATTTCACCCAACTCTTGCATTAACATCAGGTGAACAATTCATCTATATTGATGATACCGGATTAAATGGTGGACTAACATATAATCCTTTCACTGGAAAATTAGGCACTGATTTATTATTAGTTAACTCTACTGCCACTGCTACTAGGTTAGACGGGGCAATACGAGTAGAAGGCGGCATCAGCGTAGGCGAAAACATTGTTACCAAACAGGTAGATCCTCCTTTTGATGCAGACGTGGCAGCTAAATCATACGGATTAGGCACTAGCTCAACTCAATGGGCTGATGCATATGTTCATAACATCTATGCTAGAGTATTAGCATCAACTACTGGTACTATTGAAATTAAACCAAAAGCAGGAATGACAGATGTATTTGGCGATATTCGAGTACGTGGTACAAATCCTATAGGAACTGCTCCGGTAGTTTCAAATACTTTATATGTTACCACAGACGGTAATGATACTAATGATGGTAGAGCCATGGACGCAAGTCGCGCATGTCGTACAATTGCTGGTGCAGTAAACAGTCCTTACTATCAGCCAGGCACACAAATTTTAGTCAGCGCTGGATTCTATTTAGAAGACAATCCTATTAGGATGAAACCTTATACTTCTATTAGAGGTAGTGACATTCGTACAACATTTATTGAGCCGATAAACAAGACTCAAGACTTATTCCATGTAGAGAGCGGTTGCTACTTAAACTACATGACATTCTTAAATGGCCGCAGTGGTTTATTAGAAGGTGCATATACTCCAGAATTTAATAGAGGAGCATATGCTACATCATTCCCTCCATTAGAAGGTAATGACCTAATTGATTTATTCCACTCACCATACATTCAAAACTGTACTAACCAAAGTGGTCCGTGGTTACGAGATGGTACGATGTTTGTACCTAGTCAAACTGTGCAGGTACCTGCGGCAGTTGGTACAGGTACATGGGCGGCAAATACAACTAGTCTTGTAGTAAAAGTTAGTACCGGTACAATTACGCAAGGCATGGCGGCTAACGCTGGTCAACAAAATCCAGGATTCTTTAATGCTCGCACATTGATGTTAGCTAACAAACCTTTCTTACAAGAACAGGTTGTGGCCTATGTTGATGCAACATTTAACACAGGCAACTTTACTAGTACATATAATCAAACTAAATGCCGCAGAGATTTAGGATTAATTGTTGACTCTATCAGCCTTGATGTGTTATACCAAAGCAACAGTGAAAGTATATTTGCAGGATTAGAATATTGGAGTCAAACAACTTCTGCAATTGCCGGCCAGCAGACTACTACTACAAATGCAATTAATTACTTAAAAAGTCTTGCAGCCGCAGTTGCTCTTAGTGCAGGCGGAGCACCTTCACAAACAATTGTAAACACATTGTTTACAACTATAACAAATATTATAACAACTGGCACAGTTGGAATTACTGATTTAATAGTGTCAAACGGCCTTCCAACTGCGGATACACAAAAATTAGCCGCATACACTGCGTTAATATCTAACATCCCTACATTCAAAACACAGGTACTAAGTTGGATTGCTTCTAATGCACCAACATTTGTGTTTAATACATCAACTTGTGCAAGAGACGTTGGGAACATTGTTCAAAGTGTTGCATTTGACTTGAAACACGGCGGCAATAAACAAACAATTAAATCTGGTGTTTATTATTACAATTACAGTACGACATCAACTCAGATTGCTAATGAAATTCCGCAGACTACAGCCGCATACAATTATTTAAAGAGCATTATTTCTAACATTGTTAGAGGGGTAGCACTACCTACAACTTATCAAACTGCAACTACTCAGGTAATTATTAGCCAGCCAATTGCTAGCACATACGAAGCAACTGCACTACAATCAAAGATTGATATAATTACTAATATTATACGTCGAGGACCAGCAGTTGCCGCTGTAAGACAGCCAATTGATTTAATCATTAATCCTGCACAAGAAGCAACTAATGCATTTAATATTTTATTAGCCAATAAATCTTTTATTCAAGCTGAAGTTATTGCTTATATCAATGCAACAACAAATACATTTAATTACTCTAGAGAGTATTGCTACCGTGATGTGGGCATATTGATTGAAAACGTGGCCTATGATGCGGCATTTGGCGGTAACCAAAAAGCAGTTGAAAGTGGTCTAGCATACTACGACGGCGTTATTAGCAAGATTTCAGGACAAGAAACTCAGACTTCTTCTGCAATAGATTACTTAAATCAATTAGTGCAAAAAGTTATTACTAATACCACAGTAACAACTATATTATCTGTGCCCGCAGTTATTGCCGTAAGTGGCACACATGCACAGGTTAGAAATACTGTGTTGCTTGGCGGCGCAATTGCCAGTAATTCCATTGACAGTTCGTTTAATATAATTACTACAATTATTAATAATGGACCTGATGCGGCACCTGCAATATATAAATCGGGTGGACCTGATGCGGCATTTGTTAGTGCTGAAATTTTAATGCAGGCTAATCGTAGATTTATTCAAGAAGAGACAATTAACTACATCAATGGTTTAGTTAAATCATTCCCTTACAGCAAAATTCAATGTAAGAGAGATGTTGGATTAATTGTAGATGCAATTAGTCAAGATTTATTATACCCAACAGCTAAACGTAGCCAAAGTACTTTTTCTGGATTGCAATACTGGAGTCAAGGAAATTACACAGGCGACATACTAGCTCAGATTGGCCCAACAATAGATGCAGTTACATATCTAAAAGATTTGTCAGTTAAAATTGTCAGAGGTATTACTTATGTAGATGATTTAGTTCCTAGATATCAATATGTTGTTACACAAAAAACTAAAGCAGATGGATACGAACCTGCCACTGCTGAAGAATCTGCCATAATTTCTGCAAACTTTGACATTATCTTAGAAATTCTAAAAGGTAATAAAAGAGGTTGGTCTGATAGAATAATTCCAAACGGACCAAATTCTAATTTATTAGGTGTAGCAAACGCATTTAATTTATTAATGGCTAACAAAGAATACTTGGCCGCAGAAGTCATTGCGTATGTTAATGCTATTCATCCTAATTTTAGTTACAGTACATCAACTTGTGCTCGTGATGTTGGATTAATTACTAGTTCAATTGCATTTGATTTAACACACGGCGGAAACAGACAAGCAGTGCAAGCCGGCTTATCATATTACGCATCATCATCTTCGACAAGCTCAATACACGGACAAGAAACACAGACTATTGTAGCCTTTAATAGAATAAAGAGCATTGTAACTAGTTTATTAACAGGAACAAATATAACGGTCAGTACTGGTACTATACTGGCACCGGTGACTACTTCTTCATTGGCAACTAGTGTAGAAGTTGGTTATGTTCAGCAATCTATTTCTACTATTACAGATATTATTATATATGGTCCAAGTGCATCCGTGGGACTAACTGCAATTGCACTAACAGCTACAACTACAACATCTGTTATAAATGGATTCAAAATTCTTCAAGACAACAAGAAATTTATTGTTGATGATGTAATAAATTATATTGATTGGGCGTACAATCGTACTAGTTTTAACTATAATGAAGAAAAATGTTATCGTGATACAGGACTAATTGTTGATGCAGTTAGTCAGGATATTTTATTAGGCGGCAATTCTAAGTCACTTGAGGCAGGATTATCATATTGGAATCAAGGTTACAATTCTGTTGCTACACAAGTAACTACTACTACAATGGCAATTAATTATGCCAAAGACCTAGCATTAAAAATTATTGCCAATACTCCGGTAACTCCACAGACTGCAACAAATACAGTACAAGTAATTAATACATTCTTCCAGTATGGTGGCGACTATATGCCACAGGAAGCTGTTAAGAGAAACTTTAATATCATCACTACTATTATTGAAAGAGGTCCATTGTATGCTCCTCCTAGATACGCTGGCGGCGGATTGTTTTCCCTAGTAGGTATTAACGGCGCTGATGTTAAATTATCGCCTAGAGTAACATCAGTTACTACAATAACTACTGGAACATATTTGGTTGGTTTGAATACTTCTACAGTGGGATTTGGTAATAACGCTACATTGTATTTTGGTGATACATTAGTATTTCCTAAGACAGATGCAGAAGTTGAGGAACTAAGTTTAGAATATACCAATAGCGCAACTACATGGAATCAGCGCAAGTTTGATCCAATTGGTAGTATGGGTGGAAGTTTAGTTGATGGCGCAGTAATTAGTGATCGAAGTCCAATTAATTCGTTTGTTTATGATGCGTTTACTCAAGTTAATCAAGGTGGGCGTGGCGTTAGAATCACTAATGATGGATATGCACAGTTAGTTTCTGTGTTTACAATTTTCTGTTCAGTTGGTGTACAGGTTGACAACGGTGGTATTGCAAGTATTGTTAACAGTAATGCCAACTTTGGTGATCTTTGTTTGGTTGCTAAGGGATTTGGTTCACGTCAATTCAGTGGTACAGTATATAACCCAAGTTTTAAATCATACCCTGACGATGCAGAATTTAACCAATATTATCCAACCGGGTACTGGCCAAATAATTCTAGAGTTAGAATATTCCTTCCTGACCTAGCAGACCGTCCTCATATTTCGTTAGTTATGGAAGTTGTTCCACCGACTGCATATAAAGACTATACTGGTTTTGAAGTACCATATACAAACGATCAAGGATTTCCAGGATTCTTAAATGCTATACCAAACGTAGCATCATTGAGCACAGGAACAATTACATTAACTGACATTGATAATACCGGTGTTGCCGTTGGTAACACAGTGTATATTAGAGATCAGTACGGTAGTCAAACTGGGACTAATGGTATATTGTATGCGGCAACAGGTACTGTTGTAACTGATGTTGGTTACAACAGTATAACATTAAGCAAAGCATTATCTAGTGGAGGTTCTGATCCTGGTAATACAGCCGCATCAATTAACACAGAATATTTTAATTTGTACTTCTGTGGAAAATCGTACTACACTGTAATCAGTAGTGAAGTAGGTGACAACCCAATTGCAGTTGGTACTAATGTACTACGAGATGTTAGCACTGGCAACCAACGCCCTGCACACATTTCGTCATTACAACGATTAAATCAAATTGTATTACAAGTTATTAAGAATGATAGTGTAACACGCACAACTGGAAACACATCAACACAAACAAAGTTGCCATTGGTAACAGGTGGTGGTCTTGCTGAGACATTTATTACTCAACGTTTTGCTAATATAACAGAAATAATTTCACCTGCAACTGCAACGCCACCACAGGCCGATACGCTCGCGGGCGCTGAAGCAGTGGTTAAACCAAGTCTTAGAACTAAAACTGGACCAGTGGTACAAGGTGCAGGCGACGCAATTTCATTAATAGAAGCAAACTTTGATTTCTTTGTTGAAGAAATTTCAAGATACGTAGTTTATACATTCCCAGCATTGGTATTCAATGATTTAAAATGTCGTAGAGATACAAGGTTAATTCTTGAACGATTAATCTACGATATTCAAACAGGTGGTAGATACAATGCTGTTATGACAGGGTTAAGCTACTGGCAACGTGATGGTACACATCATATTGTACAGTTAGGCGAAAATATTACAAGAACTGATCTATTCCCAGACGGTTCATTGGTAAACTTCTATCAACGTAGTTACATTTCAGCATCTGGATACGTATTTGAATATGTGGGTGCAGGTACTAACTATGGTGCATTACCTCAAGTAGGTCGCGCTGATCCTGTTCAAAGCAAGGAAACAGTTCAACTTGACAGTGGTAAAGTATTCTTTACATCAACTGACCAAAATGGTGACTTCCGTATTGGTCCGGGACTAGTAATCAGCCAGGCAACTGGTGTTCTAAGTGGTAGGACATTTACTAAATCATTATTTGCTAACATGACACCGTTCATCTTGGCTATTGAGGCAGGAAGCTAAAAGGAAAAATTATGGCATTAATTCCATTAAACACGTTTAAAACAAAAACAAAAGCTGTACCGTCGTACTCTGCTACTACTGCTACAGTAACCGCCTATGTTGCGCCAATTGGCGTTACTTCAATTATATTGATGGCACAGGTAGCAAACATTAGTACAGTGACACAGACTGTGAGTTTTGTACACTTCAGAAACAGGCCTGTGTTACGAGATGCACAAGGCAACGGTGCCCAGGACGGATCAACACCTACTTACTTGGTTAAAGATTATGCAATTCCTGCAGGAGATGCAGGATCAGTTCTTGCAGGTAAACTAATTATTGAACAGTTAGACAGCATTCGCATATGGGCCAGCAATACAAGTACCTGTCAGTTAACGTTGAGCATTTTAGAAACTGCTAACAATTAATAGGATAATATATAATGCCAGGATTATTAAGCGGATCAAGACTACGTAAAGGAGGAAGTGGAGAATTTATTGTTCTCTCGGGCGCTCAGCCTCAGCTTCCTTCTACAGATACGACTTCAACAGGTTATACAGTAGTAACAGATTCATTATTACGAACAACATACCGCTCTAGCGTTGGAAACATTGAATTCAGAGATGCTACAATGTGGAGCAATTTAACCACAGGTACTATTAAAGTAATTAACACTGGCTCAGGAACAGTATCTACAGGAACTAACACTGGACTATTAGTAGTCAATGGTGACATAGGTGTTGGCGGCACAATGAATATCCAAAAAGATATTAATGTTAACGGCATTACTATTGGCCGCGGCTATGAAGGATTAAACAATCTTGTAATTAGAGGAACTGCCGCTACACAGGTTGATGCTTTTGAAAACGGTCAAGAAAGTATCGCCATTGGTTATAGCACACTTTTGGGAATCTCCACATCTTATAAAAGTCTTGCCATTGGTAGATATGCATTAAGCTCTGGCACTAATATTTCAAACTCAATTGCTCTAGGTGACGGCGCACTAAAAGTAATTGGAATTACCACAGGCACATTTAATGATAGAAATATTGCATTAGGTGTTGATGCCGGCGGTGTATTACGAAACGGCCAAGATAATATTTTTATTGGTCATGAATCTGCTAAAATAATGACCACAGGTTCATACAATATTATTATTGGACAAGACACAGGTAAATTTATAACTTCTGCCTCGGGTATTATTAGTATTGGCGGCGACAATCTTGTAGATGGTGTTAATGATCAGGTTAATATTGGCTCAGTATTTTATTATGACGGAACTGGTTACACATATATTGCATCGGAAGTTAACCTAGGATTAGGCACAAGTGCAAGAATAACATCAACAGGTACATTTTCATCATCTAGCACAATGACTGGTGGTCTAGTGGTTGTTGGTGGTATTGGTGTGTATGACAATGCAATTATAGGAAGTACCGCAACATCAACTTCAACAACCACAGGTGCCGTAGTTGTATTTGGCGGTATTGGTGCTCAAGGTGATGTATATGCAAAGTCCGGTAACAAAGATCAAAACTATTTGTTGTATACCCCGTCAGTGACTGTGAGTACAAGTGCTCCAAGCGGCCCAAGAATAGGTGACATATGGATTGATGACTCAGTCCCAGCATATCTACAATATGTTAAAGATGGAACTAGCACTTTCTGGATTCAAGTAGGTGCAGTATAAATTATGAAAATAGGTAAAACAACATGGCATTAAATCTACCCTCAAGTCCTTCAGTTGGCCAACGTGCAAATGTAGGTACAAAAACATATCAATGGAGTGGATCTGCATGGTTGGTTGTAGCAAACCAAATTAATGCAACTACCCTAACAGTTGGATCAGGTACTAATTCAATTTCAACTACCACAGGTGCGTTAGTAGTCACTGGCGGTGTTGGTATTGGTGGCGACTTATATCTAGGCGGGACATTGTATTCTAACGGGGTAACTGTTTTAACCACTGCTACTCTTAATGCTTCTATCTTTGGTGGTAATGATATTAACATTACTACTATTTCCACAGGTTCGACAACTTATCTACGATTTGATAATACTAGTACATTGCAGACAGTTACTGGCCGAGGTAACTCTACCACCAACATAGTAAACATTACTAACACCACAGAGTCTACATCAACTACTTCCGGTGCATTGATCATAGCAGGCGGTATTGGCGTAGGCAAACGAATCAACTGTGAAAGTTTAAAAATTGCAGACTCAGTTTTTGACTCAACATTAATTACGATAAATAACACTGCTAGTACAGTTATTGATAGTTATTTGTCAACTGATTTTAGGTCAGCAAAATATTTTATACAAATTGGATCAGGTGGTGGAGCAAATAATACCGGATCAACTGCAACATTCCAAGGAGTTGAAATATTACTAGTGGCAGATAATAACAATGCAGTATATGCCACTGAATATGGTTTGGTTGTTACAGGCGGTGCTTCAGCAGGAGGTGGTCTTGGTACTTTCTCAGCAGATTTAAGTGCTGTAGACAAATACGTAAGATTATATTTTGCGGCAACGACTGCAACAAATAAAACTGTTAAGGTTTTAAGAACTGGCATGACAGCTTAAAGGAAATTATTAACCATGGCCATTTCATCGCCGACACAAGACTTTGTTGTATCATCCGGCTTAAATGTCCAAGGTACAGGAACAGTAACTAGCTCTACCGGTAATACCAGTACCTTACAAGTAGATGGTGGTGCGGCCATTGCAAAAAATGTAATTGTTGGTGGTACTGCTGTAATTTACGGTGATACTACAATATATGGTAACTTGCCATTTTTAACAGTAACCGGAACTAGCACACTAGCAACGGTCACAGCAGGCTATACAACTGCTACACAATTAGATGTTACTACTAGATTATTAGTAGGTGGCCTAAGTCAACTTAATAATGTAACTGTTACTAACCCAACAAATTCAACAGCAACAACCAATGGTGCATTAGTTGTCACAGGTGGTGTTGGTATAGGCGGAAATTTATATGCTGGTACAATTTATTCTAACGGTCAGCAAGTTCTAACTTCGGGCACCGGTGGTGGATTTGTAAGTAGCTTAACCGCTGGCACAGACACTGCTATTAGTTCATCAACTGGTGCAGTAACAATTTGGAATACTGGTACTTTACAGTCAGTAACTAACCGTGGTGCAACTACAAATAATGCAATTACTATTACTAATGCAACTAGTGCAACATCTACTAACACCGGTGCATTACAAGTTGTAGGAGGAGTTGGCATAGGTGGTGCAATTTATGCGGCTAGTACAAGTTATATTCGTGGATCACGAATACTGATTGCCAGTGATTTAGAAACAATTACCACTACAGCAACATACATTACTAATAACCCTGCATTAGTTGCAGTGGCTGGAACAAGCACAACCTACGGAACTTACAATACTGGCACAGTGGCCAGCATTTCATCTGCTAGCGATTATTCAAGCCCCGGCGGCTATTACAGTATTAATGATGCGGCTACTCAACCCGGGTACATTGTCTATATTGGATTTACTGGTGTAACTGGATTTACTAGACTAGTAGTTATTCTTAACTATACTGTAGGTTCGACTCATACCCTTGACATTGATCTTTACAATTACGTAACCTCAAGCTGGGACACGTTTTCAGTATATTCAGGAACTACAAACTATTTCCAGTTCATAATGCAGGTAGATGATGATACAAAATATACCTCTGCAGGAGTTGTTACAGCAAGAATATATCATGCTAGCTTTGGTAACCCTGCACACGAAACTCGAATAGATTATGTTGCCCTTGAAGATAGTATTCAAGGTGGACAAGGTCCTCGAGGACCAACTGGCGCTACTGGCGCTACTGGATCACAGGGTTTAACCACAAGTACAACCAGCACATTTATATTCTTTAATACTACTTCTGCAACATCAACAAGTTCTGCGGCAGTAGTAGCCTACGGTGGAGTTGGTATTGGCGGAGGATTAATTGTTGGTGGCGCAATGACTATCACCAATACTTCTTCAAACACGGGAACTGTTGGTGGTAATGCACTACAGGTAGTTGGTGGAGTTGGCATCGGTGGAGGAATGTTTGTACAAGGACAGGTAACTTTTGCCGGCAGTGTTGTTTTTGCTGGCACAACAACATATGTTCTAACCACAAACACAGTTTATACTGACAACATTATTGAATTGCATTATACCAGTACCTGGACTGTCAATGACGGCAAAGACATTGGTCTACGTTTCCACTATTATGATGATCAAGATCGTAATGCTTTCCTTGGCCGCGATAATGCTACAGGATATTTAGAGTGGGTTGGTCAAGCAGGTGACGACACACAAAATAACGTAACTGGTACTAACGGAACATTTAGAACAGGCGCCATTGTATTAACCAGTAATACAGCATCTGTTTCAACTAGCACCGGCGCATTAACTGTTACAGGTGGAGTTGGTATTGGCGGAGCATTATATGTTAATACAACCAGTTTTGTTAACAGCAGTCAGATATTAACAACTGCTACCATTGGTGCTTTTGCAGTATCAACACTTACTGCTGGAACTGATACTGCGGTTAATACATCAACCGGCGCAGTAACTATTTGGGACACTAGTACTTTACAATCTGTAACTAATAGAGGTTCTACAACTACTAATGCAATCAGTGTTACTAATACTACTAATTCAACATCAACTATCACTGGTGCAATTGTAGTTTCAGGTGGAGTAGGTGTAGGCAAAGACTTGTGGGTTGGAGGTGCAATCTATGCTAACGGTCAGCAAGTTCTAACTTCAGGTGCTGGCAGTGGGTTTGTTAGTTCTATTACTGCTGGCACAGACACTGCGGTTAGTACTTCAACTGGTGCAGTTACTATTTGGGATATTAGTACTTTACAGTCAGTTACTGGTAGGGGCGCAACAACTACAAATGCAATCAGTATCACAAATACCACAAGTTCAACATCAACTACAACAGGTGCATTAAAAGTAACTGGTGGGGTTGGCATAGGTGGTGCATTGTATGTTAACACTACCAGTTTTGTTAACGGCAGTCAAATTCTAACAACTGCCACTGTTAATCAATATGCAAGTCAAACGACAATAACTGCTGGTACTGATACTGCGGTTAATACAAGTACTGGTGCTGTTACAATTTGGAACACTGGAACCTTACAGTCAGTGACAACTCGTGGCTCAACTACTACCAATGCAATCAGTATCACAAATACCACAAGTTCAACTTCAACTACTACAGGGGCATTAACTGTTGCGGGCGGAGTTGGTATTGGTGGAAAATTATTTGTTGGCGGACTAGCAAACAACACTTCTTCTTATATTGCCTACTATAATACTACTACAGGCGAATTAAGTTTTAGTACAAACCCTGTTCAACAAACTTTGGTTGTAGCAAATACTTCAACTGCAAGTTTCTTTTTAACTTTTGTTGACAGTAATAATTCCACAGCACAGGGTGAAGTATTTTATACTACCAGCAGTTTTACAATTAATCCTGCCACAGGTAATGTAACAGTTGGTACAACTGCCGCATCACTGTCTACTTCGACTAGCACTGGTGCATTACAAGTACGTGGCGGTGTTGGCGTCAGTGACAGTGTTTATGTTGGTAACAGAGTAGGATTTGTAGGAACAACACAGGCCAGCGTAGTCTATCAATTCTATAATACTGTTACAAATAGTTTAGACACGGTGTTTGGATAATGGCAACTATAACTAGACTTTTTCCTACTGGAATATTACAGTCAACAGTGGCACTTGATGAAATAACATACAGCTCTATTAAAATTAGTACCTCTAGCGTATATGCGGCACTGTTTGATGAAGTTAGTCTAGCCGCTGGAACTGCTGAACGTAGGACCAGCACTGGCACATATATGGTCAGTGGTTACTTTGATGAAACACTAATAGATATTTCGGCTATATTGATCTATGACCTAGATGCGACCACTTTTTCAGCGGTACCAACAACTGGTAACAAAGATGCCACTGGTGCTTACTCATTGACTGTGAGCAATGCAGGCTCTTCTATTACTTGGAACAGTGCCAACGGTGGATCTTTTGTTAAATCAAATAACGTGGGCACAGATGTTATCTACGGCGGTCCAAACTATGTTACTGGACAAAGTTATTCAGTGTTCATGGCCTACAAACTATCCGCTACAAGTGCTGGTAGATTGTTGAACACGCAGAGTGAAGCAAGTAAAGATTGGTTAATGGGTGCCTACAATGGTAACCCTAGCACTTTTTATCCAAACTATGCTGTTAATTTACCATCAAGTGGTGCTGACACTGCTTGGCATTTAGATTTTGCTACCTGGGATACTACTACAAGTACTGGTAAATTATATACCTCAACCAGTGTTGCGCCAGCGGCTGCGGCCTACTCAGTGACCAACGCAATCGGTGGTGGTTTTAATCAATTAAGATTGTTTAGTCGTTCGGCCGGTACTGAAGTTCAATCAGGAAATATTGCATTTGTCAAAGTATATAATGGTGTGTTAACTTTATCTGACATACAAACATTGTATAATGCATATAAGACAAGATTTGGCTACTAACTAACCTATAAAAATTTTAAATAAATAATAGACTATGGCAAAACTCTTATCCGGCACAAGAATATACGGCTCTGCAACAGTTGACACACAACTGTTTATCAGCGGCACAAACCTATCAACCTCAACTACAACAGGCGCACTACAGGTAATAGGTGGTGTTGGTGTAGGCGGAGGCATCTATGTCAGCGGAGTTATAACTGCTACTAATATAACTAATGCTTCATCAACAGTCACTGGGTCTTTACAAGTTGTTGGTGGTGTTGGCGTTGGTAGAGATTTATGGGTTGGTGGTACAGTATACGGTACTATTACCACTGCTACAAATTTAAGCGGTAGTTTGCCTGGCGCGATTCCTATTCAAAGCGCCAATGGTGTAACAGCATATATTGCCACAGGTACAACGGGTTATATATTAACTTGGAGCGGTAGCACAGCTACGTGGTCCGCAGTGTCAGGTTTATCAGCAGGTAGTGCGACCACTGCTACAAATATTGCTGGCGGTGTTGCAGGCCAATTGCATTATCAAACAGCACCGGGTGTTACAAGTTTTGTCAGCACAGGTACCGCGGGTAACGTATTGGTCAGTAATGGATCAAGTGCTCCTACATACAATAATACATTAACTTTAACAGCTACATCAGCTAGTATATCAACCACTACAGGTGCTTTGCAAGTTGTTGGTGGTGTTGGTGTAGGCGGTAGTTTATATGTTGGCAGCGACTCAACATTTACCGGAGCATTAACAGTTGGCAGCGGCGCTACTGGGTCATTATTCCGTGGGTTAGTTGGTGGTAGTTATGCCGCATGGTATAGTGCTAACATAGTCCCAAGCACTACTAACTATACCATGGCCACTGATGGTAGTGCAAATAACTTTAACGGTGTTGGCGGAGTATACCTTAACATCAGTAATGCTAACAAAGTTGCAATTACTACCAACAACGTAAACATTACTCCAACAGCGGCAACAGTATCTACATCTAGTGGAGCGTTGACAGTAGCCGGCGGCGTTGGCATCGGCGGCGATGAATT
>Ga0114970_10002352_pt1 | contig 14124 bp, 11 predicted proteins | sample M_140205_XF_Meta_FD_87030 | JGI IMG/M metagenome (GOLD analysis project Ga0114970, IMG submission 87030) | Freshwater microbial communities from Lake Montjoie, Canada to study carbon cycling - M_140205_XF_MetaG | ecosystem: Environmental > Aquatic > Freshwater > Lake | place: Lake Montjoie... | reverse complement strand
CGTGGCAGCCCCCCCCTCTTCCTTCACCAACACCTCAGCGCCAATCACGCGCTCCAAAGGCTCCTCAGAGGAGAAGCGAATCCCCGTCACTCCGTGGGCGTTTCTTCCCATGGCGCGCACGTCGCTCTCGGGGAAACGAATGGCTTTTCCGTATTTGGTCGCCAACAAAATCTCATCCCCAGGAGAGACCAACAAACAGGAAATTAAATTGTCCCCCTCTTCCAGCCGCAAACCAATCAGCCCGTTGGCCCGAACATTGGCAAAGGCCATGAGGTCCATCTTCTTCGCTACGCCGCGTTCGGTGGCACAGAAAATAAAGCGGTTTTCTTGAAACTCTTTCACGGACAACACGGAAACAATTTTTTCCTCGGCCTCCAGTTTAACCAGGTTGGCAAAATGCTGACCTCGAGACCGCAAGGTCGCCTCTGGAATTTGGTACACCTTCAGGCTGTACACTTTTCCTTTATTGGAAAAACACAAAAGATCAGCATGATTGTTTGTGATGAAGACATTTTGGATAAAATCATCTTCTCGCATCAACATCCCGCTTTTTCCCTTGCCCCCTCGCTTTTGAGCCACGATCTCATCGCTAGCCGTGCGTTTTACATACCCACCACTTGTCACCGTAACGGCAACCTCTTCGTCTGCCACCAGGCTTTCCATAGAAAAGCCGTCGGCATCCGCAAGCGTAATCGATGTTTTCCGCTCGTCGGAGAAGCGCTCTCGAAGCAAGGAAATCTCTTCGAGAATAATCGCGGTTACTCGTTCGGGCTTTTGTAAAATATCTCGCAAGTCCGCGATTTTTTCCAAGAGTTCCTTGTGTTCTACCTCAATTTTTTCTCGCTCAAGGCCCGTGAGGCGAGAAAGCCGCATTTCCAAAATGGCCTTGGCCTGGGCTTCAGAAAGACCATACCGCCGACGGAGCTCTTCTCCTGCGGTTGCGGAGTCTGGGGCTGCCCGAATCAAAGCAATCACATCCTCCACATTGTCTAGGGCAATTTTGAGCCCTTGTAGAATATGCGCTTTCTCTTCGTTTCTGCGGAGCAAAAACAAGGAGCGCCGCAGCACCACTTCTCTACGATGCTGATAAAACTCCTCCAGCATGGACTTCAGAGAAAGAAGCTTGGGAATCCCCCGCACCAAGGCGATCATATTCATGCCAAAGCTAGTTTGTAGGGGTGTCAATTTAAACAAATTATTGATGATGACTTCCGGCATTTCGCCTTTTTTCACTTCGATTACAATACGAATCCCCTCGCGAGAAGACTCGTCGCGAAGATCCTGGATCCCCTCCACTTTCTTTTCCTTGACCAGCTCAGCAATACGCTCAATCAAGCGCGACTTGTTGACCTGAAAAGGGATCTCCGTGACAACCAGACGCTCTTTTCCCCCTGAGGCCTGCTCTACGACATACTTCGAGCGCATGATAACCGAGCCACGCCCCGTTTCATATCCATCTCGAATGCCCCGAACGCCATGAATTTCGGCTCCCGTAGGGAAGTCGGGCCCTCTCACGTGTTGCATGAGCTCGGGTAAGGAAATCTCTGGGTTTTCAATTACAGCCAAAAGCCCGGAAAGCACTTCTCCTAAATTGTGGGGAGGAATGTTGGTGGCCATTCCAACCGCAATCCCAGAAGAGCCGTTGATCAACAGCTGCGGCAACATAGAGGGCAGAACATCGGGTTCCATCTCCTTGTTGTCATAGTTGGGAGAAAAATTTACAGTTTCTTTATCGAGATCTTGCAACAAAAACTCGCTGATCTCGTGCATCCTAGATTCTGTGTATCGCATGGAGGCAGCCGAGTCTCCGTCCACAGAACCAAAGTTCCCTTGACCATCCACCAAGGGATATCGAAGGCTAAAGTCTTGGGCCATGCGGACCAAGGCATCATATACGGAGGTGTCGCTATGGGGGTGGTATTTACCTAACACGTCCCCCACAATCCTCGCAGACTTCAAATACGGGCGATTGTGAAAATTTTTGAGCTGTTGCATGGCAAATAAGATACGTCGATGCACAGGTTTGAGCCCATCCCGCACATCCGGCAACGCTCGAGAAACCAACACACTCATTGAATAGTCTAAAAATGACGTTTTCAGTTCAGTTTCGATACTGATCGTCGATACTCTATCTTCCATACACGTCCCTATCACACCCTGTTGCTCGCATTCGTTTTCACTACACCCAGAGGCCATCACACATCAAGATTTCGGACCTGCAGCGCATTTTTTTGAATAAACTCCCGTCGCGGCTCTACCTCGTCACCCATGAGCGTGCTAAAAAGCTGGTCCGCTTCCATCGCATCTCGAATGCTCACCTGCAATAGCTCGCGTGAGCTTCGGCTCATGGTAGTTTCTTCGAGCTGTTCCGCGTTCATTTCCCCCAACCCTTTGTAGCGCTGAATATATGCGCCACGTCTAGCCTCCGACAAAATAAATGCCTTTAGCTCATCAAGGGTGGAAAGAGCCATCGTCTCTGTTTTTTCCTCTTTCCCAACGAGAGTGAAGGGGCCTTTTGCAACCTCGGCTAGTTGAGCTCGAATTCTTCGAATCTCCACCAGTTCACCCGCTTGAAAAAATTGGCTGTCGATGCGGGTTTTCTTACTTTCATTCTGAAGACGCGTTTCGATTTCTACCACAAACTGGCTATGCTCTTCGTCGTAGAGTGCCTGCCCGTTGGCGTAGGAATACTCCTCGGGATGCTTTTCTTGGATGTAGGCGCAGATCCGTTTAACCTGCTCCTCAGCATCCTCTTTTGAAAGAAATTCTTTTTCCGAAATGGTCTCGTGGGCCACAAAGTATTCGAAAATTTCTTTTGGCTTCTTCTTCGTCGCCAAGGTCAGAAGGGTTTCGAGGGACTCCAGTTTTTTTAGCGCCCCCAAAAGCACTTCTTTTTCTACTTCTTTTCCAGAGTGGTCAAACACTTGGTACGCCTGCGCGCCAGCCCCACACAAGAAGCCCATAAGCTCAGCTTCGTTCTTGATGTATCGCTCTGTCTTCCCCTTTTTATATTTATAAAGCGGAGGCTGAGCGATATACAAATACCCCTTTTCAATTACTTGGACCATCTGGCGAAAGAAAAAGGTCAAGAGCAGCGTACGAATGTGTGCTCCGTCAACGTCGGCATCGGTCATCAATACAATCTTATGATACCGAATTTTCCCCACATCAAACTCTTCTTTTCCAATCCCCGTTCCCATGGCTTTAATCAACAGCTTGATCTCTGTTGACGTAAGCATTCGATCAAAACGCGCTTTCTCCACGTTTAAAATCTTCCCTCGCAAGGGAAGCACCGCCTGGGTTTTCCGATCTCTCGCTTGTTTAGCAGAACCTCCGGCAGAGTCCCCTTCTACCAAAAAAAGCTCACAAAGTGCGGGGTCGCTTTCTTGGCAGTCTGCCATTTTTCCGGGAAGGCCCGCAAAGTCCAGCGCGCCTTTTCGACGAGTTAGTTCTCTTGCCTTCTTTGCGGCAATTCTCGCTCGAGCTGCATCTAAAATCTTTGCGACAATTCTTCGAATACAGTCTGGGTTTCGATTGAAGTAGTCCGTAAGTTCTTCTTGCACAGAAGATTCGAGCCAACTTCGTATCTCTTGATTACCCAGCTTGGTTTTGGTCTGCCCTTGGAATTCCGGGTTTTTGATTCGAAGGGAAATGATTGCGGTAAGGCCCTCTCGAACATCTTCTCCGGTTAGCGCACCCTTGAGCGGGTCTTTTGCCAGTGTCTTTTCTAAAAACTGATGAAGCACGCGAGTGAGAGAGGCCTTGACTGCTGTAAGATGGGTCCCCCCTTCCACCGTGTTGATGTTGTTCACATAGCTATAAATGTTTTCTTGGTATGCATCAGTCCACTGCAGCACAGCTTCAAATTGGGCCTTGAGATAGCCGTTTTCTTTTTCTTCCGAAAAAATGACAATTGCAGGGGCATGAAGCGGGGTTTTTCCCTTGTTCAAATACTCACAAAAAGAGGCAAGCCCCCCCGTGAAAGAAAGCTCTACCTTTTGGTCGGTCGCCTCCTCCATCAAGGTAATCATGACGCCTTTGTTAAGAAAAGAAAGCTCTCGCAGTCTTTTCTGCAACACATCGAAGGAATAGGTGCCGTCTTTAAAGATGCTTGGGTCGTATTTAAATCGTGTCCAGGTTCCGTTTTCTGTCGTGCTGCCCACGATTTTCACCGGCTCATCCGGAACACCGATCTTGTAGCTTTGTCGATAAACAGAACCGTTTTGCCGCACTTCCACAATGGTCCATTCGGAGAGTGCGTTGACCACAGAGGCCCCCACGCCGTGAAGGCCACCAGAAAAAGCAAATGCTTTATCGTCAAATTTTCCTCCGGCATGAAGTACGGTCATAACCACTTCAAGCGCAGATTTTTTTTCTGTTGGGTGTTCGCTGACCGGTATGCCCCGTCCGTTGTCTCGCACGGAAACCGATCCATCCAAATGAATGATGACATCAATTTGGTTACAGTGCCCCGACATCGCTTCATCGATAGAGTTGTCCACAATCTCATAAACAAGATGATGGAGGCCCTCCACCGAAGTGGAGCCAATATACATTCCGGGTCTCTTGCGTACCGCCTCTAACCCTTCAAGCACCTTAATGCTGTCGGCGGAATATTCCGAGGCGTCCTCTTGGTTTTTTTTTGGTTGCGACTCATTCATAGTAATTACTTGTACCTTTTTCTCCGGCTCCATGATCTACCCACAATCCTTCCGCTCTTCGTCACTCAGCGCTTTCCTTGATGGGCACGAGCAAATGCCGAGATTCATATATCAACGACTCTCCCGTTTCAGAAAGAACCAGAGGGGTGTCCCCGTCCCCAAACGCTAAAAGAGCCTGGGGCCCGGAAATCAAAGAAAGGGAATCTTGTAAAAATTTACCGTTCACAACAAATGCCACCTTGCCCGAAGAAGCAAACTCAACGGAAAGAATTTCTTTGCCTTCGGAGCTATCTGCTGATTTTCCGTGCAAGAGCAATTGGTTCTGAGAAAACGACAAGACGATTGCATTAGATTTATTGGCCACGAGCAAGAGCCGCTTAATTGCTTGAACCATTTCCCCTTTGGAAAGAATCACCCGATGAGGCATTCCCTTTGGAAGCACGCCGATATAGTTGGGGTACTCTACCGCAGAAAGCGAGAAAAAAAGACGATATTCCCCCGCTTGCGCCAATAGCTTCGTGTTCCCATCAAAGAGCGTTAACTCGATGTCACCCGCCACATCCTGACACATGCGCAAAAGTTCGGTCACCCCTCGTTTGGACAAACACACGCCCTCGCCTTGTAAGAAAGTCGGGGCCATTTCCACGCTTACTTCACAATAAGAAAGCCGGAACCCATCCGTACCCACCCACCGCAAGCCAGATGCACCTCGTCGATGAAGGTACGCCACAGCGGCATAGTTTTGTTGGGCCTCCTGGGAAACACAAGCTTGCACTTGCGACAAAGCAAAGGCAAGCTTTGCTGAGGAAATAGAGCAGCCAGGCTGGCCGCTTTCTACCGTAGGGGCCTCTTTCCATCCCATAGCATCAAAAAGCGGAATTTTCATTTGCAGCTGTGTCTCAAGAGAAGTCAGTTGCAGAGAGGCATTTTCACGCTGTAAGCGCACCCTCCCGCTGGGGAGTTGGCGCGCAATATTGCAAAGCAAGCGAGCCGGTACGGAGACTTCTCCCTTTTTTTCCACATGACAATCTGCTTCACAAAAGACCGAAAGCGCTCGATCTGTTGCAGAAAAGCGCAAATGATTCCCGTCCGCCTGTAGAGCAACGTACGGCAAACTGGTTTCTGACAAGGCACCCTGCATACGGTTGGTTGCCTGTGCCAGAAAAGACACATCCATTTCAATTTCCATCTTTTCCCCTACGCGGTTTTCCGCCAACTCTCCAGAAAACCTGTGCATGATAGGCCTTCAAAGCGACCCTCCCTAATGGGGCAGACACCAACTAAATACAGAAATAAAAAACCCAGGTATTTTTCTGAGAGCAAGATCAGTACAAGGGACCATCTTACCCTGTTATCGAGAAGAAGGTAAGTGGGAAGCGAGCGGTCTTGTTTCGCTGGAGCCCCTACTCCTATTCTTTCTATATATGTAAGAACCAGTAGTAGTAGGGGAAGCACTTTTCTGTGGATAACTCAAAAAAAACGAAGCAACGGACTAAAAAAACTGAGGAAAAAAGATTCCCGCCGCTGTGGATAACTTGTGGATAACCCTGTGGATAAAATTGTGGATAACTTTTGCCGTCTTTTTTATCCACAGGTTATCCACAGGGTTATCCACAAGTTATCCACAGGCAAAAAGGAGGGTTAAAAACAATCCGCCAAAGTTCGGCGGATTGTTTCAATTTGGTTTTTTATTGTGGCGGAGGTGTCTTTTTCGGCGGAAATCTTTTTCACTGCATGCATCACGGTGGTGTGGTCTTTTCCTCCAAAGCGCTCTCCGATATCAGGAAAAGAGGCGCTCGTATATTCTCTTGCCAAGTACATGGCGATTTGACGGGGTACGGTGAGGATTCGCAGACGTTTTTTAGATTTAAGGTCAGCCACACGAAGCTTGAAGTGCTGAGCTACGACCCGCTGAATGAGTTCAATATTGATGCGCTTAGGCGCTGTCTCAAGCAAGCTGTCAAAGGTTTCGGTGGCAAGCTGCTTATCCAGGGGGCGACCATGGAGAACAGAAAATGCAACGATACGATGGAGCGCCCCTTCAAGTTCTCGGATATTTCTTTTTGCGTGAGTAGCAATGAATTCAGCTATTTCATAGGAAAGGCTGACGCCCATCTGTTCAGCTTTATTGATTAAAATAGCAATCCGATGTTCCACATCTGGGGGTTGAATATCGGCAATAAGACCCCATTGAAAGCGATTTCGGAGGCGTTCTTCCAAGTCAGGAATGTCTTGTGGGAAGAGATCTGAAGTGATGATAATCTGTTTTTTGGCTTCGTATAGTGTATTAAATGTGTGGAAAAACTCTTCTTGTGTTGCCGATTTGTTGCCAGAAATAAACTGAATGTCATCCATCAAGAAAACATCACAGTGCCGGTATTTTTGCCGGAAATCCCACATCTTGTTGTGACGAATGCAGTAGATCATTTCATTCATAAAACGTTCACTTGAGATGTATGTAATGATGGCATTTTTATTTTTGGAGGCAACGAGGTTTCCAACCGCATGAAGGAGATGAGTTTTTCCAAGCCCGGTAGAACCATACAGAAAAAGAGGGTTGTACGTGAGGCCTGGGTTTTCTGCGACGTTTTGACATGTTGCCAAGGCAAATTGATTGCTTGGGCCCCGCACGAACGTAGCAAAGGTATATGTAGGATTTAGTTTGGATGTTTGGCTGAGAGTGTGTAAAAACGGTTCGTGTTCGGAGGCCTCTGTTTCTCGCAAGGAAGCGGTGCTGACCTGATCTTCTGGTTCAAACAAGGAAATGGGAGAGTTGGGAGCATCCTCTGGGTATTCCTCCCGCCCAGAAAGCCTCGAAAGATCCACTTGTGTCGCACCAAAACCCAGATTTTTTTTGGCCTCTAAAATGGGCGCCAAAAGGGTTTCGCGCGATAGTCCCTCTGGTCGCGCAATAGGAGCAGCCAAGAGCAATGTATCAGGCGTGCTTTTTTCTGATAAAGTAAGGAGCTGAATCTCTTGGCGCGTGGCGTCTGAGAGGGGGAGCTGTTTTATGTATTCACAAATCAGCCCCCAGGTTTCCTGGGCAAGGCGCAGGGGAGAGTCAGGGTCTGATCTCGTGGAAGCCGTTGGGGGAAAAAGGGATTTCATGGAAAGTCACCAATAAAGGTAGAGTGCACAGCGGGCTTTTTCGACGAGTGAATATATCTTGCTCGGCGTGTAAGTCCTACTCTTAAAGTGAAGGAGAGAAGAGCCGTGGCTAAAATTTTGGTTTTTTTGCTCTCTGCTACGGGGGAATCCGCTTTTCTCTTATGGCTTTCCCATGTTGGCGGCCTATATTTCAACGAACATTATCCAGTGTCGCGGATAGACTGGCGTATGGTTTTTTTGATGCTCGCCTTGGCAAAAGTGGGGCATTCTTTTTGGTTGGTGATTCGTTTTGCCCTTTCAGAAGAGAAAAAAAGCAAAAAATAAAGCCGGTTATAAAAAATAATTGGCCGAGAGGGTGTCTACACGTTGCGTCTTGAGACTTTGCTGGTGCTCAAGTAGACTGAGCAAGATTGTCGTTTTTTCAAAAACCTATGGGTGGCGTTATGCTTCGTTGGTTTTGGTTGGTTGTTTCTCTCTCAAGTCCTTTGATGGCGCACGAACCAGAGGGGGGGCATTTAGATTTTTATGGGTCTCTCTTTCACGCGATGGGCCTTGCGGAGAGGTGGGCGCCCTTAGGGGCAAGCCTTTTTGCCTCGTTGCTTCTCTTTGGGGTGGGGGTGTATTTTCGAAGGCGGATTGTCTCCATTTCACAGCCACGGCAGCTGGTCCAGGAGAAGTTTTCCCTTTTTTTCTTGCTCGAAATGATCATGTCATTTTTATTTGATCTTTGTCGGGAACAGTATGGGGAGAAGTGGGGGCGATTTCTTCCTTTTTTATCTACCCTTTTTCTTTTTGTTCTTTGCAGCAATTTGACGGGGTTGATTCCGGGGCTCCCGCCGGCTACAGAGAGCTTTAGCGTCAATTTAGCCATGGGTGGCATTGTTTTTCTTGTTTACAATGCGGCAGGGATTCGCGAACACGGCAAAGGGTATATCCACCAGTTTATGGGACCTTTTCTGTTGCTAGCGCCTCTTTTTATTTGCTTGGAAGCTATCAGCCATATGGCTCGTCCCCTTTCTTTGTCTTTTCGTTTGGCTGCTAATATTTTTGGGGATCATTTGGTGTTGGGGGTTTTCAGCCACATGGTGCCCCTCGTGGTTCCCGCTTTGCTGTTATTTTTTGGTTTATTGGTTGCCTGTATTCAAAGCTTTGTCTTTACGATGTTGACGAGTATATATATCAGCTTAGCTGTGTCACACGATCACTAGATTGCGTAGAGGGGTTATAATGAAGGTGTTACAGGCCATGTCTTCTGTAGTGTTGGGGTTGGGAGTAAGTTCTGTTGCGATGGCATCAGAAGGTGGTTCCGATGTTGGATTGACAAAGATTGGAGCCGCTTTGGCCATCGGGATGGGGGCCTTTGGGGCTGCCTCTGCGCAGGGTCGAGCCGCAAGCGCGGCGTTGGAGGGCATCGCCCGCAATCCAGCTTCTCGCGGCGATGTCTTTGTGCCGCTGATCCTATCTTTGGTGTTTATGGAGTTTCAAGCGTTGCTTTGTTTTGTGATCGCTCTGAACCTCGCCGGGTAGATAACCAGCTGTTTTTGTTTGTTTTTTCTAGCAAAAAGCCCCAAATGTTCCTCGAGGAACATTTGGGGCTTTTTGCTTATGAGGGTCTTTCCCGACCCCTTTTTGTCCCCTTGTTTTGTCTTTCCCCCCCTTTTTAGAGGATAACTCGACTCAAAGGGTTTTCTTTTGCCTCTAGAGGCCTTTTTCGTCTCTTTTTACTTCCTCTTGTCTTTTTCGTCTCCAATATCCCCTTTTTGCCCTCCGTTTTATCTCTTTTTTCCATATTTTTTCTAAAACTCCCTTTTGCCCTTTGTTTTTGCATAAAAAGGGGATTTTATGTTCCTCAAGGAACATTTCGGGTATGTTGTCTTGGAAATCCCGAAAAGACGGAAGTCAAGGAACGAGGGAGAGGAATATGATAAAATGTTCCTCGAGGAACATTTGTCGGCTTGGAGGTGGAAAATGCTTTTATATCAAGATGTTGCGTGTTTGTTGGTGGAGAAAAACCCCGAGCAACCCCGAAGAACGTTTTCAGAGTTGGAACTCACCACGCTGGCGGAAAGCATAAAAAAATATGGCATATTGCAGCCATTGCTGGTTCGTCCTCAGCCGGATGGAAAACGCTGGTGGCTGGTAGCTGGGGAGCGGCGCTGGCGCGCGGCACAAAAGGCGGGGCTTACCCATGTTCCCATAGTGGTGCGAGAGGAGGCGGTGGACTCGAAGGAGAGCCTGCTTCTTGCTATGGTGGAAAATGTGCAGCGCGCAAACCTAAACCCCATCGAAGAAGCCCTTGCCTATCAGGCGCTTATGGAAGACCATGGGGTAGGGCAAGAGGAAATCGCCCGCCAAGTGGGGCGTGATCGCTCCTCGGTTTCAAATTATGTGCGCCTCTTGCGCTTGCCTGCGGCCATGCAAGACTCTCTGGCGGAGGGAAAGTTGACTTTGGCCCACGGGAAACTTCTTTTGGGTATTGAGGATACCAAAATCCGAGAAGTAATTTACCGCACCATCTTGGCCAAGGGGTTAACTGTTCGGCAGGCCCAGAGGGCGCTGGAAAAGAAAAAGGGCGCGCCCCAAAAAGGCGGGGCGCTTAACTCAAATTTGGAGTATATGGCGGAAGGGCTACGAAATGCGCTTCGAACGAAGGTCCGCCTCTCGGGAGATGGAAAGCGGGGCAAAATTGAGATTGCTTATTTTTCTCCGCTTGAGCTTGAGCGTATTGTGGGGAAACTCACTGTGCGCAGCTAAGGAGGAGCCCTCTAAGGCAAGCCGCTCAAGAGAAATGTAGTTGTTCTTGTCATCACGAAGCAGATAAGATATCAAAAATATCCAGTCTTATTGGTTTTTTAAGTAAAGGTTGGAAAATAGTGGCTTTAAACCTAACCCCCGATCTCTCTATTATTGCGCTTCAGGCGGTAGTTTTCTCTGCAAATTTTTGTGTGGTGAAAATCTTCTTTGTTGCGCCCTATCTGCAGCTTAGAGAGAAAAAGCGTGCAGCAACGGAAGAGCGTGAGCAGCGGGCTCTCCGCTCTCAACAGGAAAGCTTGGAGGGGCTGTTGAAAATTGAGGTGGAGCTCCGAGCCGAGCAGCAAAAGCTTACCCAATGGATGGAGTCTCAGAAACAGGGGGCCCTGCAGTTGGAGCGCGAGGCGGTGGAGGGTGCCAAGCGGAAAGCCAGCGAGTCCACGGAGGCCTTTCGTCGTGAGCTACAGGCCCGCCTTGTAAGTCAGAGGCAGGGTTTATCCGCATGGGTCGTCTCCTTGTCTGAACAATGCGTAACCACTGTTTTGAAAGGATAGGGAGCTATATGGGAACAGATATCCTTTTTCCTTTTGTTAATTTCTTCCTCTTTCTCTTTTTGTTACTCTATTTTGCTCGAAAGCCTTTTCGGGCTATGGTGCAAGAAAAACGACAAAGGCTGGAGGAACAGCTGGAGTCTGCGGAAAGCGCTCGAGCTTTGGCAGAGGAGAAGATGCGCCTGCTTCAGTCCCGCATGGCGGGCTTAGAGGGGGACTTGCGCCGACTGCAACAAGAGGCCGAAAGCCGGGCTGCTCAGCTAAAAAAAGAGATTGCACAGCGGGGAGCCCTTCTGTGCCAGCGAATTGAGCAGGAAGTGGGCACTATGACCCAGGAAGAAACCCAGCGTGCTGAGGCTATTTTGAGGGAAGAGCTCTTGTCCTTAGTCGAAAAAGCGGTGCGAGAACAAATCCAACAGATTCAGGGCAAGAAAGAACAAAAAACCCTGTTTTCTCGAGAGATTCAAACTGCTTCAACCCGCTTGGCGGAGGAGAGCCTATGAGGCCAGAGGGAATCGCCCTTCGATATGTGAAAGCTTTTTTGGGGGTTTCGGGTTTTTTAGAGGAAAAAATGGCGGAATATGAAAATCAACTTCGATTGCTTGAACGCCTTTTTGTTCAAAAAATAAGCAGCGATTTTTTTCTCTCCCCGGTGGTGACCCTCGATAAAAAGAAAGAGGTGCTGCATCTGTTCTTGTCAGAAGTGAGCGCTGACGATGTGATGAAACACTTTCTCCTCGCCACATTGGAGGCAAATCGGGTAGAAGTTTTTCCGTGTTTATATCGTGTTTATCGCGAGGAACTGCAGCGCCAGCTTGGGATTGTGCCGATTCGAATTATTTCTTCTTTTCCTTTAACAGAAAAAGAAATGGAAGAGGCGGCTCGTGTGATAAAAGAGGGGGTTCCCCAAAAAAGCGAGCTACAGTTTGAGTGTAATGAAGATATTTTGGGTGGTGTTGTGGTGTTTGTGGGGCATGTGAAAATAGACTTGAGCCTACATAATCGAATTACACAAGTGATCAACAGCGTTAGAGCGTGAAGGGTTTCTCACCATGAAGGATTTACGAGCGGAAGAGATCTGTCGGATCATTGGCCAAAAGATTCAAGGGTACCAACAAAAAACGGAGTTGGAGGAAACCGGCACAGTTCTTTCTGTGGGAGATGGTATCGCGCGGGTATACGGTCTTGAAGGTGTGATGGCGGGGGAGTTGGTGGAGTTTTCCTCTGGTGTACGTGGAGTGGCCCTCAACCTTGAGAGAGACAATGTTGGGATTTCCATCTTTGGGAATTGTGCCAAAATTCAAGAGGGAGACTCCGTTAAGCGGTTAAAAGAAATCAACTCGGTTCCTGTGGGAGAAGGGTTGTTGGGGCGAGTGGTAGACGCTTTGGGTGTGCCCATTGATGGAAAAGGCCCTCTTTCTTGCACAGAAAAAGGCTCTGTGGAAGTAAAGGCCCCTGGGATTATCGCAAGAAAATCCGTGCAAGAGCCTTTGCAAACCGGAATCAAATGTATTGATACCATGACGCCCATTGGCAAGGGGCAGCGAGAGTTGATCATTGGGGATCGACAAACGGGAAAGACGGCCATCGCCATCGATACCATCCTGAACCAAAAAGGTAAGGATGTAATCTGTATCTATGTGGCCATTGGGCAGAAGGCTTCCACAGTGGCGCAAATTGTGACCCGCCTGACAGAGGCGGGTGCCATGGATTATACCATCGTGGTAAGCGCCACGGCCATTGATCCAGCGCCCATGCAGTTTCTTGCGCCCTATTCTGGGTGTCGAATGGCGGAGTACTTTCTCTGGAAGGGAAAGCATGTCTGTATCGTATATGACGATTTATCGAAGCAAGCGGCCGCCTATCGCGAGCTGTCCTTGCTATTAAGGCGTCCTCCAGGGCGGGAAGCGTTTCCTGGTGATGTATTTTATCTTCACAGCCGCTTGTTGGAGCGAGCCTGCAAGGTGAATGATTCTTTGGGGGGGGGCTCTATTACAGCGTTTCCCATTATTGAGACTCAGGCGGGGGATATTTCGGCCTATATTCCTACGAACGTGATTTCCATTACGGACGGGCAAATATTTTTGGAGTCCGATTTGTTTTTTAGCGGGATTCGCCCTGCCATGAACGCAGGTCTTTCTGTGTCTCGGGTTGGGGGGGCCGCCCAAATTCCAGCAATGAAAGCCGTTGCAGGGAAGGTTCGCTTAGAGTTGGCTCAATATAATGAGCTTAAAGCCTTCGCTCAATTTGGTTCTGATCTTGATGAGTCCACGCAAAAAACCCTTCGTCGGGGGGGGGTGTTGGTGGAAATTCTCAAACAGGCCCAATACCATCCGTTGGATGTATCCATTCAAGTCTTTGTGATTTTTGCGGCAACCAATGGGTTCCTAGACGTGGTGCCTGTAGAGAAAATCCATGCTTGGGAGGTGGGGATTACCCAGTTTTTGACTGCGGAGAAAAAAGCGTTGTTAGATCGAATTCGAGAAGGGGCAAAAATCAAAGAGGTAGAGAAAGAAATATCGGAGACTTTGACAGCCTATAACAAAAGGTTTCTTCTCTTATGATGAGTCTTAAGGATACCAAAAGAAGAATCAACGGAGTTAAGAACACGCAAAAAATTACGCGTGCGATGAAGCTCGTTTCTTCTGCAAAGTTTGCGCGTGCGAGCCATGCTTTTTCCATGTCCCAACCGTACCGAAAGGGATTTGAGGCCATGTTGTCTCATCTTTTGCTACGCGAGGAGCTGGCACACCCTCTTTTGGAAAAACGGGAAGAAAAAAAAACTCTCTGCATTGTGTTGACTACCGATCGGGGGTTTTGTGGAGGGTTAAATTCCAACTTGCTGAAGCGAGTGACTGCTTTTTTGCAAGAGAAAAGCCCCATTGAGGTGGATGTAATGTTGTGGGGGCGTAAAGCCAAAGCTGTAGAAAAACAACATTCGGTTCATGTGGTAGAAAAAATCGAGAAAATGTTGGATGCTCCTTCCTATGGCTTTGCTGCTGAGGTGGTGGATAAGATTGCGGGGTTGTTCGAGTCTGGCGTATATGATGGTG
>Ga0114970_10002347_pt1 | contig 14140 bp, 23 predicted proteins | sample M_140205_XF_Meta_FD_87030 | JGI IMG/M metagenome (GOLD analysis project Ga0114970, IMG submission 87030) | Freshwater microbial communities from Lake Montjoie, Canada to study carbon cycling - M_140205_XF_MetaG | ecosystem: Environmental > Aquatic > Freshwater > Lake | place: Lake Montjoie... | reverse complement strand
TTCCTTAAAAAAGGAAATCAGTGGACGGGGATTGATGTGGGGTCGTTTTCGGTTCCGACCGGCGGCGGGGGGATTAGCGGGCGGTGAGGGCGGCGCGATCGTTGCCGATGGCGCCAGTTTTTTCGAGGAAGTAGTCGTAGCCGCCGGGATACGGGGAGACGCTGCCTGCGTGGACATGGAGGACTTTGGTGGCGAGTTTACGGATGAAATGGACGTCGTGGCTGATGAAGACGAGCGTGCCTTCGTAGCCGCTGAGGGCGAGGATGAGGGATTCGACCGTATGGATATCGAGGTGGGTGGTGGGCTCATCCATGAGGAGGAGGTTGGGGGGGTCGACGAGGAATTTGATGAGATTGAGGCGGGTTTTTTCGCCACCGGAAAGGATCTCGGTTTTTTTGTAGATTTCGTCTTTGCGAAAGAGGAAGGAGCCGAGAATGCCTCGGGCTTCATTTTCGGAGAGTGTGCCATTGGAGTCCATGACTTCTTGGAGGACGGTTTTGTGGGGGTCGAGGGTGGCGGAGCGGTGTTGGCTGAAGTAGCCGATTTTGGCATTGAGGCCGAGTTTGCGTTCACCGCGTTGGGGTTCGAGGACACCGCCGAGGAGTTTGAGGAGGGTACTTTTGCCGCTCCCGTTGGGGCCGACGAGGACGGTGCGTTCGCCGCGTTCCACGTCAAGATCGAGGCCACGGTAGACGGGATTTTCGGGGTAACTAAAGTCAATTTTTTCGAGGCCGATGATGCGTTGGCCACCGCGCGGGGGTTGAGGGATTTGGAAGCGGAAAGGTTTGCGTGGGGGGATGGGTTTTTCGATGAGATCCATGCGTTCGATCTGCTTGAGTTTGCTCATGGCCTGGCTGGCTTTGGAGGCGACTTGGCGGAAGCGATCGTAGAATTCGCGGAGGTTGGCGATTTCCTTTTGTTGATTTTTGTAGGCGGCGTTTTGTTGTTCGTAGCGTTCCTCTTTGAGGCGAAGGAAGTCGGCGTAATTGCCCGTATAAGGGACGAGTTTTCGTTCATCGATTTCGTAGACGCTGCCGACGATTTCGTCCATGAAAGCGCGATCATGGGAGATGAGGAGAACGGCCCCCGAATAGGTTTGGAGATACTGTTGGAGCCAGAGGAGCGAGACGAGATCGAGGTGATTGGTGGGTTCGTCGAGCATGAGGAGATCGGGCTCCATGACGAGGAGTCGGGCGAGGTGGGCCCGCATCACCCAGCCACCGGAGAGTTCCCGGGCGGCTTTATTGAAATCGGCTTCGCGGAAGCCGAGGCCGGAGAGCATGCGTTTGGCTTTGGCTTCGACTTGGGTATCGCAGAGGGCCTCGTGTTTGGCGTGGGCTTCGAGGTAGATGGGGCTACTGACATCGCCTGATTTTTCGCAGGAGTGGAGGATGGATTCGAGGCGTTGGATTTCGCCTGCTCGACCGGTGGCGACATCCATAGCGGTCTCCATGCCAAGGACTTCGGCTTCTTGGGGGAGGTAGCCGATCATCGTCCATTCGTCGCGTTCGACCGTTCCGTTGTCTTGTTCCTCGGTGTGGAGGATGATATTGAAGAGGGTGGATTTTCCGGCGCCGTTGGGGCCGATTAAGGCGACCTTTTCGCCGTAACCGACTTGCATGGAGGCCTCTTCGAAGAGGACGCGGCCGCCGTGGCTTTTTTTGAGATCGCGAATCGTGAGCATGGGATAATTTAAGAAAAAAGAAGGATGGGAACCATCGTGGAGGATGGGGAAATTTTCAAGGGTGGAGAGAGGGAGAGATGAAGGGGGGGTGAGGAGATTTACTTTTCGCCGACGAAAGGGTTGGTGCGGCGTTCGTGACCGATGGAGGTTTCGGGGCCGTGGCCGGAGAGGACGCGGACGGCGTCACCGAGGGGGAAGATTTTTTTACGGATTCCGTCGAGGAGGGTGGCGGTGTGGCCGCCTGGAAGATCGGTGCGACCGACGCTTCCCGCGAAGAGGACATCGCCGCCGAAGAGGACTTGGGATTTTTTTTCGAAGAAGCAGAGACTGCCGTCGCAGTGGCCTGGGACTTCGAGGACCTGGAGGTCGAGGCCGTGGATGATCAGGGAGGGGGTGGCGAAGATTTGGAAGCCTGGGGTGATGGTTTCGATATTCCAATTGAAGCCGAAATTGCGGAAGAAATTCGGTTGGGTGACCATGGGTTGGGTATCGGGATGATACCCGACTTGGCAATGGTGTTGGCGTTGGATGTGGGCGGCGTCCCAGACGTGATCGATGTGGCCGTGGGTGAGGAGGAGGTTTTTTACGGAGTGGCCGTGATCGGCGAGCCAAGAGGCGGCGCCTTGTGGGGCATCGATGAGGATGCCGTATTCGGGAAGAAAGAAGCAATTTGTGTCAAAGATTCCGCCGGTGAAGGTATCGATTTGCATAGGAAGAAAGTAGTGATTTGAGCGTCTGGAAGCACGGAGAGCAAGCGGAAGCACTTTTTAGTGTGGAAGGCGTGAAGAAATCTTCTCAATGTGAGGTTTGCGCTTTGCGTTAAACCTGTCATTTTGGGGCATTCAATTGTTCGGAGATCCTTAAATTAAAAGAATAAAAAACTGATGAAACTGCTGCGTTCTGTTTGTTTACCGGTGTTGGCGTTTTTGGTGGTGGCAACGAGTGGGCGAGGTGCTGGGGAACCGGATCCTGCGCAGATTGAGATCAGTGTGGGGCGACTTTTGGAGCAAGGGCATTACACGCGGCACAAGTTGGACGAGAAGATTTCCCAGCAATTTTTGAAGAACTATTTGGAGGGGTTGGATTACAATCGGCTTTATTTTACGCAAAAGGACATTGATCTTTTTACGGCGAAGTATGGCAAGTCATTGAGCACGGACGTGTTGATTGGGAATACTGAGCCAGCCTTTACGATTTACGAAATTTACAAGAAGCGGTTGGAGGATCGGATTGCGAAGAACAAGGAGTTAGTGAAAGAGAAGTTTCTCTTTGCGAGTGAGGGGAGTGTGCAGATTAACCGGCAGAAGGCGGCGTGGCCGAAGGATGAGGCGGACGCGGACCGGCTATGGCGGGCGAGAATTGAGGGGGAATTATTGCAGGAAGCGTTGAACAAGCATCCGCTGAATCCGCCGGTGAAGACCTTGACGCGACGGTATGATCAAGTGCTGCGCTACATTCACGAGCAGACGAAGGAGGATGTGATCAAGGGATTTTTGACGGTTTTGGCGCAGACCTATGATCCGCACTCTGAATACATGAGTAAATCGGAGTTGGAGACTTTTCAGATTAACATGAGGTTGGCGCTGGTGGGGATTGGGGCGGTTTTGCGGTCGGATGAGGGGTATGCGAAGATTGCGGAGTTGGTGGTTGGGGGACCGGCGGCGAAGGATGGTCGGATCAAGGTGGGGGATCGGGTCTCGGCGGTGGCGCAGGGGGAGAAGGAATATGTGGATGCGGTGGATATGAAACTGGATAAAGTGGTGGAAATGATTCGGGGGAAGAAGGATACGGTGGTGAGAATTCAGGTTATTCCGGTGAACGCGGCTGATCCATCGGTGAGGAAAGTGGTGGAGATCAAGCGGGATGAGATTAAATTAAAGGAGCAGGAAGCTCATGCGGAAGTGATTGAGCGGGTGGGAGTTGGTGGGAATGTGGTGCGTTTGGGGTGGATTATTTTGCCATCATTTTACGCGGATTTTGAGAAGAATGGAGAGAGTGGGGCGAAGAGCACCACGAAGGACGTGTTGGCGTTGATTACGCGATTGAAGGCGGAGGGGGTGCAGGGGTTGGTGATGGATTTGAGGCGGAACGGTGGAGGTTCGTTGGAGGAGGCGATTAATTTGACGGGATTATTTATTAAGAAGGGGCCGGTGGTGCAGACGAAGGGAGCGGATGGGGTGCCGCATGTTTCGAAGGATCGCGATCCGACGATTTCATGGGATGGACCGTTGGTGGTGTGCACGAATCGGTTGAGTGCGAGTGCCAGCGAAATTTTTGCGGCGGCGATCCAGGATTATGGTCGGGGACTGATTGTGGGTGACGCGAGTACCTTTGGAAAAGGGACGGTGCAGACGATGTTGGAGATTGGGAAAGTGATGCCATTTTTGGGGAATGGCAGTAACGATGCTGGGGCGTTGAAGTTAACCATTCAGAAATTTTACCGGATTGCTGGGGGATCGACGCAATTGAAGGGGGTGGAGTCGGACATTCGGTTGCCATCGTTATTTGACCAGGTGGAGATTGGGGAGGGAGCGTTAAAGGGGCCATTGGATTATGACACCGTGGAGCCGGCGGACTATGAGAAGTGGGATCGGTCGTTATTTAAAAAAGAGCTGAGTGCGAAGTCAGCGGCGCGGGTAGCCGCGGACATGGAGTTTCGGTATATTGTGGAGGATTTGGAGATGATTAAGAAGCGGCAGTTGGAGAACAAGGTATCGTTGAATGAGAAGAGCCGGCGAATGGAGATTGAGCAGGACAAAGTGAAGAAGGATGCGCGGACGGCGGCGCGGGCGAAGAATGCGCAAGTGGAGCCGAAGGTTTATGCGTTGACGCTGGATAATGTGTCGAAGAAGGAGGAGTTGAAGTTGGTGGTGAATGAGAAGGTGGAAAAGAAAACGCCTGATGAAAAGGTGGAGGAGAAGAAGGTGGCGGCGACGGATGAGGAAGGGGAAACTGATGAGGATGTGGAGGTCACAGTGAAGGCATCGAAGAATGATCCGATCAAGACAGAGACGCTGAATATTCTCTGTGATTTGATTTCGCTGTCGGTTCCCGTGAAAGTGGAGACGGCGAGTGTGGTGAAGTGAATGTGCGGGAGGGATTTGGGCACGGTTTGGGGTGGAGGCTGGGAGCGGATGTTTCTGGGGTGATGATGGGGGGAATGGCGGTTTAGAACTGGGCTTGGCAGGTGAGTCCTTGGGCGGCGGAGAGGGAGAGATTTTTGAGGCGGAAATTTTGGAGGCCTAGAGCGTGAAAGGTTGGGGAGAAGAGAACGACGTGGCCTTCGTATTGGTTGATGAGGGGCTGGATGAAAGAGGCGGCGAGGCTTTTGAGCATGGAGTCGCCATCGAGGGTGAGGTGCGAAAGGGTGGCTTGGAGGAAATTTTCATCGATATCGAGGTGACCGCTGAGGGAGAGGGTGGCGCTCATCATGAAAATACCGGCGGTGATTTCTGCGGTGAAGTGGAGGGATTGGGGGGTTGGGGTGGAGAGAGAGAGTTTAGAATTCTTGATTTTTACGCTGTGTTTGGCGGCGGCGTTGGTGGCGAGTTGGGAGAGAAGGGATTCGAGGGTGTGGTGGGCGACGGAGAGATTGAGGGAGCCGGTTTCGGTGGTGACGAGGGAACAAAGGGCATGGGCGGGGGCGCCATTGATTTGGAAAGTGGCATTGGAGGCGGTGAGGGAGAGCGAGGCGGGGTGGCCTTGGATGAGGATGGGGGAGCCGATGACTTGGAGGTGTCGGGTGAGGAAAGTGGGCGGGGAAATTTCCGGAGTGGAGGGAGGGTGGGGGATGGGGGAGAGGTTGGTATTGGAGAGGTTGAGGGTGAGTTCTTCGAGGTGTTCGAGGGTGGATCCTTGGACGATGAGTTGATGGGGGATGATTTGGTAATTGGCAAGTCCTTTGAGGATAGCGGCTTGGAGATCTGTGGGAGAGTTCGGGAAAACGGTTGATTGGAGTGGGATCATGGGCGGACTTTCTGGATGAGGGGAGGTTTTGTCAATGGGCGAGGTGAGTGGTTTTGGGTGGATGAGGGGCTAATCGGCTTCGGTGCAGCAGGCTTGGACTTGAGCGAGGACAGTGCGGAAGGGGTGAGAGGCGAAGTGGGCAAACTCGGGGCGACGGGTGAGTTTGGCGCGGGTGGTGGCTGGACTGGTGAGACCGCAGAGGAAGCGGGTTAATTGGCGAGGGGTGGAGAGGGCGGGGATTTCTTCGAAGAAGAGGGATTGGATGAGGTCGTCGTCGGTCTCGGTGAAGGGCGGGATGGGAGTGGCTGGGAGAGGGATGACGGAGGATGGGAGTTGAGATTTGCAGAAGTGGCAGTGGTGACAAGATGCTTCTGGGAGAGGTTCACCGAAGTAGTGGAGGAGGCGTTGGGTGATGCAACCTGTTTGGGTGGTGAAGTCGAGAATTTGGGTGAGGCGGAGGGAGTCGCGGGATTCGCGTTGGGTGAAGAGGAGGGATTGAGCGGCGGCGACGGTGGCGGGATGGGCGTTGGCGGCTTCGGTGGTGAGTTGGAAGGCGTGGCGGAGACCGGCGGGTTTTTGGGTGATGGCGCCGGTTTCCTCTAACCAGGTGAGGGCTTTGACGATGCGTTCGCGTGATTCGTGGAGTTTTTCGGCGGAGGTTTCGAGGGTGAGGGTGAGATATTTTGGGGTGCGATGACCGGAGAGAAAAAGGGCGGAGAGGAAGGCTTGGCGTTCGGGGTTTAAGGGGGCGAGGATTTGGGTTTCGGTTTTAAGAAACTGGATTTGGGTGGTGGTGTAAAAGGAGTGGGTGGGGCGGAGGAGACCGCTGAGCTCGAGATACGTGATGACGGTTTCGAGAACGAGAGGGCGGATATCGGTTTCTTGGCTGAGATCGTAACGACTGATGTCGAAGGAGTTGCCAGAGGTGAGTAAGCGGGTGACGAGGGCGAGGACGGCCTCGGGTGCTGGGGTATCGCCGAGGGTAAAGTTTTCGAGGGGGATGGCGTCGTCGGCGGAGGCGAGGATTTCGCAAAAAGCGGGAAGGTCGTCGCGTCCCGCGCGACCGATTTCTTGCTGATAATTTTCGAGGGTTTTGGGGAGATTAAAATGGATGACGCTGCGGATGTTTGATTTATCGATCCCCATGCCGAAGGCGATAGTGGCAACGATGATGGGGGAAGAGCCGCGCATAAAATCGTCTTGGATTTTGTGGCGTTCTTCTGGGGAGAGGCCGGCATGATAAGGGGTGGCGGGGAGGCCTGCGTTGGAGAGGTGGGTGGCGACGAGTTCGGCGGTTTTTTGGAAAGTGACGTAGACGATGGAAGGGGAGATTTTCGGATTGGCGAGGCGTTTGGTGAGGAGATCGAGGCGATCGGAGGGGAGGCAGGGGGTGATGCGGAGGTGGAGATTTTTTCGATGGAAAGAGGTTTGGAGATGGTGTTGAGGGGCGATGGAAAAAGCGGAGCAGATATTGCGGGCGACTTCTGGGGTGGCGGTGGCGGTGAGGGCGAGGACGGGGTGGATTTGGAGTTCTGAGGCGAGGCGAGCGAGTCGGAGATATTCGGGGCGGAAATTGTGACCCCATTCGGAGATGCAATGGGCTTCATCGATGGCGAGGAGGGAGATTTTGGTGCGGCGGAGGCGATCGACGAAGGAGTCACTGGAGAGGCGTTCTGGGGCGATGTAGAGGAGTTTGAGTTGGCCGTTGAGGAAGTCGGCGTAGAGTTGTTGGGTTTGTTTGGCGGAGAGAGTGGAATCGAGTCTGGCGGCGGCGATGCCTTTGGAGCGGAGGGAATCGACCTGATCTTTCATGAGGGCGATTAGCGGGGAGACGATGAGGGCGGTGCCATCGAGGAGGAGGGCTGGGAGTTGGTAGCAGAGGGATTTGCCGGCGCCGGTGGGGAAGAGAGCGAGAGCGGATTGGTGATTGAGGAGGGCGGTGATGACTTCGAGTTGACCGCTGCGGAATTGGGAGTGGCCGAAGTGAGTTTGGAGGGTGTGGAGAAGATTCATAGTGGATGGGTAGGGGTGGAGTCGGTGGGGGACAAGGAAAGAAGCTTGGGGAGGGGATATAAAAGTTGGGCTGGAGGTTTGAACGAAATGTGGGGAGGGTGGTCTGAGACGACTATGGCAAATTTAACGAAGATTTTTTCCTCATTGGCGGCGGGTATTTTGATGGGTGGGAGTGGGTATGCGGGGATTGAGGATGGCGGAGATTTTTTCTCGGAGAGTGCCAAGGTGGAGGCGAGGAGGAAGATCGTCGCGATGGAAAGAGTTTCGAAGAAAGATTTGTCGATTGAGACCTTTAAGGAGATTCCTGCGGAGGTGAAAGGGGGGACGGATGTGGGAGACAAGGTGGCGTTGAATCGACTGTATGAGGGGTGGGCGATCAAGCGTGCGAAGGCGAGCGGGACGAATGGAGTGTATGTGATGCTGGTGAAGAATCCTGCCCATTTGCAGGCGGTGGTGGGGAATGACACGGCGAAGCAGGCGTTTACGTTGGGGGATCGGGATGAGTTGGTGAGTAAGATGTTGGCGGAGTTGCGGGCGAAGCGTAATGATGCGGCGTTATCGGTGGGGGTGAATTATGTTTCGTCGACGATTTTGGGGCACATGGGTGAGGGACAAAAATCAGCGAGGGTGGAGTCGAGGAAGGCGTTGGCTTTGCCAGAGAAGAGCAGTGGGATGGGGTGGATTCTTCCGGTGATTTTGGTTGGGGTGGTGGTTTGGGTGGTGATCAGTATTATTAAGGCGATCTTTCGGAGCAGTGGAAGTGGCGGGATGGGAGCTGGCGCTGGGATGGGTGGTGGAGGTGGCGGGGGGTTTATGAGTTCGCTGTTTGGAAGCATGCTGGGGGTGGGGGCAGGGATGTGGATGTACAATCAATTTTTTGGTGATCATGGGACATCGGCGATGGGTGGGACTGGAGAGAATCCGGGGAATTCCGATGCGGGGTTTTCGGGTGAAGACACTAATTATTCTGGGTCGGGCGGTGATTTTGGGAATGACGCTGGGGATAGCGGGTCATCGGGGTGGGGTGATGGGGGTGGGGATTCTGGCGGTGGTGGAGATTTTGGTGGGGGCGGCGATTTTTGATCTGGAGAGTCATGGGGATGAGGGAAAGATTTTCTTTAGGAAGCGGGAAATTTATGGGAGGAATAAGCTATGGAAGTTGAACGACTAAAATATGTGATTTGGGCGGTGGAGATGCAGCGTGCGGTGGACTTTTATGTGAAAGTTTTTGGAGGGAAGATATTGAAGCAGAACGAGATGATCGCGGAGATCTCGATGGGGGGTGGAGTGGTGGGGATTCATTCTGGGGGAGAAGGCGGGCGGACGTGGACGGGATTAAGTTTTCAGGTGGGGGATGTGATTTCGGGGGCGGCGGAAATTGTGGCTGGGGGTGGAGGATTGGTGCGGGAACCGGTGTGGGAAGATGGGGAAGCTCCACATTTGGCGATGTGTGTCGATTCTGAGGGGAACGAAATCATGTTGATTCGAAAGCGGGGGTAGGGTGGGTGTTAGGTGGGAGTGGGTTGAAGGTAGCGGAGGAGTAAGCGAATGCGTTGAGTGGGGGAGGGTTCTTCGAGGAGTTCTTGGCGTTGGGAGGAGTCGCGAAGAAAGGCGTGAGCGACGACATCGCTGAGGATATTGGGGTCATCGATTTGGGCGAGGTGACTTTTGAAGTTCTCGGAGGCGGCACCGAGGTCGGAGCGGATTTCTGAGCAGAGGGTGAGTAGTTCTTTGGTGAGTCGTTCGGTGTCTGGGGCGTCTTTGGGGTCTGGGAGTTCTGTGAGGATCGGGGAGATTTTGGCGATGTAAAAAGGGTTTTCTTGAATGAAGTCGGTGATGCGGACGCGGGCGATGCCGAGGAGCATTAACTGCGAGGTTCCGTCTTTGTCGGCGACAGAAGCGCGAATTAAGCCGAGGCCGAGGGAATGGTGAAAGTGATCGTGGGGTGAGGAGGGTTGGTGGTCGGGTTTTGCGGTGGCGAGGCCGATGACGCGATTATTTTCAAGGCTCCAGAGGAGCATCGATTGGTATCGAGGTTCAAAAATATAAAGAGGCAGGATGGTATTGGGAAAAAGATGGGTAGAAGGGAGAACGATCAGCGGGGCTTCAGTGGGGAGATGGAGGAGGGGCGAAATATTTTGCGAGAGAGGCATTTAATGAGTATACGATGTGGAGGTGGAGAAGGATGAAACAGAAATGATGGGGTGGGTTTTGGGGAAGACTGGAGTGAGGCGAGCGGAGGGATGAGCGGGGTGGACGATTGTGGGGGAGTGGGAGAAGGAAAGATGAAGGAGGCGTTGCGGGAAAAGGGTTGGGAGGTTAAGATGGCGAGGAATTTTTTACTTATGAACGCTCCGTTTCGACATGTCCATTTTATCGGTATCTGTGGTACGGCGATGGGAGCGGTGGCGGTGGCGATGCGGGCTCAAGGCTTTGAGGTGACGGGATCTGATGCGAGTGTTTATCCGCCGATGAGCACCTTTTTGGAAGGCCAGGGGATTCGATTGAGCGAGGGGTATCGAGCGGAGAACATTCCTGAGGGGGCGGATTTGATCGTGGTTGGGAACGCGATTTCTCGGGGGAATCCAGAGTTGGAAGCGGTGTTGAATCGGAAGCTGTATTATCTGTCGTTGCCGGAGACCTTGAAGCAGTTTTTTTTGAGGGGTCGACACAATTTGGTGGTTACGGGGACGCATGGGAAGACGACGACGACCTCGATGCTGGCGTGGATTTTGCAGAGTGCGGGGCTAAATCCCGCGTATATGATTGGGGGGATTGCGAATAACCTTGGGCAAGGGGCGAGTTTGCATGAGGCGGATTATTTGGTGATTGAGGGTGATGAGTATGACACGGCGTTTTTTGACAAGCGATCGAAGTTTCTCCACTACCTTCCCGAGTTAGTGATTGTGAACAACATCGAGTTTGATCATGCGGATATTTTCGATGATTTGGAGGCGATCAAGTTGACCTTTAGGCGATTGATGAATGTGGTTCCAGAAAATGGGGTGGTCTTGATTAATGGAGACGATGAAAACTGTGTGGAGGTGGCGAAAAGTTGTCGGGCTCGATTGCTGGCGGTGGGCTTTTCGGAGAGAGCTGAGCGGCAGATTTCTGCGGTGGAGTATGATCCCACAGGGTCGGAGTTTACTTTGTTGGGGCATCGTTTTCGGGTTCCTTTGGTGGGTGAATACAATGTGAGGAACGCGGCGATGGCGATTTGTGCGGCGGAAACTTACGGAATCCATTTGGAAGTGATTGCCCAAGCGTTGAGGACATTTGAAGGGGTGAAGCGTCGGCAAGAGGTGAGGGGCGAGGTGAATGGGATCACGATTATTGATGATTTCGGGCATCACCCGACGGCGATTAGGGAGGCACTTCGTGGGTTGGGGCATCAGTATCCTGGGCGGCGGCTTTGCGCGATTTTTGCGCCCCGATCGAACACCACGAGGCGGGCAGTATTTCAGCGGGAATTGCCTTTGGCTTTGGGGGTAGCTGACGGAGTTATTTTGGCTCAAGTGGCTCGGCAGGAGCAGTTAGCGTCGGATGATCGTTTGGATCCGTTGCGGGTGGTGGCGGAGATTGAGGCGATGGGGAAGCCGGCATTTTACGAGCCTGATGTGGAGGCGATTCTTCAGCGGATCAAGCCACTAGCAAAGGCGGGGGACGTGATGGTGATTTTAAGCAATGGTGGATTTGGGAACATCCACGAGCGGTTGCTTGCGGAGCTTTAAATGGTGCGAATGGAAGGACATCGGGCACATCATTATGGGGCATTGATTAAGCGGTGGAGGGCGGTGGCGCGGGGATGCGGTTGGCGGATGGGCAGGATAGCGAAGGCGAGTGGGGAGGATATTTTTTGTTTGCGAAGTCGGGTGTTGAAGGAGAAGGGGGGAATTTATCTCTCGGCGGGGGTTCATGGGGATGAGCCTGGGGGGACGGAGGGGTTGATTGGTTGGGCGGAGAGAAATCTCCAACAATTGGCGAAGCTTCCGGGGTTAATATTTCCGTGTTTGAATCCGTGGGGATTGGTGAATAACCAGCGAGAGACGGAGGATGGGGTGGATTTAAACCGGAGTTTTCACCGGGAAGATTTGTTGGTGATTCGGGCGGTGAAGGAGTTGGTTGAGGGGCATCAGTTTGCGGTGGCGCTGATGTTGCACGAGGACTTTGACGGGCAGGGCTTTTATCTCTATGAGACGGAGGGTGTTCGACCTTTTTGGGGGGAATCGTTGATTGCGGTGGCGGGTGAGGAGATGGCGATTGATCCGCGAGGAAAGATTGACGGTCGGAAAGCGATTGGGGGGCTGATTCGTCGTCGGGTAAGTCCGAAGCGGTTTGCGAAGATTGGGCTTCCCGAGGCGATTTGGTTACATGCAAAGCATGCGGAGCGAGCGTTGACGATTGAAACGCCGTCGGAGTTTGCTTTGGAGCGACGGATTGCCGCCCAGATGGCGGTGATTGAGGAGTGCGTGGGGAGGGTGGTGGCGGTTTAAGTCTCTGGGAGTGGGAAACTTGGGGGTGGGGGGGGAGTGGAGTTAGAGGAGATCTGGGTAGTGGGCACGGGCCACGGCTTGGCATTTTGCGAGGATGGCACTGGGGGTATCGAGGTGTTTGATTTCGTCGATGAGTTGGCGACAGGCAGCGATGTTGAGGGATTGGACGGCGCGTTTGACGCGCGGGACCGCGCTTGCGCTGGTGCTAAGTTCATCGACGCCGAGGCCGAGGAGGAGGGGGGTGAGGAGAATATCGCTGGCCATTTCGCCACAGACGCCGACCCAGAGGCCGCGGGCGTGGGCGGCATCGACCGTCATTTGAATGAGGCGAATGATTGCTGGGTGGGTGGGTTCGTAGAGATGGGCGATGCGTTCGTTGAGGCGATCGACAGCGATGGAGTATTGGATGAGGTCGTTGGTACCGATGCTGAAGAAATCGACTTCTTTGGCGAGGATGTGGGCGGTGATGGCGGCGCTGGGGATTTCGATCATGGCGCCGACTTCCATTTTGGGATTGAAAGGGACGCCTTCGGCGCGGAGTTCGGACCGACATTGTTCGAGGAGGAGATTGGCTTGGCGGAGTTCATCGACGCCCGAAACCATGGGGTACATTATTTTGACATTTCCGTGGGCACTGGCGCGAAGGATAGCGCGGAGTTGGGTTTTAAAAATGTCGACGTGTTCGAGGCAGAATCGAATGGCGCGCCACCCGAGGAAGGGGTTGAGTTCCTCGGGTATATTGAGGGCGCTCGTTGATTTATCGCCACCGATGTCGAGGGTCCGGATGATGATACTGTGTGGAGCGGACGCTTGAGCGACTTGGAGATAAGCGGCGGTTTGTTCGTCTTCGGTGGGGAGTTCGGCTTTATTTAAGTAAAAGAACTCGGTGCGATAGAGGCCGACGCCTTCGGCGCCGTTTTGTTTGACCTGCGCCATGTCGCCTGGGACTTCGATATTGGCGGAGAGGATGACATGGCGCCCGTCTTGGGTGGTTGAGGAGGTATCGCGAAGTTCGTGGAGTTTTTCTTCGACGACGGTTTTTTTAATTTCGAGTTCTCCGTATTCCCAGAGGGTTTGTTCGTTGGGGTGAACGATGAGGAGACCATTATAGCCGTCGAGAAGGACGGGATCGCCATTGGCGAGTTGGGTAGTGGCGTCGTGAAGGCCGACGATGGCGGGGATATTAAGCGATCGTGCCATGATCGCGGTGTGGGATGTTTTGCTACCGACATCGGTGGCGAAAGCGAGCACGAGATTTCGGTCGAGTTGGGCGGTATCTGAGGGGGCAAGATTTTGGGCGATGAGAATGTGACTAGCGGTGGCGGTGGTGAGGTGTTGTGAGCTGATGCCGAGGAGATTATGGACGATCCTCCGGGTGACATCGGAGATATCGAGGGCGCGCTCTCGGAGGTAGGGATCATCGATTTCGCTGAGGGTTTTAGCGTAGCGGTCGGCAACTGACTGGAAGGTGTGTTCAATATTGAGTTGATCGCGGACGAGGAGCCTGAGGACTTCATCGATGAGAGTCCGATCTTCGACGACGAGGAGGTGGGCATCAAAAATGCCGGCGTCTTTGGCACCGATGGATTCTGCGATGCGCTGTTGCATCTCGAGAATTTGGGATCTGGTGGTGATGAGAGCGGCCTCGAAGCGATCGATTTCGTTAGGGATTTGGTCTTCTTCGATGCGCCAAGGGGGAGGGACTTCGTGATCGGGTCGGCAAATGAAAACCGAGCCTCGGGCGATGCCTGGAGAGACGGGGATCCCTTGGAGTCGACGTTCTTCGGTGGCGGAAACGATGGGACTCATGTGGGGGGTAAAGATGGGACGTGGCGGGGGTTAGTCTTCATCGAATTTGCGAAGCATGATGGTTTCGATTTCGAGGAGGGCGAGTTCGGCATCGGCGCCTTCACAGGAGACGAGGAGTTTTGAGCCTTCGCCAGCGGCGAGGATCATCAGGCCCATGATACTTTTTCCATTGACG
>Ga0114970_10002345_pt1 | contig 14148 bp, 15 predicted proteins | sample M_140205_XF_Meta_FD_87030 | JGI IMG/M metagenome (GOLD analysis project Ga0114970, IMG submission 87030) | Freshwater microbial communities from Lake Montjoie, Canada to study carbon cycling - M_140205_XF_MetaG | ecosystem: Environmental > Aquatic > Freshwater > Lake | place: Lake Montjoie... | reverse complement strand
ATCTGGAACGCCTCGTCTATGTTGTCTCGCCTCCCGATGGCGCTGTAGCGATGCAGGATTTCCTGGAGTACCTCGACATCGGTCACCAGACGTTCGCCGTTGGCGATGAGCCGTTCCAGAATCATTTGGCTGTCAGTCTTATGCGCATGCGGAGCCCCAACAAGGTAAATGGGCACGTTGGAATCGACGAAGATCACTGCTTGCCCTGGTCGCTTTCGCTCAGCATCTGCTTGATGTCAGCAGTCGGGTATGAGAGTCGCGCGGCATGCCGGATGATGGCCAGCTTAGTCGCTGCACTTCCATTTGGCTTGCTCTGCCGGGCGGCCCGCAAGCATTGCCGGACCCATTCGCCGACGGACAAATTCTCCGAGGTCGAGGCCTGCCGGATGTCTTCCATTTCCTGTGCGGGGAGCAATACCTGCAAACGCGCACTCATGGCCTGAGTATAAGCTGATCAGGATGAATCGGCTAGCTGTCTGACGGAGCTACCGCGAAAGGATCAGGCTGCCCGCTTTATCGAAGCGGATTACCCAACCGGCGGGGACGAGCGTGGTGGAGCCGTAGTCGAGGATGAGCGCGGGGCCCTTCTGGCCAGAGCCGACAAAAGCTGTGCGCGGACCAGTCCTTACTTTCCGCCAGCTGCTGCCGACGTGAAGCCTGCGGAGTATTGACTCGGTCGGTTTCTCGCGCTTTACGGCAAGAGACGGGCGTTCCACGGGCAGGCACGCCCGCAACCGGAGCGTGACAACTTCGGTGGGTCGGGCAGGGTCTGAGTAGCCGTAGACTCTCTGGTGTTCGGCGTGGAAATCGCCGCCAGACACTACATTCAGTTCGTAGCTTTGTCCGGCGTAGCGTACGTCAGCGCTGCGCTCCAGAACGGCTCCCCGCATATCTTTGCGAGCCTGACGCCCCAGCGCCTTGTACGCGGGTTCGAAATTAGTCGTACCAAGGACACCGGCGGAATAGTCACGAACCCGGTCGGCAAGAAGCATGCCGAGGGCGGACAGAGCCCCCGCGAGCTTTGGTACAATCACAGTCCGGACGCCGAGTTCTTCCGCAATCTCGCAGGCGTGGAGACCGCCGCCGCCGCCGAAAGCGATGAGGGGGAATTCGCGCGGGTCTTCGCCGCGTTCCACGCTGACCGCCCGGATGGCCCGTTCCATATTGGAGTTCGCGACGCGGACAATGGCTGCGGCGGTGGCGACCACGTCCAGACCAAGTTGCTGGCCGATTCGGGCAACGGCGGCCTCAGCGCGGGTTGTATCGAGACGCATTTCGCCGCCGACCAGCTGTTCGGGGGCGATGCGACCAAGGACGACGTGCGCGTCCGTGACGGTAGCCGCTTCGCCGGTGCCGTAACAAGCGGGGCCGGGCACGGCCCCCGCCGATTGCGGACCCACCTGCAGGCTGCCGCCGGGATCGACCCACGCGATGGAGCCGCCACCGGCACCCACGGTATGGATATCCAGCATGGGCACACGGACCGGGAAGGTATCGACACGAGCTTCGGTCGTGAGACGCGGGCGGGTCCCGGCGAGGGCGACATCAGTGGACGTGCCGCCCATATCGAAGGTGAGGGCCTGTTTGAAACCGGCTTTCACGGCGATTTCAACAGCGCCGACGATGCCTCCTGCGGGTCCGGACAGGATGGTCCGCACGGCATGGCTGCGGGCTTCTGCAGCACGGAGGAGGCCTCCGTTCGACTGCATGACGGCCACCGGCCAGGGACAGTCCCGTTCCAGTTGGGCAAGGTAGCGATCCATCAGGGGGCCGACATAGGCGTTGATGATGGTGGTGCTCGCACGTTCGAATTCGCGGAATTCCGGGGAGACGTCGCAGGAGGCGCAGAGATAGCCGAGGCCCTGCAATTCTTCCAGCAACCGGCGCTCGTGCGCGTCGTTTTGGCAGGAGTGCAGCAGGCAGATGGCGATCGATTCGGCTCCGGAGGCCGCGATGCGTTTGCGAAGGTCACCAGGCAGGAGGGGCCGTTCTGCCGAGCCATCAAAGAGCATACGCTCGTCTGCGCCGAAGCAGAGTTCACGGGGCACCAGAGGACGGGGAATCTGGGGCGTGAGGTTGTAGAGCTCGGGGCGGTTTTGGCGACCGATGGCTACCAGATCCTCAAAGCCGCGGGTGGTGACGAAGGCTGTTTTCGCGCCTTTGCGCTCCAGCAGGGCGTTGGTGGCGACGGTGGAGCCATGCACCACATCGGCTTGTTTTGGTCGGAATTCAGCTTTCACCCGAGCGATTCCGGCCAGGATAACGGCTGCCGGGTTGGCAGGGTTCGAGCGAAGTTTGAAGGACGTCAGCGTGCCGTCGTCGGCAAGGACCACAAAGTCAGTAAACGTTCCCCCGGAATCAATCCCAAGCCGCATGGCCTTATGATGCCATTTCGTTTGACGGTCGAGCGGAAATCACCGCCGGTGGCGATAAGGCAACCTGCGGAGTGGCGGCTGAACTGGCGTGTCATTTCGAGCCAGGCAGGGTGTCACCCGTCTCGCCTCACGTCTGCCACACACTACCAGGCTGGAAGTCCTCTCCGTCGGCCTCGCCGCGTGTATTCAAAGCGTTCCGTTACACTTGATTTTTGCGTGACAGGTAACGACCCTTGTCTGCTCGAGCCAGCGCATCGAGGAGAGTCCCTTGTCCAGCCCCACCCAAGCCTTGCTCGGCATTCACATCCGGCCGGATGTTGGAGGAGGACCATTGTTCGAAGGCTACGACCCAGGAACCTTTTATGACGAGTTTGTGGGCCCGGACGGAACGCCCCGTCCGGAGTCTGCCGCGATGCACGACATCCTCGCCGCCATGCCTCTGGATGTCTTCGAGGAGCGTCGCCAACTGGCGGACCTCTCGTACCTTGTCCAGGGCATCACGTTCACCGTATACAGCGACGGTCGGGGGACGGAGCGGCTCTTCCCGTTCGACCTTGTGCCGCGCATTATCCCGCGCAACGAATGGGATGTGATTGAAAAGGGTCTGGCGCAGCGCGTAATGGCGCTGAACTTCTACCTGCAGGATATTTACGGCAAGCAGCGCATCCTGAAGGACAAAGTTATCCCCCGGCAACTGGTGCAGAGCTGCAAGCACTTCCGCCGGGAAATGATGGGTCTGAACGTGCCCCGCGACATCTACGTTCACATATGCGGAACGGATCTGGTCCGCGATTCACGGACCGGCGAGTATCTGGTACTGGAAGACAACGCGCGGTCGCCAAGCGGCATTTCCTATGTTCTGGAAAACCGCCTGGTAATGCGACGGACTTTTGCGCGGGCTTTCGAAGTCTCCGAAGTAATGCCGGTGGATCACTACCCCAATGAACTGGGGAAGATTCTGCGCAGCCTGTCGCCTCGCTCGGGCGACCGCCCGGTGGTGGTGCTGCTCACGCCAGGGCTTTACAACAGCGCGTACTTCGAGCATTGCTTCCTGGCGCAGGAAATGGGTATTGAGCTGGTGGAAGGTCGGGATCTGGTGGTGGTGGATGACGTTGTCTATATGAAGACGATCCACGGCCTGACGCGGGTAGACGTGATTTACCGCCGCGTGGATGACGACTTCCTGGACCCTCTGGCGTTCCGGGCCGATTCTTTAGTAGGTGTGCCGGGGCTGATGAATGCGTACCGTGCGGGCAATATTGCGCTCGCGAACGCAGTGGGCACCGGCGTGGCCGACGATAAGGCCATCTACGCGTTTGTGCCCGAATTCATCCGGTACTACCTGGGTGAAGAGCCGATTCTGAAAAATGTGGATACGTATCTGTGTTCCCGACCGGATCATTTATCGTACGTTCTGGATCACCTGAGCGAACTGGTGGTGAAAGCGGTTGGTGAATCGGGTGGCTACGGCATGCTGATGGGACCGTCCGCCGACAAAAAGACGATTGAAGATTTCCGCGCCCGCTTGAAAGCAGACCCCAGAAACTATATCGCCCAACCTGTAATTCCACTTTCGCGTTGCCCGTCGTTTGATCCGGCAACAGGGATGATGTCCCCTCGCCATATCGATCTCAGGCCCTATTGTCTGTATGACGGTGAAAAAGTGACCATTGTGCCGGGCGGTTTGACTCGCGTGGCGCTGCAGAAAGGCTCTCTTGTGGTGAATTCATCGCAGGGTGGTGGTTCAAAAGATACCTGGGTACTTCGGGGTAACGAAGGAGGTATTGAAGCATGATGCTCTCCCGCATTGCCGACTCCCTTTTCTGGATTGGCCGATACATGGAGCGCGCCGATAATACGGCCCGCATCCTGGACGTGAATTATCACATGCTGCTGGAGCAGCCCCCGGACACATACAAACTCCGCTGGGACCCGCTGATTGCGATTACGGGTGAACGAACTCGCTTCTACCAGCGTTTCGACGAAGCTAATGCGCATACGGCATTTGATTACCTGGGCTATTCGGAAGACAACCCGAACTCGATTGCGCAGTGCATCATCCTGGCGCGCGAGAATGCGCGAACGATCCGTGACCGGATTTCCCGCGAACTCTGGGAAGACATCAACGGTCTGTATCACAAGATCAACAAGCTGCGTGACGAGGGCGAAGGTCTGTCGCGCTTCTGTGATGCGGTGAAGCGTGGTGGGCATCGGTTCCACGGCGTCTGCGACGCGACCCTGGCTCGGGATGAGGGCTGGCATTTCCTGTTGGCGGGTTGCGCTTTGGAGCGCGCCGAGATGACGGCGCGCATTCTGGATGTCCACTATCACCAGCTGGTGGAAGGTCCCGAGATTTTGAATGAGGCGCGCAGCCATGCGTGGGTTGCGGTGTTGAAGTCGGTAGCGGCGTACGAGTTTTACAAGAGGCAACACAGTCACATTGAGCCGACTCATGTGGCGCAGTTGCTGTTGCTGGACCCGCGGCATCCCCGGTCAGTCCGCTTCAATCTTGGCGTTTTGCAGAACTCTTTGTACGCAATCAGCGGCTCGGTTCCGGGGTCCTACGCCAATGAGGCGGAACGCCTGACGGGCCGTGCCCACGAAAGTCTGACGTACGACAGTATTGACGAGATCTTCACGGGTGGGTTGCATGACTACCTCGAAGAGATGCAGGCCACCTGCCGAACCATCGGCGCGCATATTTCGCAGACCTATCTCTACTATGCGGTTTCATAAGTGAGGAAAGCATGAACCGCTACAAGCTCGTCCACGTGACCCAGTTTTCTTACGACGGTATCGTCACGGAAAGCTACAACGAACTGCGGCTTCGGCCAAGGCATGATGAGGGGCAGAGTTGCCTTTCGTTCCGCGTGACCACGAACCCTGCCGCGAAGGCCGTGGGGCATCAGGACTACTTCGGTAATTGGGTTCACCAGTTCCATATTTTGCCGGAGCACAGGAAGCTCCGCGTGGAGACGGAAGCGGTGATCCTGATGCATCCTGTGGTGAAACCGCCCGTTTCGACCATGACGCTGGCGGCACTGGACCTGGTGCGGGAAGACCTGGCCGATGAACATTTCGACTGGCTGGCGGTGTCGGCATACTGCCCGTTTGTTCCCGAGATCCTGGAACTGGCTGGCGATGCAGAACGCGATTGCGATGGCACCGTCTACGGTTTCATGCAGACGGCTTCCTCGCTGATCCATACGCGTTTTCGGTACCAGCAAGGCGCGACGCACGTGCATTCTTCGGTGGAGGATTGCCTCGAAACGAAGTCAGGGGTCTGTCAGGATTTCTCGCATTTGCTGCTGGCGATGCTGCGGAGCCGCGGAGTTCCGGCGCGGTATGTTTCCGGGTATCTCGTGCCGAGGCAGGGTAACGATGAACGTGCCGCGATGGAGCGCGTGATTGGTGGCCTGGCGTCGCACGCCTGGGTGCAGGCCTTCATTCCGGAGACGGGCTGGATCGGGCTGGATCCGACGTCTGGTGAATACGTGGATGCGCAGCATATTCGTGTGGCGTATGGCCGGGATTATGGGGACGTGCCCCCGGTGCGAGGGGTTTATAAAGGCCATGCCGGGCAGAGCCTGGCGGTGGATGTGCATGTGAGGCCCGCGCTGGACAACGATGGTCATGAGTTGTTGCAGGAGACTTCAGCCACGCCCCCACCGGACCCGGAAGAAGAAGTCCACGCGCTGCACCAGCAGCAGCAGCAGCAGCAACAGTGAGAAATGGTCCGCTGCCTGGCCCGCCCAGAGGTGCGCCTGTAAGCTGTTAATCAAGGAGGCTCTTGTTATGGCCAACCTGGACTGGTCTGCCTGTCCCGCCGTTGAAAGTGTGGCTGACCGAAGAAGCGGAGCCTGAGTGTTTCGCCACACACGGATGCCCGTGGCTACTGCTTCTGAAAACCTCGAAGTCGGTGCCAGTATTGAGGAGATCATTGAGCAGTACGACGTAACGCGCGAACAGATCCTGGCCGTACTTGAATTTGCCGCCCGCAGACTCGACGCGCCTCCCGCTCCCGGCGGTGCCGTCGGCACCTCAAATGCGCATTCTGTTTGACCAGGGCGTTCCCCGCGGCCTCGCATGGACACTTCGGGAACACGAAGTTACTGAGGCGCGGGATTCGATTTGATGGTAACCACGGGCAAGAACTTGCGCTACCAACAAAATCTTTCGAGCCGCATGATCGCGCTGGTCGTCCTTGGTCAGTCACCATGGCGCTTGGTTCGCAGGCACCTTGATGTGATCCTCGAAACAGTCAACGCCTCTTCCCCCGGCAGCTTTGCCGAAGTGGCGATTCCCTTCGAGTAGTCACCACCAAGTGAGTCGGCAAGACCTCCGCCTGCCCCGGAAGGCCCAATTTGCGAGGCGGTATCAGCACCCCTTTCCGCCCACTCCGGCGTTCGGAACAGGCGAACCTTAAGACTGCCGGACAGGGGCGGACTCACCGCTCCGACGTATAAAGAGCAAAAGGAGACATCATGACGTCAGACCTTGTCCAGCGCTGGATTCGTTCGAGGCCAGTGGCCATTCACGACGTGACGGCAGCAATCCCATTGATGAGCCAGCACCCGGTCTGATACACCGTCGAACGCCACGGGATCAAGATCTGCCAAACCGAACGGAACTTACTTCTTGCGCAGGAAGTCGAAATCACAACCTTCGTCGGCCTGGTTTACATGCTCCAGGAAGAGCCAGCCGTAGCCTCGGTCGTAGTGGGGTTTGGCGTCGGGAAGTTCGGCTAAGCGGCGGGCGATTTCTTCTTCCGGGACGTGGAGGGTCAACAGCCGCCCGGCGGTGTCGAGTTCCACTTCGTCGCCCGTCTGCACCGCGGCCAGCGGGCCTTTGGCGGCCGATTCGGGAGCCACATGGAGGACCACCGTCCCAAAGCTGGTCCCGCTCATGCGGGCGTCGCTGATGCGGACGATGTCGTCGATGCCCTGGTCCAGAAGCACACGGGGCATCGGGATCTGGCCCCACTCGGGGAAGCCGGGCGCGCCTTTCGGGCCGCAGTTTTTCATCACCAGAATGGTGTCTTTGGTTACCGGCAGGTCGGGTGAGTCAATGATGTCGTGCATCTGCTGGTAGGTTTCGAACACGAACGCTTTCCCGCGGTGCTGTAAGAGATGTGGTGACGCGGCGGTGTGCTTGATGACCGCTCCGCGCGGGGCCAGGTTTCCGCCCAGGACGACCGTACCGCCTTCCGTCGAGAGCGGGTTTTCCACTTCACGGATCACATCGTTATTCCAGCACTTGACGTCGGCGACGTTCTCGGCGATTGTCTTGCCGTTCACGGTAATCGCATCCTGGTGGAGCAGAGGCAGAATGCGGCCCATGACCGCACCGATGCCGCCGGCTTCGAACAGGTCCTCCATCAGGTACTCACCGGAGGGCTTAATGTTGGCGATGCAGGGCGTTCGGCGGGAGATGCGGTCGAAATCGTTGAGTTTCAGGTCAATGCCGAGGCGTCCGGCGATGGCGAGGAGGTGGACGACGGCGTTGGTAGACCCGCCGATCGCCATGTTGACGGTGATGGCGTTTTCAATCGCCTCGCGCGTCATGATGTGGGACGGTTTGATGCCCTGGAGGGCCATCTCGACGGCGCGCTGGCCGCTCATTTCGGCGAGGGTCAGACGGCGGGAGTCCGGCGCAGGAATGGCCGCGCAGCCCGGCAGGGTCATGCCCAGAGCTTCGGCGACGGCTGCCATGGAGCTGGCTGTTCCCATAACCGTGCAGTGGCCTGCAGAGCGCGCGAGGCCGCCTTCAATTTCGCAGAGTTCTTCGTCGGTCATGCGCCCGGCGCGGTAGAGATCAAAGAGCTTGCGACCGTCGGTGCCTGCTCCCAGTTTCCGGTTGCGCCACTGGCCGCTGAGCATGGGGCCACCGGTGACCACGATGGCAGGGATATCGGCGCTGGCCGCCCCCATGATCTGTGCCGGGGTGGTTTTATCGCAGCCGCAAAGCAATACGACGGCGTCGATGGGATTGGCCCGGATGCACTCCTCCACGTCCATGGACATCAGGTTGCGGAAGAGCATGGCCGTAGGCTTCATGAACATCTCGCCAAGCGAAATGGTGGGGAATTCCAGGGGAAAGCCGCCGGCCCGCCAAACGCCGCGTTTTACGGCTTCGGCCACCTGTTTCAGGTGCGCGTTGCAGTTGTTGAGCTCGCTCCAGGAATTGCAGATGCCGATGACGGGCTTGTTATCAAAAACGTCGGCCGTGAAGCCTTCGGAGCGAAGCCAGGCGCGCCGGGAGAAGTTGTAGTATTCCTTCCCGTTCCACCACGTCTGACTTCTTAAGGGGGGGTGACTTTTGGGGTCAGTTTCGCTGCGTAAGTCGCGTGCCATCAATAGTTAACATACACCTTCATAATTGTTTCGCAGGTTGGTCAAAGGATTGTAACCGAACTCCGGTACAAATGGAGATGTGAACGCCACAGCAGAGAGCCGGGTCCATCCACTGAACCCCGAATGGGGCGATAATGGAGTTAGTGAGACCACGACCATACAAGCGGGGAGGCTTCCGATGAGCGTTTTCATCGACCGTGCTCTCTACGCTTTGAGTCAGCCGGATCACGGTCTGATGCGCCGGGTGAACCGGTGGCGTGCGCCGCGCTGGTTCCGGTGGTGGATGTTGCTGGCCACACGCGCCGGAGATGGCTGGCTGTGGGGTTTGATCGGCATCGCCGTACTGTGTTCGTCGGCTGTGGATCGTTTTGGGGCCGTGGAGGCCGCCTGCTTTTCGGTAGCTGCAGGAGGTGCGTTCTTCCAGGCCGCCAAGCATACGTTCCGGCGGACCAGGCCACGAGATATTGAGCCGCATTGCTGGGCGCAGATCCAAACGCGGGATGTGTTCTCGTTCCCATCCGGGCACTCGACCACCGCATTTGCGGTGGCCCTGAGTCTGGGTTCGTTTTTTCCCGAGATTTTGCCCGCTTTATTGGTGCTGGCCGCAAATGTGGCAGTATCGCGAGTCATCGTCGGGATGCACTTTTTGAGCGATGTGATTGTTGGGTCGGGGCTGGGTGCCTGCCTCGGCTACGTCGCCTTCCGTTTCGTCGCCTGAGCCGCGCCAGGCACATGTCCTGGGCGGTTTCAGACGTGCGGAGAGGGGGCTATTCGATAGAATCCTCGGCATGAGATATTTTTTTGCCCTGATTGCCCTCGCCGCTCCCCTCCTTAGTGCCGCTGACGCACAGTTCGCAGCGGTACAGAAATTGTCCGGCACGGTCGGGTTCTACGACGCAGCCGGTAAGCACCTGGGGGATGCGAAAGTTGGCCTGCATCCCCACGAAGCCACGTTATCCTCCGATGGCAAGACCCTGTACGCTTCCGACAACGGCGTTGTCTGGATGACGGAAACGGGGGATGGCGAAAACACGGTGTCGATTGTGGATATCGCAACCCGCAAGCGTACCGGCGTGATTGATCTGGGTTCCTTCCACAGACCGCACGGCATCACGGTAGACCCGAAGTCGGGAAATCTGCTGGTAACCACGGAGCACCCCAATGCGCTGCTGCTGGTGGATCCGAAAGCGAAGAAGGTGCTCCGCTCCTGGGATGTGAAGGGCGCGGCGCCGCACATGGTGTGTCTTTCGGCCAGCGGGGAATGGGCGTTCACGAGCGACAGCAACAGCGGGGAACTCTCGGTGGTGAATGTGAAGACCGGAGTGGTTCGGGTGATTGCCGCCGGGAAGCGGCCCCAGGGTCAGGCTTTTTCTCCCGATGGCAAGACGCTTTTCGTGACAATCGCCGACGAAGCGGCGATTGCGATCTTTGATCTGGCCACAATGGCCTTTACGGGCCGTGTGCCGACTGGTAAGACGCCGGTGCGGGTGGCTGTGACCCCCGATGGCAAGACGCTGGTCTATGCTCTGCAGGAGGCCAATTCGGTGGGTTTCGCAGATCTGGCGACTCGCCGCCAGGTAGCCGAAGTGCCCTGTGGCGGCCCGACGATGTCCATGTCACTTTCCCGGGACGGCAAACTGGCGTATACGGGAATTCAGGAGCAGGACAGGCTGGTGGAAATCTCCGTTACCGACCACAAAGTCACCAGAAGTTTCGCCGCGCCGAAGGGCTCGGGGCCGGATCCGGTAATCGTTTTGCGCTAATTACGCGTTAGCGGCGGATATCCATACTGGTGTGATATGAATAAAGGCAAAGGTTGGAAGATGCCCTGCTGGTCCCTGAGCCCGGTCTCAGATCCCTCTAACCGGGCCTGTGCAGCACTTCCAGTCGCCAGAAAGGAACTCCCGTGGAGTCCGGAAATCGGAAGTTAATCCGCCCCTCTTTGAGCGAGATGAAAGAAAAGACTGAGGCCCCGCGTAAAAGCGCCGGAGCACCTGCAAAGCGTCCTGTTCCACCCGATCAGACAAACGCCGAGAATTTTTACTACGTAAAGCAAATGCAGGCGAAAACGCCGATGGTGATTACCCTGAAGGACGGAGAAGTCCTGAAGGGTGTCATCGAGTGGTACGACCGTTCCTGCCTGAAGGTGAACCGTGAGGGTGACCCGAATGTGTTGCTGTACAAGAGCAACATCAAGTACATGTACAAAGACGAAGAGGCCTGATCGGGCTCTTCGGGGGTAACGTTTAATTTTTTCGGCGTGTGAGGAGTCTGTAGTCCCGGCGGGCTCCAGCCTCCTCAAAAGCCTTTTTCTCTTCTTCAGTTTCCGGAATTGCGGGCGGCACGGGCACGCCGCGACCCTCTTTGTCGACAGCGACAAACGTGAGGAACGCCGAGGAAACGTGCTGCAGCCCGCCTGACAACGGGTCCTCCATCATCACCTTCACACCGACTTCCATTGACGTCCGGAACGCCCGGGTCACTGCGGCGTGCAGACGCACCAGCTGGCCGATTTTCACGGGGTTGATGAACTCCATCTGATCGACAGAGGCCGTGACGACAGCGTTCCGGCAGTGCCGCATGGCAGCGATGGCACCAGCCAGATCCACCAGATGCATGATCTTGCCGCCAAGGACATTGCCGTGCATGTTGGCATCATTCGGCAGCGCGAGTTCCGAGTATTCCGAAACGGACTCGCGCACATAACGGCCTTCGAGAGGTGGTGCTTCCATTACCAGTTCATTCCTTTATGGCGCAGATACACGGCGACGACCGCCCTGGCCTGGGCTTCGAGACGTGTTGGGCCAGTCGGCGTTTCAGTTAGAGAGAGAACGCCAACGGCGACGGGGTGATGATCGCGCTCTTGAGACCAGGCTACTTCAATGACGCCGGAGGCATGAGATTTGATTCGGAATCGCGCTGCGTCGATTTCCGATGCTGCGGCGCGGGGACAGCGGTTTCGGGCGTAGCCCTGGTTACAGCCGGTGTGGAGAAGGGCATCGTCGATGGCGGCTTCGGGGTCTGTCGAGCAACTGCCGCAGAACAGAGCGCCCAGGGGCGAGGCAGGAGGACTCCCGGCCAGCGGCGTAACGGGCAGGAAACAGGGACAGGCCATAGGTTGGTTGGCGGTAACTGGACGCTATAGTAGCAAGTGTAATGGCCACCTCACGTCTGGAAGTTCTGCACTCAATGGTTGATCTGAAACCGGCTGATGCCTTCACGCGCTATGCGCTGGCAATGGAGTACGTGAATACGGGAAGCCTGGCCGCAGGCGTGGAACAGTTCCAGATTCTGCTGAGCCACAATCCGAACTATGCGGCAGGTTATTTCCATGGCGGCCAGACGCTGGAAAAGCTGGGGCAGCTGGATGAAGCGCGTGAACTGTACAGGCGCGGGATTGAAGTGACCACGGCTACCGGCGATGAGCACACGCGCTCGGAACTGATGGGCGCGCTGCAGTTATTGGGTTAAGAGGAGTATTTCCATGAACTATTACGGAGCCAAAGAACTGGCGCAGTCTTTCCGCACGGTCCGCAACAATACGATCACGATTGCCGGGGAGATTCCCGAAGATAAATATGACTTCCGCGCGGCTGAGGGATGCCTGTCGGTTGGCGAGATTTTAGCTCACATCGCTGTGATGCCGCGAGTCCAGGAGCAAATCCACGTTGTGGAGCGCTGTAGTTCGTTGGCGTCCTTCGATTTCATGGGGTTGATGGGCAAGCTCAAGACGGAAGTCATCCTGCCGAGAACCAAGGCGGAGGTCCTGGAACTCCTGCGTGCGGAGGGTGACAAGTACGCTGCCATCCTGGAAGGCGCATCGGAAGAGTTTCTCGCTGAGCAGGTGGAGTATCCCGAGGGGATGATGCCGAGGAGCAAGTCGAGGTTTGAAATGCTGATGGCTCCGAAGGAACACGAGATGCACCATCGCGGGCAACTGATGTTAATCCAGCGGCTTCTCGGTATCACTCCGCATATGACGCGGCAAATGGAAGAGCGGATCGCGGCCATGCGGGCGCAGGCTGGTCAGTAAACTACGTAATCCCTGCACCGCGCAATTGCGCGGTGGATCGCGGCCGACTCACCCTTAATGGGAACCGGCGTCACCGATGTTGCTGATCGTGATGAAGCCGTGATCCCAGGCGCAGTCCGGCATCGGAGCAATAAACATGCGTAGGGGCTGTGCCTTCGGGTCGGTCAACCGGGTTGCCCTGCGCCTGGTCTGAGAACACATCGATATTGAAGCCGGCGAGTATGAACTTTGAACCTTAAGAGCCTACGTTCAGGCCCATGGTTCCCCGCCACGGGCTGTTCCGGTTAGCGTGCCGCCCGCGTCAGGCGGTCACGGACCCCAGCCCAGGCTGGTGTGTCCGGGGGCATTTCGATGGCGATCCAGTCCAGGTTTTCGCGGTCCAGCCCGTGCAGGGTTCGGTACAGGCATTCCGCGTAGGCGGCGGGGTCCGTCGGCATGTTGGTGGCGTCGAGACGTGCACCTTTGCCGACCTCCGGAGATGCGCCCAGGATGACCGGCGTGCGTGGGCTGTAATGTTTCGGGTGCTGGCCTGGCGATTCGGCTCCGGCACCTGTTTCCACAGGCCCGATTACGGCCTCGATCTCAGTTTGCGAGATCAGGCCAGGGCGGAGAATCCGGGGTGTCTCTCCGGCAACCGAGATCACGGTACTTTCTATGCCGACCTGGCAGGGACCTCCGTCGAGGATCATGTCCACGCGGTCACCCAGGCCCTCGCGAACGTGTTCTGCGGTAGTCGGTGACAGCTGAGTGAAGCGATTGGCACTCGGGGCCGCCAGCGGGATGCCGGCAGCTTTCAGGAGCTCGAGCGCCACAGGGTGGGCGGGCATACGCAGGCCGACGCTGGGCAGACCAGCCGTGACCAGATCCGGCACATTCGCCGCTTTCGGGACGATGATCGTTAGGGGCCCCGGCCAGAAATGTTCTGCCAAAGCCTGCGCCTTTTCCGGCCAGACCGATGCCAGGCCCCTGGCCAGCTCAATCGAAGGAACGTGGACGATCAGTGGGCTGGTTAGGGGTCGGCCCTTGGCTTCGAAAATCCGTGCGACCGCTTCCGGGTCAAGCGCGTTCGCACCCAGGCCGTAGACAGTCTCAGTGGGAAACGCGACTAACCGGCCGTTCCGGAGAAGTTCCGCCGCCTGCTCTGTTTCGCTCATTCCGGCAAATCAACGTCGGTGTCGCTGGCCAGTTTGCCGGTCTTGCGGAACACCAGGTAGGCGTGGATGAGGCCTTCCAGATCACCATCGAGAACACGGTCCACATCGCCAATCACATAACGGGAGCGGAGGTCCTTGATCATTCGATAAGGTGCCAGAACGTAGCTGCGAATCTGGCTGCCAAAGTTGACGTCGAGCTTGGTGGCTTCTGATTTACGCGACTCTTCGCGCTT
>Ga0114970_10002344_pt1 | contig 14156 bp, 8 predicted proteins | sample M_140205_XF_Meta_FD_87030 | JGI IMG/M metagenome (GOLD analysis project Ga0114970, IMG submission 87030) | Freshwater microbial communities from Lake Montjoie, Canada to study carbon cycling - M_140205_XF_MetaG | ecosystem: Environmental > Aquatic > Freshwater > Lake | place: Lake Montjoie... | reverse complement strand
TTTCTTCCCCGCGTACTCCTGTTGGGCAAAGCTCAGTTGTCGTTCCATGCCTGTGAACTTACCCCACGGCGCAACTTCTTTTTGCTCCTGACTGTCGCGCCGATTAAATCAGCGTTTCCCTAAAGCCGAAGCTACTTTGCCAGCCGCTCCAACATCGGCGTCTCCGTGCTCGATTCGATGGCCTTGATGGTATCGCGGACCGAGTTGGCCTTCTGGAGTCCGAGGTTTTTGGGGAAGTCTTTTTCCTCTTTCTCGAAGTAGTGCGCGAGCTTTTCCAATTCGGGGATCACTGCTTTCGCGTGGGTGCCATAGGCGAGCAGGATCTTCATGAGTTCAGGCGTCCGGTTTTGACTCGACCAAGGATTTTGATCGCGGGCGTATTTCACGAGGGCGCTGATGCCTTCCTGGATGTGGTGCTTGGCGAGGAGGCCCAGGCCTTCCACACGGATACCGTCGGCAAACATCTCACCACTGGGAGCGGGGTCGATGATGGCTTGATGGATGGCGGGTAGCAGCGGCTTGATGTCTTCAGCGGAGAGATTGCGATACACGGAGCCGATGCTGCCGCGGGCGCGGCCATCTTGATTGGTGAGCCCTGCACGCACGGCTTTGTAGAGGGCCGCGCGATCCACGCCGTCTAGAGATCGGCTGAGCATGCCCTCACGATTCTCAAAGAGGGCAAAGGTCAGGTAGCGCTGCTGCATGCCGCGTGGATCATTTTTAGTGTCCACTTGAGCGAGCAGTTCGAGGAGCTGAGGCACGGTTTGCATCGCGGGCTTGCCGATGCTGGCGAGAGCTTCGGCGGCTTTGATGCGTAGCCAGAGATCGGGTGATGTAAGCGACTTGCGCAGGGCATCGACCGCTGGCGCGGCACGACCACCGAGAGCAATGATGGCCTGACAGGCACCGTAGCGGGCTTCGAGGCTCGGGGAATCGAGCAGGGTGAGCAGCGGCGGCATAGGAGTGTCTTTGCGCCGAGCCAGGGCCATCGCAGTGCGTTCACGGACGATGGGCGACCAATTGCCAAGCCGCTCAAGCAAATGATCCATGCTCATTTGATCATAAGCACTGTTGCGATCTTTGTTATTCCATCCGCGACCATCTTGAATGAGCGAGCGAGCAGTTGCTGCATCGATTTGCGGCGCGGTGCTGAGGCGTTTGCCGGTGAGGTAAATCTGTTTGAGTGGCATCGCATAGGCCAGCAGGTAGCTGCCGGTGCAATCCCAACCAGCGTAGCTGTCTCGGCCGTTTTCAGGTGGGCCTAGATGCACAAAACTGCCATCCCATTGCCTGGCGAGATCGAAATACCATGCGCCAAACTCCTGCATCCATGCGCCGGTGGCTTGAGGGCCAGATAGCGCCACGCCAGGAATGGACCAGAGGACGTTGAAGAAGTTGCCCGTGTGTCCGGTGTCGCGCTCGGGGCCATGGGATGCCGTGCTCATGCGCGAGAAGAACTCCGCGCCTTTGGGTTCATTGAGCACGTTGAATAAGACGGCTGCCATGCCGCACTTGCCATTGTCATCATGGTTTTCGATCCACGGGTGATGATCGCCATACGGGATCGCTCCTTTGCCGATGTAGAACCGCAGCAGCCGCGCACTGCGCTCGATGGCAAGATCCACCGCAGGGTCTTTCACCCCAGCTGCACGCGCCATGACCAGCGAGATCGTGAGTGGCAAGCCGGGAGAGTTCATCATGCCGTAACCACCGAGTCTGCCATCGGGCTTTGCAAATCCATGGCCCCAGGAGCCGACGGCGCTTTGTCCCGTAGCCGCTTCCATCGCGAGCCGCTTCAAGCCTAGCATCACCGACTCATCACCCGTCGCCATCACATATTCGGACAGCAGCATCATGACGTAGCCATAATGCCATGTTTGCATGCTATCGGCAGAGAAGTCTGCGGCCCACTGAGCTTCGGTTTTAATGAGCGGAAGATAAGCGGGATCGCCGCTGGCCAACAAGGCAAGTGCATTGAGCGAACGCACGATGGGATCATGACTCTTGCCGTAGGCTGGTTCAGCCATGCGGGCCGAGAGTGCTTTGCATCCTTGCTCGAGAATGCGTTTCGACTTCGAGCAATCGAAGGGAGCGGTCGCCGAGTAACTGCCAAGCACTGGGAGTTTCAAAACGACATCTTCGGCCTTGCCCGCCCGCCAACGAGTGAGTGCGAGCTTGCCGCCACCCGCCTCGGTTTCCGCAGCCGTGAGTGCCTTACCCAGCTCGGTGCGTGGATCGTAAGAGAACGCTTTTCCGCTCACTCCGAGCAAGACATCGCCCACAGCAAGGATGCCATCCGCAGGCGAGCTCTTTTCAACCTTCGTGATCGCGATCTGTCGCGCATCACTCGTCACCATCTTATCGCAAAACATCCAACCGCGAGCACCGGTAGCGCCGAGGTTCCAGTCATGCTTGGCATTCTTGGGGATGGTGCCGCCTTGGGTAAAGTCGGGTGGCGAGGATGATTCGCTCTTACCAGCCCCATGGGCGAGTGTGGAGAGAATGAGGATGATGCTAGTGAGACGGAGTTTCATGGTGAGTGGAGGAATGATTACAAAAGATGTTAAGGGGCGGCGATAGGCACTTCACAGAAGGTGAGGGCTGCGAGACCGTTTTCACCGAGCAGCAGAGTGTCCTGACTCCATTTCTTCTCCTGGAGGTAGGTGATGGTTTTGGCGGTGGTGGGCGATTTGAGCTTAAGCGTGAGCGTGCTGCCCCTAGCGCTTCCACTGGCGATGCGATCTGGCTCGCCATCGAGATAGAATTGCGTCAACAGCGAGTCGAGCCAGACCACGCCTTGATCAAACTCGAGCGTGAGTGTGTCCTTCGCGGCATTGGCAAATGAGACTTGTTTCAGATTCGGCGGCGTGATGGGCACGCCGGTATCGCGGCCATACAAGTCGCGCTCAATGAGCGGGTGCAGCATGCGGGCGAACTCGTTGTAGCCCTCCTTCGGATAATGACAGCCGCCTGGCGGACGAATGCCGAGGGTGGAGAGGATACTCAGGTTGTCGAAGCGCTCCGGCAGCGTGCGCTGGGCCTCGCGCAGCCGGTCGCCCGCGCCTCTGTCGCCACCCATGGCGCAGGAGTTCGGCCAGATTTGGAACATGAAGTAGCGCCGCGCATTCGGCAGATCGCGTTGCCAGCCGGAGGCCATCTCAAGGAACAGAGGCGTGTAGATTTCGTGACCGGGACGGCCCAGCGGGTTGTCCGCCGGCTGGTCGTTCTCGCCTTGATGCCAGATCAACGCGCGCACGCCATGCGTGAGACGTGCCTGACGCAAACGCCAGAGCCAGCGACCGTAAATCGTGCTCACATCCGCAGGATCAGCGGCGTTGCGCTGATGCTGGTCGATGCGCGTGCCACCGAGCGCGCCATTGATGATGCAAACGGGCACATTCTCGCTCTCGACGATCCGCTTGCCGAGTTCCATGCCCCACCAGCCAATGAAGGTGCGAAACTCCGGCTCTTGCGGTGCCCACACCGCGCGACTCCAAAGATTCGGACGGCCTTTGCCAGTCCAGTTCTGCCGAAGCCACGCGGCGCCGTCATCGCGACCCATCGGACCGCCGTAGGTGCGCAGCCACTCATTCGTCTCGCGCGGCTTGGGACGCTCTTCCTTTAAATCGAGTGCCTCGGTGTTTGACTGGCCGTCGAGCAGAAACACATCCCCACAGACGAGATCGCCCACGCGGTCGAGCAGTGTCTCCGCGCCGCCATCACGAGTGCCGAACTCGACGCGATACTTCACCAAGCCTGCCTTCAACGTCGCCGCGAGCGCGTAGCGGCCTTGGGCGTTCGGTTTGGCCTTCAAATCGGCAAAAGGCTTGTCATCGGCGAAGACTTTCAAAAACACCTCGGCGGCTTTGTTGTCTAAAACGCCGCGATAATGCAGCGTGGCCTCGTTTCGGTCGTTGCGTGCATAAAACTGGCCTTCCTCCGGCTTTTCATCGTCCTCGGGCTTGCGCTCGATCCACATGTGTTTCGCGGGCTGCGTGACTTGAATCGTCACCGAGTGCGAAACCGACGCACCACCGTTGCTCAGCGTCGCCGTGACAGTCAGCGGCCCGTTTTTCTGCGCGACGAGCAGGCGCAGTCGATCGGGCAACACATCCTTTGTCACCGCACCCGGTCCGGCCTTCCATTCCATGCGCACGTCACCGGCTTTGGCAGCATTTGAAATTCGTGGGCGAATGTCCAGCGGCGTGCGGCCATCCCAGTTCGGTGGCGCTTCCAGTGTGAACTCCGGATCGGGCATCGTCTCGCGAACCGTTATCGGAATGTCGCAAGTCTTCACACCATCCGCACGCACGGCCTTGAAGCGCAGCGTGAACGATTGATCGCCCGTCACTCGCCCCGCATCGAACTCGAACGCAAAACGATCCACCGCCAAGATTTGCTCACGTCCCTCGCGCACGAGCGACCAGTAAACCTTCTCCGCGCCTCCCGCATGCGCCTTGAAACTAGCGCGACCGTTTTCATCCAGCACCGCCTTCTCCGGCGTGACGGCGAAATCGTTGCCCGCACTCATCAGCGGCCCCACCAGCGACTGCAGCGGCTTCTGATTCTCGTATTGCAGCCGAATCCACTCCGCGGAACGCGTCACCTTGGAGATGCGCACTTCATCCATGTCACCGCAGAAGCCTTCCTCATTGAACCAGCCGCCCATCCACAGCGAGGCCGGACTGCTTATCTTCATCGGCGTGCCCGAACGCGTCGAGCTGCCCGCAGGCGCACCGTCGATATAGAGTCGCGCGCTGCCTTTCTCATACACAAAGGCCGCGTGCTGCCACTCGCCCAGCCGCAAAACTTCATCGCCATGAATGCTGGCCTCCGAGAACCAACAGTCCATGCGAATGTGCGGTGGACCGCGCAACTGGAACACTACCTTGCCCTGCGGCTGGCTGTTTCCCCAGCCAAACATGCTGCTGCCAGCACGCTCCGCACGAAACCACAACTCCGTGCTGTGCGCCTCGTGCCCGGTAGGATAGCCCGTGAGCTTGTCGCCCAACTTGATGCCGCCTTCGCCGTCAAAATGCCGCGCAGCACCGATCACACCCGGCGCGGACTGCGTGCGCGTCTCGCCCGGCGCCAACACACCATCCATGTGCCACACACCGACGTAGCCGTTCGACTCATTGAAGACCGCGCTCGCGTCTGACGTGCTCGTAGCGCTCGCATTTCCCCAATGCAGATGCAGCGGCAGCCGGGCATTACCTTCAAGGCGTGGCACACGCACCCAGATGCTCGCCGTGCCACGCGAGGCATCCCATTCATCAATCTGATGCGGTAGTGGCTTGCCATCGCTCGTGGTGAAGCGCACATCCGCGCCGTCTGGCTTTACTTGAGAAAAATCAAACCCATCACGATTCAGTCGCAGCAGAAGCGGAAACTGCTCCACCACCGCGCCCGCAGGCAGATTCGCGCCCTCCGGTGTGGTGAGCACTATGACCACGCCTGTGTGCTTCCAGCCGGGGAGAGGAGCCGCGGCAAGAGCGTTCGCAAAGGAGAAAAGCGCACTAAGGACGAGTAAAAACTTCATGGAGTGGTGATCTGAAACTTACTTTTTGGCCAATAGGTCAGCCATGGCCTCCGCCAAGCCCTTGCCGACACCGCCGAGAATCTTCGCCGAGCCGAGGTAGTGATACTCTTGGTTAGAGATGCCTTTCTCGAGCACCAAGCGCTCGCGTTCGGAGAGTCCCTCCATGCGCATCTTGTCCATCAAGGCTTTTTCCTCCGCTGTCTTCATCTTACCCTCCTTGGCGAGCTTCTTGGCCTTGTCTTTGGTGTCGCTGTCCTTCGCTTTCGCGAGCGTTAGTTCGCGATCCCAATACTTCTCGGCCAAAACCGTTGCGACGTTGCCTTTGAACTCCGGCAAGCTCGCGGGAGCGGCCATCGCAGCGCGAAAATTGTCATGCGTGCCTTTGTAGCGTTGCTGGTCGGGGCCATACAAGGCGGTGGGTCCGCCAACACCTAAAACGCCGATAACGAAGGGCAGCTTCGGTGTGTTCAAATCCTTGCGCACATCGCGAATGAAATGCGCCATGGCGGTGCTGTAGGGATCGTAACCGCCGGGCTTGTCGCGATTCGGATACGTGCCCGAGTCCACGAGATCGTTCCAGCCTTGAAACCACGCGAAGCCTGCGAGTTCATAGCCTTGAGCCGCATCGTAGCTCGGCACCACGCGCTTGATGTCACCGAGCACTTTCTTCACGTGCTCGACCATGAGTCGGTAGTAAACGCCGGTCTCCTTTTCCTTCGCCGCCTTCATCGCTGCCACGTCTTTGCCCTGCTTTTGAAACTGCGCGAGCTGCGTGTCATTGAACATATATGGCCCGGCACTCGGCGGACGGAAGTCGGTGTTCAAGCTCTTGCCGCCCCATGAGGTCTTGATGAGCAAAATGGGCACGTCCGTGAACTTCTGCATGTAGAGGCCGAAGGTGAACTCAGGGCCGATTTTCTCGGTCGTGGCACCAAAGCCAGCCGTCAGTTTTCCGGTCTGCTCTGTCGTATCGTCTTTCGCGCAGCCGATGGACGAGATCCACACGCGGTCGCAGACCTTTGGTGTGCCATCCGCATTCTGCATCTCATCCAGCATCGGCTTCGTCGCCGGGTCCATGCCTATGTGCTCGAAAGTGCTGATCTTCGCGTGGCCTTGCATGTTGGATTGGCCTGCAAGGATGAAGACTTGCAACGGCTTCGCGTGAAGCTGAGTAGCAAGTAGGAGAATGGTAATCGAGAGGAAGCGCAGATGTTTCATGGTTTTGGAATAGGGTTATCGATGACAAATGCTGGCCGAGAGAGCACGCCTTTGGAGAGCGCACCGTAGTGATCCGAGCGCCAGAAGTTCTTCAAATCGTCGGCGGTGATGAGTTGGATGCCAGGAGTAGCGACGGCGGGGTTGCAGAGGATGTAGAGGTTCTCTTTGGCGATGTAGCCGCAGACATTGAGCGTGTGGCCGGCACTGCCGTTGGGGAACTGAGGGCCGATGTATTTAAAGTCCACGACGACGGGGCGACCGGCATCGAGCTCGCTCTTCAGCATGTTGGTGGCTTTGACGAAGCCGTCATCATCAGGCGTGAAGGTGATGAGCTTCCAGTTCTGTCCGATCTTTTTCGAGGCATCAAGCAGATGACCCCAGTCCGTGCCGGTGCCGAGCGGAGATGGACACAGCTTCTTGAAATCCCAGCCGCCGATTTTGCTGCCTTGAAAGCGAGCGAAGATCGCACACGCGGTGGAGCCGCAGTTGTTGTAGCCTTGCTGGATGTGCGGCATTTGCACGAAGGCGAACTTGCCAAGCTCGCTCTTGCGCTTGCGGTAATCGATGAGCTTCAAAAGATCGGCTGCTTCTTGAGCAGAAGCATTGCCAGAAGGCTGCGCTGGATGTCCGGTGGCAGTGGTGGGCGATAGTTTGTAGGCTTTGGTCCAGTTGGCTTTCGCGGCATCGAGTTCACCGGCTTGAAACTGCATCTCGCCAAGCAATACGAGGCCCGAGGGATCGTTCAACTCCGCCGCACGCTCGGCAAGTTGGCGAGCTAGAGCTGCATCAGGCTCGACGCCTTCGCCGGAGCGATAGGCCATCGCCGCATTCGCTGCGGCTCGACCGTTGCCCATCTTCGCGGCCTTCTTCCACCACTCGAGCGCCTTCGGGCAATCCTGCGCGGTTCCTTGCGCACCGAAGTAACATTGGCCGAGGTTAAAAGCCGCCTGCGCCGATTCATCCGCCGCTTCTTTAAAATAGGCGATGGCGATCTCTGGACTGCGCTTCACCACCGCACCACGCAGATAAGCAAAGCCGACGAAGTCCATTGCGTCCGCATTCCCTGCATCCGCTGCTTTGTGTGCCAACTCCATGGCGCGTGCATCGTCTTTCGCGACTTCTTTGCCATCGCGGTAGCGAATGGCGAGTTCGAGCTGGGCCTTCGCATCGCCGCTAGCGGCCTTGCTTTGCAGCTCAGCGATATCGTCGGCAGACAAGGCGGCAATACTCATAAAATATGTGGCGAGGAGAGTGTGAAATAGCCTGGACATGATGCATGCATCATCAGGCAGGGGTAGCCTCGATGTCTTGTCATTTCTGGCCGCCCAACCCGATAAAAGCCGCACAATGAGGAAACGACTGGAAGCTGCCTAGCAAGCCGCCAACTATCTGGCAGCCTTACCCTATGAAAAAAGCCGCCTCAGTGTTTTCAGGTCTCCTTTCCAAGCAAGGAGCGCTGCTCATGGATGCACGACTCATCGAGCAGGTTGCCGATCTGATGCACGATACGGCTTTTTTCATCAAGGATGCATCAGGACGTTACCTCATGGTAAATCAATCTCTCGTGGAGCGGCACGGTCTCAAAGACAAGGCGCAAATGCTTGGTAGAAGGCCCTGCGATGTCTGCCCCGGTGACTACGGACGCATCCCCACAGAGCAGGATGCCCAAGTGCTGCGCACAGGTCAGCCCATTGTGGAGCGACTGGAGCTTTTTTGGCGCAGGCCGAACGTGCCGGTGTGGGGCCTTACCAGCAAGTTGCCCATCCGCGATGCACGCGGTCAGGTGACGGGCCTTATCGGTATTTCCAAAGACTTGGTTGCCCCGGTGAGCCGTGATGACGTGTCGCCTGAAGTTGCGCGTGTGCTACGATATCTCGAAACCGCATACGACGATCCGGTGAGCCCTTCCTCACTTGCGCGAAAGGCCGACATGCCCCCAGCGCGCTTTGCCCGTGTTATCAGGCGCATTCACGGTATCAGTCCGATGCAATTAATCACCAAGACCCGCATCTCAGTCGGCTGCCGCTTGTTGCGCGAAACCGATGCCTCGATTGCCCAGATCGCTCTCGATTGCGGATTTGCAGATCATAGCGCTTTCACACGCGCCTTTCGGGCGGTCACGAGCTACTCACCGAGCGAATATCGTCGGCTGAATTCCTCATCAGCACCAATGGCGATGGCGTCAGCTGCCCGTGCGAGTCATTTGCATGACCTATAACACTGATGGTGTCGTCTTGCGTCTTTCATGACCACACGCGATGAGTCGGCCATGATCCGCCCAATCCTCATCTCACTAATCGTCTTTTTCATCGCGACCACTCATGCCGCAGCAGAGGCTGTACCCGTGAAGATCGTGCCGGGAGTCGGTATCACTCGTGGAGGAGAGCCTTACTTCGTCAAAGGCGCAGGTGGGGACAAACATCTTGATGAATTGGTGGCCACCGGCGGCAACAGCATTCGCACCTGGACCACCAATGGTCTGCGCGAGATCCTTGATGATGCCGGGAAGCGCGGCCTCACCGTCTGCTCCGGCATTTGGCTCGAACCTGAATGCAGCTGGTTCTCCTACACGAACGCCGAGCACTGCGCACGCCAGACGGAGCGCGTGAAAAAAGAAGTGACCGAATTTCGCGATCACCCGGCCCTGCTCTTCTGGGGCATCGGCAATGAAGCCGAAGGCGATGGCAACAACATGGCCTACTGGATCCAATTGGAGGTGCTGGCAAAGGCCGTGAAGGAGTTGGACCCTGCGCACCCCACTTTCACCGCTCTCGCGGGCCTCCAGCCGCTGAAAATCGTGGGGCTCAATGCTCTCACGCCGAGTCTCGACTTTGTCGGCATCAACACCTACGGCGCACTCACTGGACTGCGCGGCTATCTGGCGGAGCGCAAGTGGACACGCCCGTGGGTTGTCACCGAATACGGCCCACGCGGCTTTTGGGAAAGTCCACGTGCGCCATGGGCAGCTCCCATCGAGGCGACCAGCACCGAGAAAGCCAAATTCATCCGCAAAGCCTACGAAGCCGCCATCCTGCCCGCTGGCGACTGCTGGGGAGGCTACATCTTCCTCTGGGGCCAGAAGCAAGAGGCTACCTCCACGTGGTTTGGCATTTTCACCGAAAGCGGTGAATCCACCGCCACCAAAGACGTCATGCACGAACTCTGGAAGAAGCAGCCACCGCCCGATCAAGCTCCCGAACTCAAGAGTTTAACTAGCGCCGTCGCCAAAAAAGAGATTGCAGCAGACAGCGAGTTCACCGCCCAAGCTGAAGCCACCGATCCTGATGGAGACCCACTCACCTATCACTGGACGCTCACCCCTGAATCCGCAGGTCGAGACAACCACAACCGAGAGCGCCCAACCAAACCACTCCCGAATTGCCTCATCAAAGCCGAAGGCTCATCCGTCACCTTTCACGCCCCCACCAAGCCTGGAGATTATCGCGTGCATGTCATCGTGACCGACAATCGCAAACGCGCCGCAACAGGGAACTTCCCGATTAAGGTCAAGTAGCTTGCCACTTCACGGTGGCGAATTCACACCCCAAAGTTTCTCCAACAACGTGAACATCTCGGGGTCATGCTGCTTCAGCTCGTCACGGGTAAAGGGGAAGAAGTCATTGCGGCTGAAGTATGCCTCCGTGCATTCGGCGAAGTATTCCTGCGGCGTGGTCATCGCATATGCCCGATCCATACTGCTGCGGCCTTCGCTGTCCTTGCGTTCGACGCGATCATACTTGCCGCTGGCCTTGGCCTTCTGATAAGCCGCTTTGATCTCCAAATTGCCAAAGCTCATGCGCACCGTGCGGTTGTGATACGTATGCGCCAGTTCATGCAGCGCGAAGTTCGGCATGCGGCGTGTTTCGGCCTCAAAGATGCGCACGTTGGTAAACTCGACCGCCTTCGCCATCACCGGATCACGACCGTTTTCCTTCAACCAGCCAGCATCGGGATGAAACTCGGCGCGTGGATGCACCTTCGGATACTCGGGATTGATCCATAGCGGCACTTTCTGCAATTCTACCACCGCAGCCATCGGCACGACGCGCACAATCTCGTCCAACTGCGCACGCAGCAGTTGCATCGCTTTTTCTACCGCCGCCGCGTCCTGCTCGATCAGCTTCGTACTCACATGCACCTTCCAGCCCGCGATGAGCCGTTCGTCATGCGACTTCGCACCTGTTGTTTCCTGAAAGCGCTTCACCTGCTTCCCCTTGATCAAGCCACGCGCCTTCATCAGCCGCTCCGGCCACACAAACTTGGGTGCTTTGGCGGGATCATAACCCGCGAGATGGCCGGTGAGCCGTGTCTGCGGCTTCGTGTACTTTAGAACAGTGTCGCCAAAAACCTCGCGACACAGCGTAGCCAGTTTCGGATCATACGCGATCAATTCGTCGCGTGTGTTGACGTGGTTGTGCTGCGCATCGTTCTCGCGGTTGTTGTCGAACCAGCTCTGCACGCCCTCCGCCCAGTATTCGTGATGATTCGACGACGCGTAGGCACCTTTCCAAAGTCCTGCCTTCATCGCGGCATCAAAGGCGGCCTTCAATCGCGTGTCGAATGTCGGATCGACATTCGTCAGGCCACGGAGGTGGATGTTATGCGCGAACTCGTGGATGAGGATGTTCTCCGTGTCATACGGGTCGCCATCGTAGGCCAGCAAGTTCTCCTCCGCGCAGGAGCAGAAGGGATCTTCCTCGCTACCACCGAGCCCACGCGCTCGTGCATCCCAATACTCACGTGGCGTCAGCGCCTCATAGCCTTTCACGGTTTCCAGATTGGCAAACTCCGGCTGGTCCATCGTGAACTCGTTGTGCGCGAGGATGCACAACCGCGCCCCGCTTTTGATCATCGCTTCTCGCACGTCTGGACGCTTAGCCAGCATCAGATCGACGAGATACACCGCCTCCTTCACCGCATACGGATTCACCTTCGCTGAAGCCACAATGGGAAACCCACCCGCACTTGCACGCTGCGTATAAAACGCCGGCACCCCATCCTTCGCCGCCGGATCATAGCGAAAACCCTGAATCCGCACCTGGCTCACCACATCGGTCTCACGCTTGCCATCTACAATCACAAAGCGGTGCCCGATTGTTGTGCCGATGACCTTGTTATTGCCGGGTTCTATCGTGCCATTCGAGACACGATGCCCATCGTTCATTTCCCAATACACCTCGATCGCATTCGGTGCCGCGTTGATGATTTGCAACTTCGGGCGATCCAAAGCGAGTGCAGCCGACGAAACGGCCAAAAGAAGGATGAGTTGTTTCATAAGAAGCGATCCGGTGACATCAAATCGAGTGCTACGGGCGATTTCTCGCCACAAAGCACATCGGCGACGATTTTGCCTGTCGCGGGGGCGAGGCTGAGGCCCATCATGGCGTGGCCGGTGGCGATGGTGAGGTTCTTCCAGCGCTGGGTGCGGCCGAGGTATGGCATGCCGTCGGGTGAGACGGGGCGCAGACCGCTCCAGGGTTTTACGTTGGCGAAGTCGCTTTCGTTGAAGGCGGGGAAGAAGTCGGGAAAGGCTCGTGTGATGCCGCGCACGCGACGTGGTGTGATGGATTCATCGGTTCCGGCCATCTCCATCGTGCCACCGACGCGCAGCGAGCCATCCATCGGCGTCACGGCGAGCCGCGCCTCCGTGCAGATGCTGCACAGTTCGGGAAGTTGCTCCGGATTCGTGAGCGTGAGGCTGTAGCCTTTGCCCGCCTGCATCGGCAGCTTCAAATCGAGTTCCTTGGCCAATTCTGCGGACCACACGCCACCGCACAGCACCACTTCTTGACCCTCCACTTGACCTCTTGACGTCTTGACCGCTCGCAACGCTCCATTCTCCACTTCAAAGCCACGCACTTCAGTTTCCCACAGCATCTCGACACCGAGTTTCACCAACTCTGCTTCGACAGCGGCGATGAAGCGTCCGGGGGCAAGATGGCAGTCCTTCGGGAAGAAGACACTGCCGCACACATCCATCGTGACTGCGGGATCAAGCGCCGCAGTGGCTTTCGCATCGAGCACCTCAGCGGGAATGCCGAGTCGGTTTGCCATTTCGGCCATGTGGGCTTCTTCATCGAGAGTCTGCTGCTTTTTGCACAGCATGATCAATCCCTTCTTCACGAGGCCAAAGTCGAGCCCGATCTCCTCGAAACATTGGCGGCTCAGCAGGCTCAAATCACGCAACACCGGCGCAGCGGCATCGACACGGCCTTTCGTGGCGGCTTTCCAGAAATGCAGTCCCCAGGTCATCAAATCTAAATTGAGCCGCGGCTTGATGTAGAAGGGCGATTCCGGATTCCACATCCATTTGAGGCCAAGTTTCACCATCCCTGGCGCAGCAAGTGGGATGAAGTGGCTCGGCACGATCATCCCCGCATTGCCAAACGAGCAGCCATCCCGCTGACGCGGCTTCTTTTCGATCACTGTGACCTTCATGCCACGCCGTGCGCAGTACAGCGCTGTGCTGAGGCCGATGACGCCCGCGCCGAGGATGGTGATTGGTTTACTCATGAAGATGCGTTTGCAGGTAATCAGTGAACAGCCCGTAGAGATGACGCGTGGTGCCTTTGCCCTGATTGATCGCGTGGTCGCGATTAGGGTAGGGCATGACGGTGAAGGCTTTGTTTTTCGCGATGAGTTCGTTGATGAGCTTCTCCACGCCTTGGTAGTGCACATTGTCGTCGCCGGTGCCATGCACGATGAGGAGGTTCCCTTTCAAAGCAGCGGCGTAGTTGATGGATGATGCCTGCTTGTAATCCTTGGTATTGTCCTTCGGCAGGCCCATGTAGCGCTCTTCGTAAATAGAGTCGTAAAGCATGCGATCAGGCACCGGAGCTACCGAGATCGCAGTGTGGTAGATGTCCGGGTAGCGGAAAATGGCATCCAGACTCGAGCTGCCGCCGCCGCTCCAGCCCCAGATGCCGACGCGTGCGGGATCTGCCTGCGGCCAGCGCCTCAGCAGTGCCTTCACGGCATCTGCTTGCTCTTGCGAACTCAAAACACCGAGCTGGCGATACACACAGCGCCGCCAGTCACGACCACGTGGCGCTGGTGTGCCGCGATTGTCCACGCTGGCGACGATGTAGCCCTGCTGCGCGAGCATCCAATGCCACAGCATCTTAGAGCCGCCCCATGCGTCCTTCACCGTCTGTCCTGCTGGCTCACCATACACATACATTATCAGTGGATGCTTCTTGGATGTGTCCAAATCAGCCGCGCTGACACTCCATGCGTCGAGCTCCACACCGCCGCCGATATCGACACGGAGGAATTCGCACTTCGGCTTCTTCAGCAGTGCTAATTTCTCTTTCAGCTTTGCATGGCTCACAATCACACTCGCAGTTTGATGCTCTGGCAGTGAGACGATTTCGACCACTGGTGGTGTGGCGAAATT
>Ga0114970_10002343_pt1 | contig 14156 bp, 11 predicted proteins | sample M_140205_XF_Meta_FD_87030 | JGI IMG/M metagenome (GOLD analysis project Ga0114970, IMG submission 87030) | Freshwater microbial communities from Lake Montjoie, Canada to study carbon cycling - M_140205_XF_MetaG | ecosystem: Environmental > Aquatic > Freshwater > Lake | place: Lake Montjoie... | reverse complement strand
AGCATTTCATCTTTCTTTCATTGTTATTCTAATTGGTTCTTGGACAACTAGATATATTAGTTATGATGGAATGATGATGATTAGAGAAGGAGAAAGATCTAATTTTATTTATTCTTCAGATCCGTATATTTGGTTTAAAATCAATGATGGTGCAAAGCAATATACGGACAGTCGTAAACTATTAATGTCAGAAATTACAAATAATAATTTTACTATCGATATCGAATTTCCCAAACATAAAACACCTATTTCTATCGAATATGTTGATTATCAAAAGAACTTGGTCGATTCTTTAATCGTAAATGATTCGATTAAAGAAACGTCTTTAGAAATCGTGTCTGGCGGAATGAAGTCGAATTACTTAACGGAAAAAAGTTTTTTGATGGTTGGACAAATGCCCTTATCTTTTGATAAAAAAGATGCCATGCCAGGAATTTTAGTTTCGAAGGTAGCTGGTCAAATAATGATTTCTTCAAAAATTCCATTTAAGTATTTACCAATGTCTCAAATGCGTAAATATCGTCAATCTGGACAGCCAATTCCTGAAGAAATGTATGTGCATATTCCAAAAGATTCAGTTGTGCCTTTTTTGACTACAACATTGTATAGTGTTGGACAAGAGGAGTTTGTTTTTAAAAGTGAAATCAAGCACTCGAAAATGATTAAAATTAGTTCAGGTAAAAAGGATGTGGGATCTACTTATTTAATTGCAAAGGTGACCGACGGAAGTCATTCCAAAATTATAGAATTAGAAGGTGGAGCTGGTTCGCTACCCACACATGAGAAATTCTATTTTAATGGTTTGACATATGAAATAGAGTTTGGACCAAAGAAAATTGAAATACCTTTCGCCATTGAATGTCGTGATTTTAAATTGGATAAATATCCAGGTTCTGAGATGCCGTCTTCTTTTGCAAGTGAGATAACGTTGCATGATGACGTGAATAATTACAAACACGAACAACGAATTTTCATGAACAATGTGATGGATTATCACGGATATAGATTTTTTCAATCAGCTTATGATTTAGATGATCCAAAAACACCTGAAAATGAAGAAGGAACAAGATTAAGTGTGAATCACGATTGGTGGGGAACCACTATTACCTATTTCGGTTATTTATTAATGGCAATTGGAATGATTTTATCTTTCTTTTCACCAAATAGCCGTTTTAAAGAATTGAATAATAAGTTGAAAGCTACAAAACAAAGAAGAGAATCGTTAAAGACTTTTTTAGTGTTGATTGCCTTGTCATTTGGAAGTATGACAGTTTCTGCTCAACGTGGAAATGAACATAAACATAAACATTCTTCACATGAACATAGTAAACATGAGGTCGTTTTTAAGGTAATGTCGAAAGAGCATTCTGAAAAATTGGAGGCATTGTTGGTTCAGGATTTTTCCGGAAGAATTGTCCCTTTGCACACCTGTTTTGATGAACTTTTACGTAAAATTTACAAAAAAAATACATTTAAAAAATGGAATGCTGTTCAGACGGTCATGAGCATGCATATGTATCCTGAATATTGGATGAGTCAAAAAACCGTTTCAATAGAAGCGGGGATGCAGAAAAGATTGAAATTGGGTAAATATGCTTCTTTTAGAGAGTTGTCTGGAGAGGATGGCCAGTTTAAATGGATAAAAGAGCACAATGAGTCTCATAATAAAGCAGATTCTAAAAGAAATGAATTTGATAAAAAAATCATCAAATTAGGAGAAAGATTTGAAGTGCTTCGTTTCATTTTTTCATGGGATTACATGAAGATTATTCCTGTAAAATCAGACGGAAATAATAAATGGTTTGTACCGATGAATATGGATTTGATGAAAGCAGATTCAATGTCCTCTATGTTTGCGCTTCAGTATTTATCAAGTTTGAATAATGCTTGCGATCGCAATAAGTATCAAGATGCAGACAAGTTTTTGACGAAATTGAAAGAATTCCAAAGATTGGAAGGACAAAAAGTTGTGCCTTCAGAATCTAAGGTAAAGATTGAGATAATGTATAATAAGTTAAATATTTTCAATAAGTCATTATATGGGTATTTGACAATTGGGTTTATTTTATTGATAATTTTCTTCATTCGAATCTTAGCAAAAGTTACTCCTTCGTCTGAAAAAATAGTTAAATTTAGTGGAGTCGTTTTATCGCTTGCATTATTTGCAGCGTTTCTATTTCATGGACTTGGATTAGGTTTTAGATGGTATATTTTAGATGCACCACCTTGGACCAATGGCTACGGAGCTTTTATCTTTATTGCATGGGTGCTCATGATTATGGGTTTTTCTTTTGCTAGAAAGAATCCAATCATTCTGTCAGGTGCAGCTATTTTAGCCGCCTTGATATTGATTGTTTCTGAAATGAGTTTGATGGATCCAGCAATCACACCTGTCGTACCGGTTTTAAAATCATTTTGGTTAAAAATTCACGTATCGATCATTACTGGTAGTTATGCTCCGCTAGGCTTAGGATGTATTTTGGCTCTGATGAATTTAATTTTATACATCATCAGAAATGAAAAAAATGGAAAGGCAATAACACTTCACATTTCTGAAATTAGTTTTGTGTCAGAAATGATTATTACAATTGGAGTTTTCATGTTAACCATCGGAACATTTCTGGGAGGAGTTTGGGCAAATGAATCGTGGGGAAGATACTGGGCTTGGGATCCAAAAGAAGTGTGGGCATTGGTTTCTGTCCTTGTTTATGCTATTATTCTGCACTTGAGATATATTCCAGGAGCATCCGGTAAATTTACATTCAATGTCGTTACGTTTTGGGCATACACATCTATCTTGTTTACGTATTTTGGAGTTAATTTTTACCTCAAAGGTTTACATTCCTATGCTCAAGGGGATGGGCTAGGAACAGTGCCGAATGACATTAAAATAACAATTGCTATTTTTGCACTATTGACAGTTATTGCGTTTCTGCGTAATCGTCAGTATATGAAGAAAACGAAAGTAAATTCCTAGATTATTTTCGGTGCCGAGTTCAATTTTTAACTAATAAGAAACGATGAAATTAGACATTCTTGCTTTTGCTGCTCATCCAGATGATATTGAATTGTCTTGCTCAGGAACATTAATGAAGCACATTGATGAAGGGAAAAAAGTGGGAATCGTTGATTTAACCCAAGGAGAATTAGGATCAAGAGGGTCGGTTGAAATTAGACTTTCTGAATCAACTGAAGCGGGAAAAATTATGGGATTGACTGCTCGGGAAAATCTACAAATGGCGGATTGTTTCTTTGAAATTAATCAAGAAAATAAAATCAAAATTATTGAACAAATTAGACGATTTCGTCCAGCAATAGTTTTAGCGAACTCGATTAAAGATAGGCATCCTGATCATGGAAAAGCGGCAACACTAGTTTCAGAAGCTTGTTTTTTGTCTGGTTTATTAAAAATTGAAACTTTTTGGGAGGGTGAAAAACAAGAGCATTATAGACCTAAAGTAATTTATCACTATATTCAAGATCGCTATATTAAGCCAGATTTTGTGGTGGATGTTTCTGATTATTTTGATCGAAAAATGAAATCGGTAATGGCTTTTAAATCTCAATTTTATGATCCTCATTCGCGAGAACCAATCACCCCCATTTCAAGTGAAGAATTTTTGGATAACGTGAAAGGCAGAATGGGTGATTTAGGTAGAGATATTGGTGTAAAATATGGAGAAGGTTTTACCACTGAACGATTTGTGGGAGTGAATGGCTTGTTTGATTTAATCTAAATGTAGGCAAGTTTCGCAGTAAGTATGCTTTCGAATTATTCTCCTTTATGAAATTGAATATATAGTGGTAATGTTTCCATTGAAGTTGATACTTTCATTCACTATTTTTGCTGTAAGCAGTTTTCCAATCGGTGCCAAAGGGTTGATTGCGAATACAGTTATTTCTCCCACTTGAAAAACACCCAATCCAACCGAAAAGTAATACCATCCATTATTTGTTTCAACTAAACTGCCTAATTCAATTTTTGAGGATGCTTTTTCTGGATTTATTTTAAACAAAGACTCTTGTAATGCTAAATAATCATTGATTTGATTTGTTAGTTTTTCTTGCTCCAATTGTGCCATTGAAATGGCAGTTTCATGTTTATCACCAGCTGAACTTTTTGAATCATTTGCAGTGGCCTCGTATGTTTCTTTCAAGATTTCTGTTAATCCATCAATTCTTTTTTGCAAGTGTTGACATATCGCTTGATGCACCTCTATTTTGTTCATTGTTTCACTAAATTAGAGAGAAGTTTTTCAGAAGTTAACAAAATATTTTGTTCCGAATATTGTTGAGCGTAGGCTGAAATTACATGTGGATTAAATGAAATTTCCTCCTGTATCACTTTTTGCATCGCTACCGCTAACTCATGCGTATTATTTTTTTCAATTTGTATTCCCAAAGAAGGTGAAATGTTATCACCAATTCCTACTGATGTGGTGATGGTTGGTATGCCACACGCCCAAGATTCTGCTAGCACGATGGAGAACGTTTCGTAGGATGAGAATAAGATAAACGCATCTGCTCTCTGATAGTATTGGACAAGATCTGTCCATTCCAATGGTCCCAGAAATGTAATGTATTCATGCAATTGATGATCTTTCACGTAGTTTTCCCACTTTTGAAATGGTTCATCACTGATGACGGTTAAATGAAAATTAATTGCTCCGGCTTGAAGAAGGATTAAACAAGCATCGATTATTCCTTTTGGATTTTTCACTTGCTCATCTAATGTCGAAATATGAAGAAATTCCTTTTTTTTACTTTTTAATTTAATTTCTGGTTTAAAAGATTGAACTGCAACGTGATTTGGTAGAATTTGAATGTCAGTAGAAGGGAAGTCTTCCTGTAAATCACGTTTTAAAAATTCAGAAACACACGTTAATTGATCAATTTTATGCTTACTATTTCTCAGGATTAATTTTTCTAAAAAGGTTCTTTTTTCTCTAACTTCTGGCCTAAAATAGGATCCATGTTCCGTAACCAATAAAGGGCAATTGAAATACTTTTTAGCGGAAATGAATTGAAATCCTTTCGGTAATAATACGTGGCCATGAATTAAATCGACCTCAGTTATTAATTCTAAACCTTTTTTAAAACCTTTTTTCTCCCGCAGAATTTTCTGTAAAATAGTGCTAGCTTTCGGGTAATAAACTACTATTTCTCTTAAAAAACCATTCTTTTTATCTGAAATCTCTCGTTTTTTAAAAGCACTGTCAGCTTTTGTAATGAGCACTGTGACTTGAAACTTTGTGGACAATAACTCCGCTTGCCTTTTCACGAAATTCCCGAGAAATGGCTCATGCAAGGTTGGATACCAAGAACTTAAAATTAAGATATGTTTTTTTTCTTTCGGCAATTTTGAAAAATGAGTATTGGAGTATTTGATTTTTTTATTTTGTAACAAAGCGAAAACCTAGATTCTCCCATGGTTAGTTGAAATTTATTTACATTTTTCTAATTCATCAGTGTAGGCTTGGAAAAATTGTTCTTGTTCGCTATCCGCAAGATATTTACCTTGCATTTCTGAAAGTAGATTTTGTGCCTCAGTACTTATTTTTTGACTTTCCTCTACCAATTGCGGATATTCATCTGAATTGAAATCGGAGTTTTTCGATTGCGCGATTAATTTTTGAGACCGACACGTTAGTTCTGCTACTCGTTTAGCATCTTTTTCAATTTCAGGATTAGTGCAAGACGAGTACACAAAAGTTAAAATTACAAGAGAGAGGAATTTTTTCATGGTTTAAGAGTTTGTTTGCAAAAATAGGAAATAATAAAAAATCTCGACGGTTTATAAAATATTTGATTACATTTATTTTCAAGTTAAACGTACAAAATTCAGAATGAAAAACTTTAGAGATTGTATTTTTCTTTTTCTTTTCATGTCTATTTGTATATTTTCAAATTCTCAAGATAGATTAAATGAATTACAATCTAAATTATCAAAATCGAAAGATGATACTTCAAAAGTTGAAATATTAAATGTCTTATCTGATTTGTTTTTAGATAAAGGCAACAATGAAAAAAGTTTAATTTTTGCAAATCAAGCGTTAGAACTTTCACAAAAATTAACCTATAAATTGGGTATTTCTCATGCAAATATGCAGATTGGTATTATATACGTAGAATTGGGATTGTATGAAAAGGCATTAAAGTTCTATCTTCAGTCATTGAAAATCTGTGAGGAAATTCATGATAAAAAAGGGGAGGCATATTTGTATAATAACATAGCTAATATTCACCGAGAACAAGGTAATCCGAAAAAAGCACTCGAAAACTATTTATTATCACTAAAGAAATGCGAGGCAATAAATGATCAGGAAGGAATTAGTAAAGCATCCTTTGGAGCAGGAATAGTATACCGCTCAAATGGAGACTACGATAAAGCTTTGGAGTATTATTTCAAATCCATGAAAATTGATGAAAGCAGAGGGAACTATACTGGAGTTGCACATACCTATACAAGTATCGGAATCGTTTATTCTATCAAAGGATCTTTTGATACGGCAATTAGTTACTATTCAAAATCTTTAAAAGTTGCTTTGGAAAGTGGTGATAAAAAAGAGATTGCACTTTGTAAAATTAACATAGGTTGTACATACATTGATCTAAAGGATTTTGAAAAGGCAGAGGAAAATTTGAACGAAGCGTTACTGTTATTTACAGAAATTGGGCACAAAAATGGGGTGAAAGAAGTGTATTCCTCCTTGTCAACTTTGTTTGAAAATAAAAAAGAGTTTAAAAAATCATTGCAGTACCATAAACTATACAGCGACATTAAAGATGAGCTAATCAGCGAAAGTAGTTCAAATCAAATGGTAGAAATGATTGCGAAGTATGATACGGAGAAAAAAATAATTGAAAACAAAACACTCCAACAAAAGAATAAAATTCAAGCGCTGACCATCGCAAATGGCCGATATTTCATGATTGGAATTATTGGTTTTTTTATTCTAGTTGTGATTTTAGGTTTTTTAATCTTTAGACAAAATAGATTGAGAGCACAGCAGATGGCGATGCAATTTGAACAAAAATTATTACGCACTCAAATGAATCCACATTTTATTTTTAATTCCTTGGCAAGCATCGAAAGTTTTATTTATGAGCATGAACCAAAAATAGCGGGGGTTTATTTGTCTAAATTTTCAAGGTTAATGCGTTTAATATTAGAAAATTCTGCTTCTGAATTTATTTCTTTAGAAGAGGAAGTTGAAATATTAAATTATTATTTATCATTACAGAAAATGAGGTTAAATGATCAATTAGAATATCAAATTTTAATTGATCCTGAAATTCATCCCGAACACATGCAAATTCCACCGATGTTATTGCAACCATTTATAGAAAATGCAATAGAACATGGATTTAGAGGTAATAAAAATATCGGAAAAGTAGATATTACTTTTGAATTAGTAGAGCATAATTTATGCGTGACAATAATCGATAATGGTATCGGTATTGACAAAGCAAAAGATGAATCTTCGACATTCAAAACGCATAAGTCCTTGGCGTTGAAAATTACTCAGGAGCGTTTAGAATTATTAAATAAAACGAAGAGAAAAAAATTAACGTTTTCTATTTCAGATATTTCTTCTGCAGAAAATGAATTAACAGGAACAGAAGTGAAATTTTCAATTCCTACTTAATACCGCTAAAAATGAAGCAGCTAAATATTATTCTTGTAGATGACGAGAAAAGAGTCAGAAATTCATTAAAAAGTGTTTTGGAAATATACTACCCTGCGGCAACTGTAATCGGTGAAGCAGAAGATATTTTGGAAGCAAAAGAGTTGATTTTAAGATTGAATCCTGATGTGGTTCTATTAGATATTAAAATGCCTGGAGGCACAGGATTTGATCTTTTGAAACAATTAATGCCGTTCTCATTTAAGGTCATTTTTATTACCGCCTTCGATCAATTTGCAATTCAAGCGTTTAAATATAGTGCTATTGATTATTTACTGAAGCCAATTATCCCAGATGATCTTGTTGCTGCATTAGATAAATCGGCTGAAATTCTCAACGTGACGGATGAAACCTTAAAGTTTGATAATCTACTCGATAATTTCAGCCAATTAACAAGAGATTTGAAAAAAATTGTACTTAATACGCAGGATAAGATTCATATTGTTGGGATAACTGAAATTGTGAGATGTGAATCAGATGCAAATTATACCACTTTCACACTCTTAAATAAAAAACCAGTTGTGATGTCAAAACCTTTAAAAGAATATGACGAAATGTTAACTCCCTTTGGTTTTTTCAGATCTCATCATTCTCATCTAGTCAATCTTTCTATGATTGATCGAATAGATAAAAAGGATGGGGGTGTATTAATTATGAAGGATAACTCTGAAGCAATGGTTTCTTCCCGAAAATATGCCGAGCTTGTCATTGCTATCGGAAATTTATAATTCGTAACAAAAAAATAAATATTTTTATTTTGTATATAGTTTAGAACCTGAGGTTTTTAGACTTTTAAAATGTATAAATTCAAAATATTCCACGCCTATACAGTAAATGGCTACAGTTATGCATACTTCAATTTTCATGAGTTAAAGTGTTATATGTTTGATGAACTTTTAAACGCTAAAAACAAATAAACATGAAAAAACTATTAATTACAAAACTCGCAACACTTTTACTTGTATTTGCTTGCTTTCATTCTAAAGCACAATTAACCGATGGTACAATAGCTCCCGATTTCACATTGGTGGATATTAACGGGACTCCCCAACATCTTTATACCTACTTGAATGCTGGTAAAACGGTGGTTCTCGATTTTTCAGCCATTTGGTGTGGACCATGTTACTCGTACCATACAGCTGGAACTTTAGAAGCTTTTTATGCACAGCATGGTCCGAGCGGCGACAACACTGCAATGGTGTTATTTATTGAAGCACAAGGAGGCACTTTGGCTCAGTTAAATGGAGGTGCTGGTTCTCAAGGAAATTGGGTGGCTGGAACTCCTTATCCAATTATTCCTACCTACGCTCCAAATGGAACAGGTGTGGTAACGGCGTATCAAATTGGGTATTTCCCAACGATGTATATGATTTGCGGGAGCGACAAAAAAACAAAAGTTGTCGATCAATTTACGTTGTCTCAATTAAATGCGGCTCTTAGTGCTTGTCCAACGGTTAATAGTAATTTCTCTGCCACTCCAACAAGTGTCGTTACTGGCGGATCAGTCCATTTCACAGATCTATCTACTGGAAGTCCAAGTTCATGGTCATGGTCCTTCCCAGGAGGAACACCTTCCTCTTCAACGCTTCAAAACCCAACAATCACCTATAATACAGTGGGTAATTATAACGTAACTTTAACAGCAACAAATGGTATTGGTAGCACAGATACAGAAGTGAAAACAGCATATATTCATGTTATCTCGGCTACTTCTCTTCCCATTGCTGATTTTGTTGCTTCTTCCACATCCGTCGCTATTGCAAATTCCTGCACGTTTACAGATCAAACAGCAGGTAGTCCAACAGCATGGTCTTGGAGTTTTCCAGGAGGAACGCCTTCCACTTCAACGGTTAAAAATCCTGTTGTCACCTACAGTGCATTAGGGACTTATTCTGTCACTTTAACAGCAACGAATGCGTATGGAAGTGACGTTGAAACTAAAACAAATTACATCACAATTACCAATCCCGTGTATTGTGACGCTTCATCAATAAATAATGCCTACGAAAGAATTACCAATGTTCAAATGGGATCTATTAATAACACATCTGTTTGGAGTAATTATACCGATTATACGGCGATATCAACGACTGTAACTGCTGGCACAGCTTCTCCAATCAAAATAACAATAGGCAATGCGTATAGTGATGACCAAGTGTTTGCTTGGGTTGATTGGAATCATGATGGGGATTTTGCTGATTTTGATGAAAAAGTATTTACATCACCACAAGGACTTGGTCCATTTACGGGGACGATTATTCCACCTGTTACGGCATTAAATGGAATAACTCGCATGCGAATTAGGCTGCACGAAGCTGGATATGGACCGAATGATACCCCTTGTGGAACATCTGATTATGGCGAAGTCGAAGATTATAATTTAGTAATTCAAGGAGGTGTAACTGCTGGAGGTTCAGGTTCAGGAACTGGCGGAGGAACTGGTGGCGGAGGAACCGGAACAGGCTCAGGTGGCGGAAGTTCAGCCTCAATTTCTGAAAATGTCAAAAGTAATTTTATCGTTTTCCCTAATCCAGCGAGAGAGGTACTTCATGTCACACTGAATACAATTGATCAATCAAATTATTCTTTTTCACTCATTAATTTAGTTGGACAGACGCAAGAAGTCGTTTCTGAATTGAACAATGAGTTCATTACATTTGAAATCGAAGCATTAGAAGCGGGAATCTATTTTTTCAAAGCTGTAAATAATAGTAATCAATCTATTTCAATAGTGAAATTTATCAAAGAATAAAATAAAACTTGTGTAAAAATCAAGTAAACTTTTCAAAGTTTGATTTTTAGCTAAAAGTCCGATTGTTAAAGAAGTATATCTTCAGCAGCAATCGGACTTTATGATTAACACAGAATCTCAGGTTGTTATTTGAGAGAAATTAATCTTTTTTAACTTCGAATACTTCAATCAGCATTTCCAAAGCATAATCCACTTCTTCCAGCGTCGTATATCTTGAAAATGAAAAGCGAATATTGGGACGATTAGAATCAGAATTAATTCCTGCTAATACATGAGAACCTCCTAAAGCTCCAGAAGAGCAAGCGCTGCCGCCACTGCAAGCAACACCTTTCAAATCCATTGTGAATAATAGCATTCCTGTTTTTTCTGTATTCGGAAAACTAACATTCAGAACAGTATATAAACTTTTTGATACTTCTATTTCACCATGAAAATAGACATCTGGGATTGATTTTTTTAATTGATCAATCATATGATTTTTTAAGTGTTGAACATGTGCTTGATGCTCTGCAAGTCCTTCATAGGCTAAATCAAGTGCTGTCGCTAACCCAGCAATTCCGGATACATTTTCCGTTCCTCCGCGCAATCCTCTTTCTTGCGAGCCACCGTGAATGAAAGCGGAACCATTTATTTTTTTATTTATATACAAGAATCCAGCGCCTTTTGGACCATGAAATTTATGCGCTGCCCCCGATAAATAATCAATATCAAGTTCTTGCAAATCAAAAGGGTAATGACCAATAGATTGAACCGTATCAGAATGAAATAAAGCATTGTATTTTTTACACAGCTGACTTACTTTTTGCATCGGTAGTAGCGTTGCTATTTCATTATTTGCATGCATCAAGGAAACCAACGTTTTCTCTTCAGTTTGCAGTAATGTTTCCAAATTAGCCAAATCAACATTTCCTTTAGAATCAACTTGCACATAGCTAATTCTGGCAAGGCCTTCTTTTTCAATCGCTTCAGCGGTGTGAAGAATTGCGTGATGCTCAATTCGTGAAGTGATGATATGTTTCACCTCCATTTTATGAATGGAAGAATATAAAGCCATATTATCTGCTTCAGTTCCTCCAGAGGTGAATATTATCTCAGAGGAATGACAATTTAAATGCTTAGCAATTGTTTTTCTAGAAGTTTCTACAAATCCTTTGACATGTCTACCATACGAATGTATAGAAGAAGGATTTCCGAAATCATTTGTTAAAATTGGAACCATTACGTCAATCACCTCAGGAGCAACAGGAGTTGTGGCAGCATTGTCTAAATATACGCGCATCAAAAATATTTTTTTACAAAGATATGGAAAAGTCAGGAGATTAATGAAATCTGCAAAAGTATCGAGATTAAAATTCTTAAAGAAACATTTTCTTATCGAGCCCGAGCCATTCGAGTGTTGAATTCGCAAAAACATCTTCGATAACCGCAGGATTTAAATCACTTTCTTCGATGAATTTACCTATTTCCATGTCGCCCAAAGGAAATGGATAATCACTGCCCAAACAAACACGTTTACTTCCTTGCATGTTTAAAATGTACTTCAATAAATCGATGTCATGTGTGATACTATCTACCCAAAATTTCCCTAAATATTCTCTTGGGTTCACAGGGTTATCGATCGCCACAAGATCTGGGCGACAATTAAATCCATGTTCGATCCTTCCCAATGTCGGTAAAAAAGAACCTCCTGCATGGGAAAAGCAAATACGTAATTTGGGTAATTTTTCTAAAATTCCAGAAAAAATCATGGAACAAGCAGCTCTTGATGTTTCGGCAGGCATTCCTACTAACCAAGGAAGCCAGTATTTTTTCATGCTTTCAAAGCCCATCATTTGCCAGGGGTGAATCATAATTGCCATTCCTAAACGCTCACACGCTTCAAAAATAGAAAAGAATTTTTCTTCGCCTAAATTTTCATCATTTATATTTGATCCAATTTGAATTCCCACTAAACCAATCGATTTTGCTCTTTCCAATTCTCGTATCGCAGCATCTGCATCTTGCATCGGAATGGTAGCTAAACCAATATATTTTTTAGGGTATCGAACTACTAGATCAGCAATATGATCATTCAAGAATTGAGACATTTCAACGCAATCTTTTGTTTTGGCATTGTATGCAAACATCACTGGAATTGTGCAGACTACTTGAACTTGCGTATGAAAATTTTCATATTCAGTGATACGGATATTTTCATCCCAACAATTCTCTTCAATTCTTCTAAAAAATTGCCCACCCTGCATCATATCAGCAGTTTTATTATCGTTGTGATTTAAGAAAATAAAGTCACCATACCCAAATTTTTTTGTCCAATCGGGCAAGTGTTTGGGTATAATATGGGTATGCATATCAATTTTTAACATTCTCTTTTTTTTTCAAAAATACTGATTTTTTTAATTTTTTTGACGTAAAAATAGAAATAGGTGAAATTCAAACAATCGGATCGTTGAGTGAAATACCTAATGATTTTAAGCTTAAATACATCAGAACGTTCATTTTTAAGGTTTGAAAACTCTTTACACGTGTTATAATTTAAAAGTAAATAGTTTTGATTTATATTAACAAAACGTTGCAATTTAAATGGATTTACGTAAATTTATATCGCGATAGCAGTATTGTCTGTAAATTACTAATAAAAATAATTGCTTATGAATAGTACGACACTTTCGAAAGAAGAATTACTTGTAGAGTTTGAGGCTAAAATAAATGCTGAACAAAAGATAGAACCACTTGATTGGATGCCCGATGAATATCGGAATCATCTTATTCGTCAGATTTCACAACATGCACATTCTGAGATTATCGGAATGCAGCCGGAAGGAAATTGGATCACAAGAGCACCTTCTTTACGAAGTAAAAAAATATTACTTGCTAAAATTCAAGATGAAGCTGGACATGGTTTGTATTTATACAGCGCAGCGGAAACATTAGGGGTTACTCGTGAGCAATACATTCAATGGCTGCATGAAGGAAAAGCAAAATATTCTTCTGTTTTTAATTCACCTGCGCTAAACTGGGCTGATATGGGTGCAATTGGATGGTTGGTAGATGGAGCTGCTATTACTAATCAAGTTTCTTTGCAAAAAACGTCCTATGGACCTTATTCAAGAGCAATGGTTAGAATTTGTAAAGAGGAGTCTTTTCACCAACGTCAAGGATATGAAATTATGTGGAAAATGATGGAGGGTACGAAAGATCAGCAAGAAATGGCGCAAGATGCTTTGAATCGCTGGTGGTGGCCTTCTCTGATGATGTTTGGACCGCATGATTCTGATTCTCCAAGAACGGGGAATGCGATGAGATGGAAAATAAAAAGAGAAACAAATGATTATCTGCGTGAAAAATTTATTAATAAAACGATTCCTCAAGCTGAATTAATCGGTTTAAAAATTCCAGATAACAATTTGGTCCGATTAGAGGATGGTACCTATAAATCGGGTGATATTAATTGGGATGATTTCTGGAACAATGTGAATGGAAACGGACCTTGCAATGAACAAAGATTAGCACATCATGTAAAAGCGCATAATGACGGCGCTTGGGTGAGGGAGAGTGCGGTTGTAAGTGGTTTTCAAAGATAGTTCAACTCATATATAATAGCAAACAATAATAGAATGGAAAATAAAGATACACAAGGTGAATTATGGGAAGTTTTTGTTCAAAGCAAGGCTGGACAATCGTTCAAACATGCTGGTTCAATTCATGCATATGACCGT
>Ga0114970_10002342_pt1 | contig 14160 bp, 12 predicted proteins | sample M_140205_XF_Meta_FD_87030 | JGI IMG/M metagenome (GOLD analysis project Ga0114970, IMG submission 87030) | Freshwater microbial communities from Lake Montjoie, Canada to study carbon cycling - M_140205_XF_MetaG | ecosystem: Environmental > Aquatic > Freshwater > Lake | place: Lake Montjoie... | reverse complement strand
GACGAGGCTGCGCCGCAGCTAGACGCGCAGAATGGCGGGGGATGAGACGAAGGTCTCGTCAGGTGGCGATGTGTTCGGTGTCTGGAGGAGGGTTCCGCCGGGTATCGGCTGGGGTGCCAGCCATACGACTGTCATCACCAACCGCAAAGGAGATGGACTGTTTTCCACCCGGGCCTCGGGTGAAGAAAAATCCGAATGCTGGTGCGAGCAGGCGGCAGGTTGCTGTTCCGCAGGGGCTTCGTGGTGGCAACTGGCCGGTGCCGGGTGGTCTGGTTCACAGGGCCGGAAGCCACAGTCGCTGAAGCATTGCGCATAAGCAATCACCGTCAGAATGGCCGTGAGGACCAAAGCGCGACTGGAACGTAAAATCATGCCTGCTTCTTCAACTTAGCAAATCACTGGAGCCGGATACTGCGCACCGCGGATACTACGGGCGCGCTGCCGGGCTTTTTCCTGCCTTCCTCGTCGTACTCGCCCCAGCCCGTGTTGGTGATGAAAAAGAAGCGATTCCCGACCAGCGTTCCGTGCGTTGGTTCTCCGAGCGCGGGGCTGTTTGCTTCGAGAGTTTCCTGCGATTTCATGTCGTGCGGGAAGCGGATCACGCGTGGCGGATTGGTGCCGTTCCGGATCGCGACGAAGGTCTTTCGGTAGACATACAGGCCGTCAATTCCGCTCGTCGCCACGTTGGGGGCAGGCGTAAGCCAGGCGATACGCCGGGACTTCAACTCTATGGCCGCCAGACCTCGCAGATAGTCCGGAACATAGAGCGTTTTGCCATCATCGGACAGCGCGGGCGTTTGCGGGGAAGGGAAGTCCCCGGCCTTGTCGAGACGTTCGAAATTGCTGTTCCCCTGTCTGAGATGGAAGACCGCTCCATTGGTGCTCTCTGTGAGGAAAAGGTCACCGGACTTGCTGAGCGTCATGTCCCCGAGGGTTCCGGGAACGGGTGACTCGATTCGCTGCTTGAGCTGTCCGGAATCCAGATCGAAGGCGAGCAGGGCTGCCTTCCCTTTGTCGCCGGCTTCGCAAGGGGCGCAGTTGGACGACCAGGCCGTGGTCGCCCAGAGCGTGCGCCGCTTTGTATCGGCACGCAGCGCGAAGGCTGCCCAGGGGGTCCGCGCGAATTCGCGGCCATCGCCGGTGAGGATCTTCGCCTGGCGAACGCTGCTGATGAAGAAACGCTTCGTTTGTGGATCCCAGGCGAGGTCTTCAGGGATCAGATCAGCCTCCGCGATGACAAAAGCCTGGCTGGAGCGTGAGATAGGCTTTTGGTTGTTCTCCACCTGGCGCAGGATCTCGGCGAACGGTGGGAGAACGCGCAGCGAGGCGAAGTTCGGGTCGGCTGCGAGGTCCAGCACGATGCCCATATCGGCCCATTGCTGAAGCTTCGGCAGGGCAGCCGCAGGCTTGCCGAGCCGCGCTTCAGCAACTGCCATCAGGTAGGCATTACGCGCATTACCGGGCATCAGGGGCTGCAGTTCCAGCAGGGCGGTCCGAAGTTGGCTGAAATTGCCCGCTCTTACGGCTGCGTTGGCAATTCGCCGGAGTTCCAGCCAGCGCGGGTCCGGGTCTGCCCCGTACAACACGAGAACGGGCAGTAACGTTGCCAAAAGAAGGCGCCGAGACATGGTGTTCTACAGCGGGACTTCGATGCTGCCCAAAATTTCTTCAATGATGCGCTCGCCGGCTGCGGAACCTGCACTCTGGCGGCGCGAAACCAGGCCGGATCTCGCCGCCACGACCACCCGATGGCCGAAGACTTTGGGGGCGAGGCGCTTCACATCGTCGGGCAACGCCCAGGTGCGTCCTTCCACGGCGGCCAGAGCCTGCACGGCACGGTACAAAGCCTGTGAACCGCGTGGACTCACACCCAGCGCCAGACCTTCGTGGGTACGCGTCTTTTCCACCACGGACAACATGTAGTCCACGATGGCGGCGTCTACAGAGATCCCGGCCACGTACTCCTGGTAATCCAGCAACTCACGCTGCCCGATGATGACGGGGGTGATGGCCGAGTGTCGTGCATCGGGCTGCCGGATGATCTCGCGCTCGCTCATTCGCTCCGGGTAACCGATGGAGAGTCGCATCAGAAAACGATCCAGTTGCGACTCCGGGAGAGGGTAGGTGCCGTGGTGCTCCGCAGGGTTCTGCGTCGCGATCACCATGAAGGGGTCGGGCAAGCGCAGGGTCTTGCCTTCCACGGAGACCTGCTGCTCGTTCATGGCTTCCAGCAGCGCGGACTGCGTCTTGGGGGTGGCGCGGTTGATTTCGTCGGCCAGCAGAAAATTGGCAAAGATGGGGCCTGGCTTGAACTCGAATTCTTCCGCGTGGGCGTTGTAAACGGTGACGCCCAGCACGTCTGACGGCAGCATGTCGCTGGTGAACTGCAGGCGGTGAAATGTGCCATCCACAGCACGCGCAATAGCCTGCGCCAGGGTTGTCTTGCCGACGCCCGGCACGTCTTCCAGCAAGAGATGGCCACGCGCGAGGAGAGCGACCAGCGAAAGACGAACGACTTCAGGTTTCCCGCGAACGACCGCAGAAATGGCGTCTTCCAGTTGCCGGAATTGGGGGGTGACGCGACCTGGCTCAACAGGTATCTCGTACGCGGCCGGGCGGGAGGACATCAAATCCAAGAATACACCGCCGGAGACACAATCGCCTGAAATGCAAAGGATCGGGTAACATAGCCGGGAAGGGGGTGACCCATGACGGGACCTATCACCAGAAGAGAAATGCTGGCGGCCAGTGTTGCGGCGACGCAGTTGCAGGGTGCCACGGCGAAGCGTCCCAACTTTGTATTTATTCTGGCCGACGACCATGCAGGCTATGCCATGGGTGCTGACGGGAATCCGCTGGCTTCCACCCCGAATCTGGACAGCCTGGCAAAACAGGGCACCCGTTTCGCCGGACATTATTGCAACGCCCCCGTCTGCACGGCGTCGCGGCAGTCCTTCTTCACCGGCCAACTGCCGCACATGGCAGGTGTCACGCGCCTGCCCACTCCTCTGGACGCAGCGAAGCCGACGCTCGCCAAACAGTTCAAAGGTGCCGGTTACAAAACGGCAGTATTCGGGAAAATGCACTTCAATCGGCCTGCCGAACCCGGGTTGCACGGTTTCGACGTCATGATGACCGAGGGCGAATTGACCAGAGCCTGGCAAAAAGATGTAAAGCCAAAGGTCCTGCCGGCTGACCTGCGGGTGAAGCCGCAATGGAAGCCATTTCAGGACCCTGCCCGCATCTGGCTGAATTCGGAAAAGCTGCCGTTGGGTCGAGTGGCTGCGGAAATGAAGGGCACTTATCTGGCGAACCAGGCGGTGAAGTTCCTGGAGGAGAATCGGGGCGAGACCTTCGCACTCTGGACCAGCTTTCAGGAACCCCACTCACCTTTCGATTTTCCCCTGGAGTACGCCAATCGCCTCTCGCCGTTGAAGTACCCGGCACCTGCCGTGGCAGCTGCAGACCAATGGCAGATCCCAAACATCTTTCGGGATCTCTCGCCGGAAGAGAAGGCGGGAATTCGGGCGGCCTATTACACCTCTGCTGCCTTCCTCGACCACAACGTTGGTCAGGTTCTGAACGCGTTGAAGAAGTTGGGCCTCGAAGAGAATACCTATGTGGTTTACATGGCTGACCACGGCTATTGTCTCGGTGAACATGGCCGCTTCGAGAAGCATTGCGGCTACGACCAGGCGCTCCGTGTGCCGCTCATCATGCGCTGGCCGAAGAAGATTCGCAGCGGTGTGGTGGCCGACTTCACGGAGCACATCGATGTTCCCGCCACCATCACGGACATGATGGGCCTGGAGCCTCTGCCGATTCAACATGGCCAGACCCTGCGGCCCTATCTGGAGGGCCGGCGTCCGGTGATGGCACGCAGCCATATCTTCAGCGAATATCTGGAGAACGAGGAAGCCTTCATCCGAACGAAGGACTACAAGTACATGTTCTGTTCCGGTAAGCGGAAGCGCACCGACGGCTATGAAACGGACAAGCCGACTCCCGGCCGCTACGAACGGTTGTACAACCTGACGAAGGACCCCGGTGAGCTCGAGAATGTGGTGACGCAGGAGACCGACGCCGCGTCACGCCTGCGCCAGATGCTGCTGGATCGTTTCCGGGCGACGCACCCCGAGGCAGCGCAGGAACCGCAGCGCCTGTCCGCCGGAGATGCGCTGGAATGGTACGTCCGCCCCCGGGACGTGGACAAGGCCTAGCAGCCAGCGGCAAAAGTGCCGCGAGCCGCGCGACGACACGCGGGACGCCCTGGAAGCGCCCCCAACTCGTCGCCCCATGGGTTGCGGCGGCACATTCTGGATTCAAGCGCGCCACGTGCTTCGTTGCAGCGCCTTTGAGATGGCCCGCATGTTTTGCATCAATCGGGAATGCTGCGCTGCGCCTCGCATTTGGCCCCGTGGCGCTCGCAACGCGGCCCACACCACTTTTACGACGGGCTGCCAGAGCATTTTGGCCCTACATCCCGGACTACAGTAATTGTAAAAATGACCTAAGGCTTCGGCGGAATGGGCAAATCGCGGGTGAGCGTCTGTTTCGTGGTGGCGCGCCAGCCCTCCAGTGGCGGGGCTCCGTTCTTTGCGAAAAATGATTTCAACTCCGAACGCAGGGTTTCCACTTGTTTGCGGTGGCGCGGATCGCCGATCGCATTCTTTGTTTCCCCAGGGTCGGACTCCAGGTCAAAGAACTCGCTGGGGCCATCCTCTCCGTTTGGACCCTTCGTACGCTCCACCAGCTTTAGGTTCTCGGTGCGGATGCCCCGGACGTATTCATATTCGAAGTAGAGTCGGTTGGACCACTGCGGGTGTTTCCCGTGCAGGAATGGCGCGTAGCTGCGGCCCACGCGTCTTTTGTCAGCCGGAACGCTGATGCCCAGATACTCCAGGATTGTTGGGAAGTAGTCATAGGAAGACACCATGGGGTCGGGCGTCAGGCCTGCCTGGATCTTGCCGGGGTGATTCCAGATCATCGGCACTCGCAAGGATTCTTCGTACATGTTGAAAGGGACGGTGCCGTTACCCTTGCCCCACACGCCATGATGCCCGGCGTTCCAGCCCTGATCGGCGCAGAAAATGACGAGCGTATTTTCCCGCTGTCCCGTCTCGTCGAGGCGCTTCAGAATACGGCCAATGTTGTGATCCACACCCGAAATCAGCGCTGAGTAGGCCTGCATACTCAGCGTGTTGTCGTGGTTCTTCGCCAGGCCCCGATTCTGCCAGGGGTGCATCGGTGTGCGGGGGAAACAACCGAACTGTGAAGCCGCGTAGGGTGCCCGATACGCCTCCGGCTGGTAGTCAAAAGGTGTGTGTGGCGCGTAGAACGGGAGCAGCAGAAAAAAGGGGTTCGCGGGCGTCTGCTGCCCGAGGAACTCGAGGGCAAAGTCCGCTACCAGATCCGTCTTGAAACCCTTCATGGCCCGGGTTTCGCCATTCACCACGAAGGTGGGGTCACGGTAGGTCCCGCCACCGCCGGGAATGGTTGCCCAATAGCTGAAACCGGCCTGGGCCTTATCGTCGTTTCCCATGTGCCACTTGCCGCACATGCCCAGCTTGTAACCGTTTTTCGCCAGTACTTCGGTGTAGGGCGTCAGGCCCTCGTACCAGTTCCGTGTTTTGGGGCCAAAGCTGTCGTCGGGCACCAGCCAGTCCTGGACTCCGTGGGTGGAGGGGATGGTGCCCGTCAAATAAGTCATGCGGCTTGGAGAGCAGACGGGAGTGCAGGCGAAAGCCCTCGTAAATCGTGCACCGCCAGCGGCCAAAGCGTCAATATTCGGGGTCAGAATGTCCTTGCAGCCATAAGCGCCGTTGGCCCACGCCCCGTGGTCGTCGGTCATGATCATCACTACATTGGGCCGCCTGGTGGCTGCGGTTGCGGCTGCAGGGGCCAAAGCGGCCGTTGCGACAAAGTCTCTTCGTGTCATCTTTCCTGTTTCCAAAAGCCGCGCCACGCCTTCATGGAGGCATGCAGGTTCTGTTCGCGGTCGCCCTTGATGTTGTAGCACTGCAGCAGAACCGGCCCCTGATAGCCGACTTTTTCCATCTTGCGGACAAACCCCTTCACGTCGTAGGTGCCTTTGTCCAGGGGCTGGATGAGGCGGTCCCAGTCGCCATCATGTTCGGACCCGCTGATGGTGGCGAGATACATGTGCGGGGCGGCCTGCTTCAGGCGGAGGTCCAGATTTGGCTCATCTCCGCTGCGCAACCAGTGGCAGAGGTTGAAGACCAGGCCGACATTGGGACGCTGCACCTTCGCAATAATCCGCAGCGCATCTTCAAGGCGCGCTACGTGCATCCCGTAATGGGGGTAGATGGCGACGCGGAGGCCCGCTTTCGCTGCCATGTCGGCGACTTCCCGAAGGGTTGGGACCGCGAGGTCATCCCCATTTGCGGCCTTGCCATTTACATTGAAACCGATGATGGCCTTGGTGCCTTTCAGTTGCTCGATGGCTGCGGGCAGGGCTGGGTCATAGCCGGGCTTCGCGTCCGAGACATTCATGCCGGTGTAGATGCCCAGCAGGCGAAGTCCGGCGCTTTTGTGCGCTGCGAGAAACTCCGGGGTGTTCTTCGGCATGGCATAGAAGATGCCCGCGTAGCCGGTGCGCTTCGCCAGTTGTGTCTGTTCTTCCATCGACAACTCGCCGCGTCCCGCGCCGTTGTCGAAGACGTAGAGAGGTTTGTCCGCCGCAATGGACAGCGTGGTGGTGATCAGGAAGAGGAGCGTGACTCGAAGCATCAGTATCGATTATCAACTTTCCGCCAGGCGCTGGCGTAATCTGATAAGAACGTGGAACATCTTGCCGAAGGCGGTTCTGACAAATGCCTCAATTGTGAAGCAGCCCTGCACGGCGCGTATTGCTCATCGTGCGGCCAGTCGGCCCATGAAGGTCATGTTCCGACGCTGGGGCATTATGGGCACGACCTGCTGCATGAGTTTGTCCACGTGGATGGCAAAATATTCCGAACGCTGAAGGCTCTGCTCTTCCAGCCCGGTCGCCTGACCGATGAGTACTGGCAGGGGCGCATCACCAGCTGGATTCGGCCTTTGCGAATCTTCCTGATCGTGGTTGCCATCAACCTTCTCATCGTTCACGACGGCGTCGGCCCCATGAACTTCCGGATTGGCATGTATCAGAATGCTTCCGGCCATACCACCGTTCGCGTCGATCCGGATCCTGACAGCCGGAAGCCCCCTAAGGGCCTGACTCCCGTGACCGAGGAGCAACGACAGGAGTTCTCCCGCAAGTTTCGAAGTGCCTATTCCGGTGCCCGCTACGTGTCGGTGATCCTGTTTGCAGGCTTTAGCTGGCTGATCTTCCGACGCCGGCAGAAGTACTTCGTCAACCACCTCATTGCGGGCCTCCATTTCTACAGTTTCTGTTACCTGCTGGCTGTAGTGGGAGGACGATTCCCGATACTCCAGATACCGGTTTCCATCGCTATGGCTGTCTATCTGTTCATGATGGTCCACCGTCTCTATCACTCCGGGAAGTGGGGCCTGACATGGCGGGGAACACTCTTGCTCTCCGCCCTCATGTTCGCCGAGGGTTTCCTGGCTCTCTTTATTGCCGGTATCGTCAAAGCCGGGCTTCACGTACCCGGGCTGGGCCACTAACTTCGCGCTACTTCACCGGGCCCAGGCGTGAGGTCCCGATCGCAATGTCGTCATACCAGACATCGAACCCAGCCGGCGGCGCGCCCCAGACCCGAGCTCCAAAACCAAACTCCTGGTATCCACCCACAAGGTTCTTCACATTGCCGCTGCCCTTGGGCCAATCGAACGTTACCGTGTCGACTTTCTGGCCGTCACCTTTCTGGCCATTTATAGGAGCCTGAATCTTCTCGCCATCAATCCAGAACGTAATGGCTGACGGGGCATCGTTGAACTCCCATTCGATGAGGAACCACTTCTCATACTGTGGTGCCGTTTCCGTACGATACGTGGTCTCGCCCCGCCCCTGGCCGCGTACCGATTTGTTCTCCTGATACGACGGCATCCACATTCCCCGCGACGTGCCAATTTCATGGAATTTTGAGAGCTGCCATCCCGGTTCGCCGGCGAAAATCAGAGGGTTATGCGTCGTGCCCAAACCGGGCGAAACTTTCATATACGCTCTTCCGAAAAAATGCGTCCGTACCGAATCCGGAAGATGCGTCGCCACCACAAACGCATAGCTTGCTGCCGCCATATCCGGATAGTGGACGTGCAGCGCGTACTTGCCATGACCACCCTCTGCGGCTTCGACCGCTACCGTTGCGGTTCCGGCGACACGCGTATCCCAAACGGAGGCGTCGAGCTTCCCGGATTCAAACGATTCGGTAAGGACAGGTTTCTGGGCCGCCAGCGTTCCGGCGACCAACGTCAAAGCAAACAGGGTTCTGAACACGCCGCGAGTTTATCACTGTGGCTTGCAGATTCCCGGCCAGACTGTCTCCACTATCGATTGAGCGAATCGCGAGGGTACCTTCGAGGTCGCCAGATAGCGCGCATAGAACGCGCCGACCAGCATGCTCACGGCTGCATCGAGGTCCACTCCGGGCCGCAGTTCCCTGTGCCTTCGGGCACGCTCCAAAATGCCCCGGATGATGGTCCGGCGCGGCATAACCAGCCTTTCCCGGAAGAGGGCCAGCAGCTCCGGAGTGTGTCCTTCTTCGGCCAGCACTGTTCCCACCAGGGCCATTCCGTTCGGGCGCAACAACGACCGCGAAAAGTTCTGTAGCGCCGCTGTGAGATCCCCCACGGTGGACCCGGTCGAGATCTCCGGTTCCGCCAGGCGAATCGTACAGATGGCTGCCGTGGCCAGGTCCGCCTTTCCGGACCAGCGCCGGTAAATTGTCGGTTTGCTTACGCCGGCGGCTGCCGCCACTCCGTCAATCGACATCCGACTGTAACCCTCTTCGGCCAGAAGACGGACGGTCACTTCCAGAATGCGACGCTCGGTCTCCTTGTCTCTCGGTCTGCCCGCCTTCGCTTCCATGCGGTTTGCCAGTTACGAAACGATATAGTCTCGTAACGGAAAGAGGAGATGCAAGTGAAGATTGGAATCATCGGATCGGGCAATGTCGGCGGAGTTCTTGGTTCCCGCTGGGCTGCGTCCGGGCACAACGTAGTCTTCAGTTCGTGCACGCCGGATTCGGCCGAAATGAAGCAACTGGTCGCAGCTGCGGGCCCCAATACCAGCGCCGCAACGGCAGCGCAGACGGTTGCGGACAGCGACGTGATTCTTCTGTCCACTCCGTGGCCGGCTACGCAGGGTGCGCTTGCCGCTGCGGGCTCTCTGGCCGGAAAAATCCTGATCCACGCTACCAATCCGCTCTTGCCGAATCTGGCAGGCATCGAGTTCGGCACCACGACGTCCGGCGCTGAACACGTCGCCACCTGGGTTCCAGGCGCACGCGTCGTCAAGGCCTTCAACACGATTGGCAACAACATTATGGCTGATCCCCTCTTCGACGGAAAGTCGGCGGCTCTCCTGTATTGCGGGGATGATGCCGAGGCGAAAGCGGCGGTCCGACAACTGGCGGCCGATCTGGGTTTCGATCCTCATGACGTCGGCCCGCTTACCCAGGCCAGAGTCCTGGAACCTGCAGCAATGTTGTGGATTTCCATGGCCGTCTTTCATGGTTACGGTCGCGAGTTCGCTTTCGGGCTGATGAGCCGCTAACCGTCCGCCCTAACTTTTATTTGCCGCCAGGGTGAGAATTTTATTCCGTTTGGGCACTAATACTGTTGGGGCGATGTCTGTGGGCCAACTAGACCACTGGGTTGCGAGCCTCCTGATCCCGCTCGCGATCTGGGTATTGATCAACGGTGTCGATGATCTGATCATCGATTTCGCCGCCGTGGCCGCATGGCTGACAACCCGCCGCAAACCTCCCCCCACCGAAGAAGAGCTTGACGGCGTCCCCCAGAAGCGCATGGCCATCTTTGTTGCCCTTTGGCACGAGCATCGCGTCATCCAGAAAATGCTGGATAACAATGTCCAGCGCCTCCGCTACCCGCGCTATGACTTCTTCGTCGGGGCTTATCCAAACGATGCCCCCACTCTTGCCGCTATCAAAGAGGCGATGAAGCGCTATCCCCAGGTCCACCTGTCGGTTTGCCCCCACGATGGTCCCACGTCGAAAGCCGATTGCCTGAACTGGATCTACCAGCGAATGCTTCTTTATGAAGAGGAGCACGACGTCCGCTTCGATATGATCCTGACCCACGATGCCGAGGACCTGATTGACCCCGACGCCCTGCGCTGGATCAACTACCACGCGCAGACTCACGACATGGTGCAGATCCCGGTGCTCGCATTGCCGACGCCGCTGCGCGAAATTTCGCACGGCGTTTACTGTGATGAGTTCGCCGAATACCAGTTCAAGGACATGCTCGCGCGCCAGTGGATGGGGGGATTTATTCCTTCCAACGGCGTCGGGACAGGCTTCTCACGTCGCGCGCTGGAAATGCTGGCCGAGCGAAACTCCAACCGGATTTTTGAGCCGGCCTGCCTCACCGAAGACTACGAAAACGGTTTCCGCATCCACGCCATGGGCCTGCCGCAACGCTTTATCCCGATTCACTTCCGCTTCGGACGCCCGATCGCGACCCGCGAGTACTTCCCCCGCCAGTTCAGCACAGCCGTCCGCCAGAGATCGCGCTGGGTTCTGGGCATTACCCTCCAGTCCTGGGAGCATCACGGACTGGCCGAATCTTTGCGCTACATCTACTGGTTCTGGCGTGATCGAAAGGGTGTCGTCGGCAATCTGGTTACCCCGTTGACCAATCTCGTTTACATGTATGGTGTGGTTACGCTGGCCATCGCCACCTCGACCCGGCAACCCTGGGGCCTGGCCCGGGAAGCTTCGGACTTCTCTTCTTTCGTTGCCACGGGGCTGGGGATTCAGGGCCTCCATGTCAGTTTCCGGATCTGGTGCTCGTGGCGCATTTATGGTCTGCGCTTCGCTTGCGGGGTGCCGCTTCGTGTGGTTGCCGGCAACTGGATCAATTGCTTCGCCACCTGTCGCGCCATCTGGACCTATGCCAATGCGAGGCTTCGCGGACGCCCCCTCCGTTGGGTCAAGACCGAGCACGCCTATCCCTCCCGTAGTGCTCTGCTTCCGGATCGAAAGCGTCTCGGGGAAATCCTGGCGGGTTCCGGCTGGATTACGCAACTCCAACTTGAGGAGGCTCTCGCTTCCCAGCCTCCCGGTCGCCGCCTCGGCGAACATCTGGTGGAGCTTGGTCTGATCAGCGATCAGGACCTCTACGCCGCGCTTGCCCTGCAAAACCGTCTGGAACTTGGCAAGCCCGAGCCTGACCTCGTCTCGCCTGACATTACCCGCGCCCTGCCGGCCTCGGTGGCCCGCAAGTGGCGCGTTTTGCCGTTTCGTGTGGCTGCCGGAGAAATCTACCTGGCCGGGGCGGAACTGCCCGACGAGGCTATGCAGGACGATATCCGACGATTTTGCTCTCTCGAAATCCGCTTCCGCCTGGTCACGCCCCACGAATTCGAGGAACTGGCGACTGAGTACCTGGTGGTGAAGGACGAAGCTGCTGCTACAGAATATTGACCGCTCGGGCTGCCAGCAGGGCCACTGTTGCCAGCGAAATTACTGACTGAACTACCATCAGAAGCTTGGCCCAGCTCGACAGTACCGGGACATCGGTTGGTGAGAAGGCAGTGCTCGTATTGAACGCCAGGAACAGGTAATCCACAAACCCGGGACTCCATTCGTGCTCGCCCATTTGACGGCGAAGCTCTTCGCTCATGGTCATCTGTGGAAACAGGAAGGCCCCGTCCCGATGGACTCCGGCTGCGTCTCGTTGATTTGGCCCGCCGCCATCCAGACGCCAGTACCAGCACGCAAACAGGAGGACGTTTGCAACCCACAGCACGGCAGCAGCCTTGAGGAGTTCTACGGGAGGGTCGAGATGCTGCGGCAAGCGCCGCACCAGCAGGGCCAAAGAAGCCACCAATCCAACCGTAATGACTGCAAGGCTCAGGTAGGCAAAGACATCATTCAGATGGGTGTGTCCCGACCGGTGTGTCAGGACAGTTGGAATCAGCAGGGCCACTGACACGGCCAGAAGCAGCCACCCTGGCCCCAGGGTCAGTTGCTCGGGCAAAAGGTAGTAGAGGCCGCAGATTGCCAGCAAGGCACTAACGACGGGCCAGCGCGGGTGTGGATCGATAGGGTACTCTTTTTTACGCAAAGGCTACCAGAGGTGATAATACCCGTCGCGCTCGGCCAATTCCACATCCACCCGGAAAAGTTCCTTCAGTCGGGCCGCCGTCAGCAGTTCCGCCTTCGGGCCGTCGCCGACGATTTGCCCACCCTTCATCAGAATCACCCTCTCAATTTCGGGGATGATATCGGACAGGTGGTGCGTCACCAGGACAATCCCCAGACCCTTTTGCGCCAGACCCCGAACCGTCTCCCGCAGTTCATGTTGCGCGAAAAGATCCAGACTGGTGGAGGGCTCGTCCAGCAGAAGTGCCTTGGGGTTGTGCACCATCGCCCGGCCAATCAACATGCGGCGGCCTTCGCCCGAAGACATTTCATCCACCCGCTTATCGGCCAGATGACCGGCTTCCAGCAGGTCGAGAACCTGATGGGCCTGGGCATGCATGCGCTGGGTGACTTCGTAGTGCTCCCAGATGCCGATGCTCGAAAAAAATCCCGACAACACAATGTCGAAGCCGGTTATCTCTCGCGTGCACTGCGTCATCAGGTCGTTGGTGACAATCCCCATCATGCTCCGCAGTTCCACCACATTCCAGGCACTTTTGCCCAGAATCGAGACGCTGGAATCCGGTCTGGCCAGCGGGTAGCACTCGCGGGTTATGGTCTTGATGAGGGTCGATTTCCCGCAGCCATTCGGGCCCAGGATGGCGACATGTTCCCCGGCGCCGATGCTCAGGCTCAGGTTGCGGAGGGCGAGGCTTTCACCGCGCATGACGGTGACATTCTTGAGTTCAATAAGAGGAGCGGACACTAGACTCCAGTATCGGATGTGCCCGTTCGCAGGCGTCGTTCTATGTCAGCAGGCATGGTCTATGCTGAATTTGATTATTCATGGTTGACCCACAACTCCTTTCCTCGATCACTGCCGTCCTGGGCCCTGGCGGCGTCCTGACCGGTGATGCCGTGTCTTCGCGCTCCGCAGGCTGGATCTCGCGCAGCAGCCTCAAAGCGGCCGCACTGTTCCGGCCCCGGACTACTCAGGAACTCTCTGCTGTCATGCGCCTCTGCCATGCCGCAGGCCAGCCGGTGGTGCCCCACGGCGGTCTCACTGGTCTGGTGGAGGGTGGCCACGCTTCGGAGAACGAAGTTGTCGTCTCCCTGGAACTGATGAACCAGATTGAGGAACTTGATGAAGCAGCCCCGTCCATGACGGTGCAGGCTGGTGTCGTACTTGAGACCATCCAGCAAACTGCACAGGCGCGCGGCCTGCTGTTTCCGCTTGATCTGGGTGCCCGAGGGTCCGCCATGATCGGAGGCCTGATCTCCACCAACGCCGGGGGCAATCGTGTCATCCGCTATGGGATGACCCGCAATCTGATCCTGGGCCTCGAAGCCGTGCTCGCCGACGGAACCATCATTTCTTCCATGTACCCCGTGGTGAAGAACAATTCCGGGTACGACCTGAAGCATCTTTTTGTCGGTTCCGAAGGCACCCTCGGCATCGTGACACGCGCCATTTTGCGGCTACAGCCCCAACCCAGAAGCCAGAACACTGCCTTCCTCGCTGTCAACGACTTCGCCAGCCTTCCAAAAATCCTGAATGAACTGAATGCCGGCCTCGGGGGGACTCTCAGTGCCTTCGAAGTCATGTGGAACGAGTTCTATCGCCTGGTCAGCACGCCGCCCGCGAAGCAGCACCCGCCGCTGCCCCAGACCTACCCTCTCTACGTCCTGGTGGATGCTTTGGGCTCAGATGAAGCCACCGACCGGGAACGTTTCAGCGCGGCGCTCGAAGGCGTGATGGACAAGGGTCTTGCTGCCGATTGCGTAGTAGCGCTCAATGCTACGGAACGCGCCGGAATCTGGGCCATGCGCGACGACGTGGACCAGTTCCACCAGTTCCGGCCCTGGTTCGGCTTCGACGTCAGTCTGCCCATCAAGCATATGGATGAGTACGTCAAGGAAGTCCGCG
>Ga0114970_10002341_pt1 | contig 14162 bp, 17 predicted proteins | sample M_140205_XF_Meta_FD_87030 | JGI IMG/M metagenome (GOLD analysis project Ga0114970, IMG submission 87030) | Freshwater microbial communities from Lake Montjoie, Canada to study carbon cycling - M_140205_XF_MetaG | ecosystem: Environmental > Aquatic > Freshwater > Lake | place: Lake Montjoie... | reverse complement strand
GTACCGAATACCACGGCTGGCAGGTGCAACCAGGTCTGCCGACCATTCAGGGCGTTCTGGAAGAAATTGTCAGCGGCATTGAGGGTGCCCCGGTTCACGTTGCCGGGTCCGGGCGGACCGATGCGGGAGTCCATGCGCTCGCTCAGGTCGCTGCGTTTACCCTCACCAACCCCATTCCTGTCTACAACCTGCGTTTCGCTATCAACCGCCTGCTGCCCGCTGCTATCCGGATCCAGAGCGTGGAAGATGTCCACGAGGACTTCCATCCCCGCTTTGATTCGGTAGCCAAGACCTACCGCTACTCGATCCACCGAACCGAAATCCTGCCGCCTTTCGATGCCCGGTACGTCTACCACTTTCCCTATCCGACGAATGAGGCCTGGATGAAAGCCGCCGCGGAGCGCTTCGTCGGGGAGCATGATTTTCGCCGTTTCGCAGCCAAAGATCCACGCTATACGAGGGGCGAATCCACCATTCGAACCATCTTTAGTTCGGACCTGATCCGCGAAGGTGACCGGCTGATCTACACGGTTCGGGGCAGTGGTTTCCTGAAGCACATGGTCCGCAATCTTGCGGGAACTTTACTGGAGTGCGGTCGCGGCAATTTGCCACACAATATGATGCCCCCAAAGTCCGGGCGTACTGCACCTGCCCGCGGCCTGACCCTGGTTTCCGTGGAGTATTAGCGCCATTACCGTGCTACGCTGGACCCGTGCCCGCCCTCTACGATCTTGATCCCGGCCCCGATACCCCGGAAGTAGTCCGTTGCATCGTTGAGATCCCCCAACACTCCGCCAATAAGTATGAATATGACGGGAAACTCGGTGTTTTCCGCCTCGACCGTGCGCTCTACTCTCCCCTTCACTACCCCGGCGACTACGGCTTCATTCCCGGAACTCTTGCCGACGACCACGATCCCCTCGATTGCCTCGTTCTCGTCCAGCAGCCCAGTTTTCCGGGAGTTCTTATCGAAGTTCGCCCCGTCGGCGTGCTGAACATGGTGGACGGTTCGGAGTCGGACCAGAAGATCCTGGCTGTTCCCACCCGCAATCCCCGTTATGACCAGATCCACACCATGGATCAGATCTTCCCCCACGTGCGCCGCGAGATTGAGCACTTCTTCTCCATCTACAAGGAACTTGAGGGCAAGGTGACCACGATGACTGGCTGGGGCGGCCCCGCCGAAGCCCGCCGCGCCATCATGGATTGCAGACAACGCTATCTGGACCAGCGAGCCGAAGCAGCTGTGGCCGAATAACGCCTTCGGGGTCATCCCGTATCGGCTCCGGATAACATCAGCCGAATCCGAAAGGCGAGCGCCTTCTCCGGAACCTTTGGCATAAGCACGCCACCGTACCATGTGCCTGTGACGGCGTTATTTCGTCCGCAAAGCCCAGCTCAGGGGCATGCGGATTCACCACCGACATTGGCTGCAGCAGCCGCTGCGAATTGCGATGATTTGCCAACCTCACCCAACGCACCTGACCGGATTGCATGTTTTCCCCGAGGCATATACTATCCTGTTCGTGATGCGAAACATCGTCGGGTTCATTGCCTCCGCTATTCTCTTTCTCAGTGCCTTCGCGCATTCTTTTCTGGGGTGGCCCGAGCTTCGCGGGGATCTCGTCAAGGTCGGCGCACCCAAAGATCTGCTGAACGGCTTGCTGGTTGGCTGGGAGTTTGGTGGCTTCACTATGCTGCTCCTGGCTCTGATCCTCGGCAATATTTTTCTGCAGAGACGGAAGGGAGCCGCTGTGTCAACATTTCCAGCCCTCATCACCGGCGTCGGCTACGTGTGCTTCGGCTTGTGGGCGATGCTGGGTGTGGACTTTCAGCCGTTCTACTTTGTCTTCATTCTGCCAGGCGCTCTGCTGGTCTTCGCCTCCCGGGGGCCAGACCCAGGTCGGCCTACGCCTTCAGGCGCATGTTGTACCGAATAACTTCACCGGACTCGCAATAACGCTTCAGCAGCCGAAGGTACATGGCCCAGCAAAAACCGGAAGTCCGAAAGTGCGCGTTCTGCTCCGGCCATCCGGTGTGGCGAAACTGAACTTGTGTCCTGCCGTTTTGCTCTTCCAGGCTGAAGCCGATCCGGGATCCTTGCCAGTCGCTGTCGGCAACCGTAATCTCAAGTTCAAAGGTGACATCCGGCTCCGCGGTACTTACCCTCGCTTGCCAGCTATAAGAGGGGCCAAAATCCAATTGATAAATCTGGCCGGGTGACGGCAAGCCGACAGCTTCCAGTGTCCATCAGGCATTCAGGCCTTCTGGCGTGGCCACCGCGCGAAACACCTCGCCGACCGGGGCGAAAATCGGGAAATCGAATAATATGTCTGCCATTGCCAACCTATGCCCTCAAAATGATTTTCTTCCGCCACAACAGCCAGGCGACTCCGAACATCAGCCCGGTAAATGTCAGGGCCCAAAGCAGGGATGCGTTGGCTGGAGAGGCCAGAGGTACGAATACGGCAGTGTAGATTGGCTTGTGCAGGCCGGTGTAGTCCAGAAGTTCGGCCAAAGCTTCTGAAGCCATGTAGACCGCAATCGGGTTCAAGCCCATAATCACCAGCGGTTTCACCGGCTTCTTCACGCCCAGCACATCCACCAGCCAAATGAACCCGGCCAGCAGGACAAAATCAAGACCCGCCATGAAGAGCGCGAAGGAACTCGTCCATAGCTTCTTATTGATCGGCAGCCAAATGTCGCAGACCTGGCCAACCACCAGCAGCAGCACGCCGATGCTGAACATACGCAACAGTCTGGTCGCCAACGGTTTGTCCCACAACAGCAGGCGACCGCACAGGGCCCCCATCAACGCCGTCGCTATCGAGGGCAGGGTACTGACAATCCCCTCCGGATCCCAGGTCTTTGTCCCCCGGTAGTTGTGCGCCCCCAGAACGTGCCAGTCTACATAGTGCGCCAGATTGCCTTCCACGTCCAGCCGCCCGGCCCCAAGCCCGGGCACAGGCACCAGGACCATCAGCGCCCAGTAGACGCCCATGAGCCCGATGCACCAGACAATCTGGGCCCGCCATTTCGATGTCAGATTGATGGCGACGGCAGCCAGATAACAGATCGCGATCCGCTGCAGGACGCCCAAAATGCGCTGCGTGGAGAGATCAAACTGCGGTGCCGCATACACCAGCAGTCCCAGGCCGAAGAGAATTACAGACCTCTTGAGCGCCTGCCGGAACAGCTCCATTTTCTGGACGCCCTCTGCCAGGCGACGGTCCAGCGCGAGGGTCAAGGCTACGCCCGCGATCCAGAGGAATGATGGGAAAACGACATCGGTCGGGGTCCAGCCATTCCACTCCGCATGTCCCAGCGGGGCGTAGGAATTCCTGCCATCGCCGGCATTGTTTACCAGCACCATCAAGGCCATTGTGGCCCCTCTGAAAGCGTCCAGAGAAACGAAGCGCTGTCGTTCGGGTTTGGGGCGTTCTGCCATCACGTCATCCTACAACGCCCGGCTATTTCTTGTCAGTGACCGGTTTCTCGCCCGCACGCATCAGCGTCGGGGGCTTCCGCGTGGATCCGTCTTTTGCCTTCGGAGCCTCTGCCTTTGCGTTCTCTTTGGCCTGCTCCTGCAGGACCTTGGGCGCGGTTGCAGCCTGAATTCGGACCTTTTCGTCTTCGGCCTTGTCGAGCAGGGTGGTCTGCCGTCGGGTCAGGTCCTGTTCGGCTGTCCCCATGCTGTCTTCCGTAATGGCGATGGCTTCTTTGAGCGTGATCTCGTACATGTCCAGATCCGCCGGCTTGCCGGCCTGAAGCTTCTTCAGGGTCCCCAGAAACCCGCGTTCTGAGCCGGAGACCGCGTCCGCCCCCTGCGCTATGTCCACCTTCCGCTTCAGGGCATCATCCGACACCGTGTCGATCGCATCAATAATCTGCACGTACTGATCCAGAATGTCGCGAATCAGAATGGAACGGCCCTTCTTCTCTTTCGCGATCTGCTGATTCAGCTGGTCCATCCGCTGTTTCGCGAAGCCGAGGTACGTCCGGAGGCGCAAATTCGGCTCCTGTGCTTCACGAATCAATTCAATTTCAGTCGGAGTGAGGAACTCCTTCTGCGCGAAGGCAGGCGCTGCCAACGCAGCCAGAACGAAGAGGGCAGGGAACAGTCTCATTTTTTCTTACTCATAATGCCATCGAACCAGGCATCATGAATCTCCTGTACACGATTGCGGGCGGCGTCGAGTACACTGCGTTCTTCCGAGTCCATCCGTTTTTCCAGGTCTCCCAGCCGTTCGAGTATTGCCTGGCTCTTTAACTCGACAGCTTTGAAGGGGCCTGGGTTACGGTTGGCCGTTTTCCCTGTTTGGTCCAGCGCTTCCTTCGCCAGTTCCATACCTGCCACCATGTTCTTTAGTGCCGCGATTACTGCCGCCATATCTCCACTGGAATAGGCCGCTTCCGCGTTCTTCTCTGCGGCCGCCGCAAAATCGACCGCAAGTTTGGCCCGTCGTTCCGGATTCACATCTGCGCGAATCTGGTCGAGGCCCGGCAGTACCACCTGCGCGAAAAGCATGGCGATCATCAGCACGCTGGTCACTTCTTTTTTAACTCCAGTTCGATGATACGAATTCTCTGCCGGGCCTGGAACTCCTGGTCGGGGAGGGCACCTTTGTCCGCCTCCAAAAACGCTTTGTAAGCCGCTGCTGCCTCGGGCTTCATTTTCAGCCGGTCCAGTGAGATGGCACGCATAAAATAATGGCCCGGGAGTTCCTTGCTCAGGGCCCGCACATGGTCCAGCGCCGCCAGGCCTTCCGGATAATTCTGGTTCACGATGAGCACGCTCGCAAGCTCATTCCAGGCCGCCACGGAATCGGACTGTATCTTCGTAGCTGCCTGAAACTGGGCCGCGGCAGGCATCAGCTTGCGGTCGTCTCTCAGGTGACGCCCGAGGGCCATCCGCAGTTCGAAACTACCAGGGTCCGCAGACGCGGCTGCCTGCAACTGCTCCAGAACCTTCGCCGGTTGGCCCGCCAGACGATAGGCATCAGCGAGTGCCAGACGATTCTGCGTGGTGGGTGACTTCTTCACTACTTCTTCCAGGCTGCCCACTGCGGCCTCGGCGTTCTTGCTGTCCAGTTGCAGGCGTCCCAGACGCCCCCGCACCGCCAGGTCGTCGGGAAACTGCTGGTAGATGGCGATTGCCTCGCTTGTTCGGGATGCCTTTTCCATTGCGGCGGCGACTTCGAGAAGTCCCTGTTTGTCAGATGCGCTCCGGTAGGCTTCGGAGGCTTCGGGTAGTTTCCCCTGCGTCAGAAAGGCTCTTGCCAAACCAGTCGGGGCTGCTGTGTTCGTCGGATCCAACTGCCGGAGGCGTCTGTACTCCTGCTCCGCACCCGCCGCGTCGTCACTCTCCAGTAAAGCCTGCGCCAGAAATTGACTTGCCTTGGCGTCCTGGGGGCGCGCTGAGGTCGCTTCCCGAAGAACCGGGACCGCTTCGCCGCCCCTCTTGTTCCGAAGCAGCAGGATACCCAGGTTCAGTTCGGCCTCAAACAGTGCAGGTTTTAGCTCCAGAGTCTTGCGGTACTCGGCGATGCCCTCGTCGTCCTTACCCTGCAGACTGAGCGCCAATGCGAGATGAAAATGTGCGGTGTAGTCGTCCGCCTCGGCAGCGACCGCCTTGCGGAGCAAACCCTCGGCCGCAGCGGGCTGTTGGGCGTCCAGGGCCTGCACGGCCTGACCGACATAATCCGGTGCCTGCGCCAAGAGGGAGAGAGCGGCAACCAGGACCGACAGGATCATGCTTACAGTTTAATGCGGGATCAGGCTAGCTGTGTTCTTCCAGGTGTTTCAGTCGTGCATCCAGCACTTGCTCAACCCGGAACAAATCGGCCCGGGTCAAGTCCCGCTGCTCATCAAACCGACGATTCATCTCGCTGCGCAACTCGTCAAACCGTCGGTCGCCCGACTTCTGCAGGTCACTCAAACGGTGATTGTTAATCAACAAACTCACCAGAACGGTGAGCGTGGGCAAACCCGCCGTGACAAGCGTGGTTGCCAGCTGTAAATCAGGACGCATCGACTCCCTCACGCTACCACGATTTTTAATGCCTGAAATGCCTCACGCCGGTGAACACCATAGCCACTCCCAAGGCATCTGCAGCCGCAATCACATCCGGATCTTTCACCGAACCGCCAGGCTGAATGAACGCCGTCGCGCCATGCTTTACAGCCTGCTCCAGACCATCCGGGAACGGGAAGAAGGCATCCGAAGCGACCACGCTTCCTTCCAACGGAAGATGTGCCTTCATCGCCGCAATATTCACCGAATCGACCCGACTCATCTGCCCGGCACCCACCGCCACCGTTTGTCCCGCACGTGTGTAAACAATCGCATTCGACTTCACATGCTTCACAACCTTCCAGCCAAACTCCAGCGCGATCCACTCCTCGCGCGTGGGTTCCCGCCGCGTCTTGACCTCGACACTGGCCCGGTCAAACGTCGGCAGATCTGCCGACTGTGCCAGAAACCCGCCCGAAATGCTCTTTACGACCAGGTCGCCCGCCGACGGCGTTGCCCGAACCAGCCGCAGATTCTTCTTTGCCTGGAGGATTGCCATCGCAGCGGTCGAGTACGAAGGCGCCGCAATCGCTTCCACAAACAACTTCGCCACTTCTGAAGCGGTCTCTTCGTCAACTTCGCGATTGAACCCAATCACGCCGCCGAATGCCGACACCGGATCGCATTCCAGCGCCTTTCGGTACGCCACCGCCAGCGACTCCGCCTCCGCGCAACCCGCCGGATTGGTGTGCTTGATAATCGCGGCTGCCGAGCCTGAAAACTCGCAAACCAGCTGCCAGCAGGCGTCCAGATCCACCAGGTTGTTGTACGAAAGTTCTTTGCCGTGCAGCTGTTCTGCTCCCGCAATCCCGCCGCCTGCGGAATACAGCGCGGCCTTCTGGTGCGGATTCTCGCCATATCTCAGCGCCGCGGTCCGTGGAACCCGAATATCCAGCACAGCCGGTGGTTCTGTATGAGCGGAAGCAACCGGCAGCGGCTCATCGGGATTAATTTCCGCCAGTTTCTTGCTGATAGCCCGGTCGTATTCGGCGGTCGTCGCAAACGCCGCCTGAGCCAAACGCCACTTCGTAGCCCGCGAAAGGGTCCCTGCCGACCGCAATTCCTCCACCAGTGGGGCATAGTCTGCAGCCGACGTCACAATCGCCACATCCTGCCAGTTCTTGGCCGCCGACCGGATCATAGTCGGGCCGCCAATATCGATGTTCTCGATCAGTTCCGCAAACGTGACGCCCCGCTTCGCCGCCGTTTTCCCAAACTCATAGAGATTCACCACCACCATGTCAATCGGTTCAATCTGGTGCTCTGCAAGTGCCGCCATGTGCGCCGCATTGCCCCGTACAGCCAGAATGGCTCCCGTGATCTTCGGATGCATGGTCTTCACGCGCCCATCCAGCATTTCCGGGAAATTCGTCACCTCGCTCACATCGCGCACCGGAACCCCGGCCTCCCGCAACAACTTTGCAGTGCCGCCGGTTGAGATCAGGCTGGCTCCTGCAGACACCAAACCCTGCGCAAATTCCACCACGCCGGTCTTGTCGGTAACGCTGATGAGTACGTTCATAGGCAACCTTCAGGTTATCAGGCCGGGTCCTGGCGCAGCGCTGTGTCGGAGGACCCACCCGGCCTGCGCCAGATCACCCAGCTTGATTCTTGCTTCGTTGTAAGATCTTTAGAATCAATGAAAAATAGTTTGGCTGTGGGTTTGCATACATAAGAGCAAAGACAAACTTCGGCACTGTTGCTCCCCTCCAGTCGCCGGATACTGCGGAGATCGCCCGTCGCTCGACGCAGGCGCTTCTCCCTAACCCGCCCCACCGGCGGTGCGACGTTGTTTCCGCTGGCCGACCTGGACCCTCGACCTCCTCGGAACTCAAATCGCGTGGCGGGGCGGGCTCCCCTTTTTTCCACCTCCACACCTTGTTCGCGATATCCTGTTGCTCACCAGTGCTCAAACCCTTTATTGCTTTCCTCGGCCTCGCCACTCTTCCCCTCTGCGCGCAGCGCGTCACCCTCGGCGCTCCCGTCGTGGTCGCTCCGGAAGGTGCCCGCGAGGGCCCTTCCTGGAATCCCGCAACCGGCACTCTCTACACCGTGTCCGGCGCGAATGTGAATCGCTACCGGCCTGCCGAACCCAACGCCCGGGTCGAGGCTTTCCGCACAGACGCTCTCGGGGCAAACGGCTCAATTGTTGATTTCGAGGGACGCGTGATCGTTTGCGAAGCAGGCGCTCGCCGAGTCACCCGCACCGAGAAGGATGGCTCTTTGACGGTCCTGGCCGCCGAGTTTGAGGGCCATAAATTCAATTCCCCCAATGACCTGACGCTCGACGCCCAGGGGCGGATCTACTTCACCGATCCCCGCTACGGCAATCGCGACAACATGGAGCTTCGCAGTTCCGACGGCAAACTCGTGGAAGGCGTCTACCGCATAGATGGTCCAGGTAAAATCGTTCGAGTCCTGACGCATGAAGTCAACCGTCCTAACGGCATCCTCCTCACCCCAGGCGGGAAGCAGATCTACGTCGCCGACAACAATAACAACGACCCCGGAGGACCCCGGAAGCTCTACCGTTTCAATATGAAACCCGATGGCTCCATTGATGGCACCAGTCGGCAGGTGGTTTTCGACTGGAAAAATGCACGTGGTCCCGACGGCCTCAAGCTGGATCGAAAAGGGCGTCTCTATGTCGCGGGTGGCCTCAATAAAGCCAGCAAGACTGAGACTGCAGACGAGTTCAAAGGCGGTATCTATATCCTTTCCGCGCCCGGCAAGACGGGGCAATCGAAGCTGCTCGAATTCGTTCCTGTTCCAAAAGACGAAGTAACGAATTGTTCGTTTGGCGACAAGGACCTGAAGACGCTGTACATTACGGCAGGCGATGAACTCTGGAAGGTTCGTACCAACACTGTGGGACGTATCAGTACCCGGCGCTAAACAGAAATGGCCACCGCCGGGGATTCCAGCGGTGGCCATTAGAGCGTTTTCACAATTACTATAGAGCGGTCTGTTTGTGGGGCAGGTTGGTAACCTGCAAGCGGGTCGGCAACCCGCCTCTTGCGCCGATTGCCAACCACCTTTGTGGCTGTCAGCGAACTTACATCGTCACTTTTTCGATGGAAATGGTGTCGCCATCCAGTTTGCCCGTGATGGTGACATTATGCCCGGCATGTTCCTTGATCTTGTCCTGTTCGGCGAGCTTGAAAATCTTGCCGTCCTCGGTCACCAGCACAGCCTTCTGGCCCCGATCAATACACCGCTTGGCGCACGCGGCATCACCCTTCATGGCGGGTTTGGTGGAGCAGCTTTCATCCTGCACAAAACCCTTGAAATCGGCTGCGAAAGAACTGACCGCCAGACCGAGAAACACCGTCGTCAACGTGGTTACTGTTTTCATTTGTCTTCTTCTCCTGTGGAAAGCTCTTACGCGGAACGTCCACCATGAGTCTACCGGAAGCGAAACCAAAAGAAAAACCGCCGCTGAAACCAGCGGCGGTCAAATTTCTCAAAACGAATCGGGACCTGAATCCGGCCCCGGCAAAACTACATGGTGACTTTTTCGATGGTGATCGTTTCGCCGTCCAGCTTGCCCGTGATGGTCACGTTGTGGCCGGCATGCGCCTTGATCAGATCCTGGTTCGCGATCTTCATGATCTTGCCGTCAGCCGTCACAAGAACAGCCTTATCGCCGCCGTCGATGCACTTCTTCGAGCATTCCGCATTGCCCTTCATCGCGGGCTTCGTCGAGCACTTCTCATCCTGCACGAAACCTTTGAAATCGGCCGCGAAGGAACTAACCGCCAGACCGAGGAACATTGCCGTCAACGTGGTTACTGTTTTCATTATTGTATTCTCCAGTGGAAAGTTCGTTCTGAACGTCCAAAAAGATTATAACCCAACTTCACCCGGATGCGGAAGCGTTTTAATGTGGCTTGCTGGAGGGGCGAAACAGAGCCAGAATGACTGCGCGCGCGACCCCCTCAACGGCTACCTCCCCCGAGGTCATCCGGCGGAGTCACGCGCCAGTCAATCCGTTCCTCTGTTGTAACGTGAAGAGGAGGTCTTTGGCCAGACCAAATAACCCTTCTCAGGAGGGATTTCAACAGTTTTTTTGTCCCGTAGAATCAATGGTTTAGGGCGATAAACTGCGGTCTGGCTGTTGAGAAACTGTGGATAAAACGGAGAGCAGATGATTTGTTCCGGCACCGACGCGCTGACAGGACAGGTAATTGAGGTTTCTTTCTCACGTACGATTTCGAACGTTCACGAGGTCCCGGCCAGTGCCGCCGACCCCGTCTACCTGGCCCCCGGCTTTATTGATATCCAGGTCAACGGCTTCATGGGTGTCGATTTTAATGATCCCGTTGTCCCTTTGGCCGACCTGACTCGCGCCCTCCACGCCATTCTCCAGACCGGCGTTACCCGCTGTCTGCCCACCGTCATCACTGGTGGCCCCGACGACATGCTGGGCTGCCTCCGCAATCTTCGTCGTGCTCAACTCGAAATCGAGAACGGCCACGCCATAGCCGGCTTTCATGTGGAAGGCCCCTACATCGGCCCCGAGGATGGCCCTCGCGGCGCTCACCCCGCCCGCTGGGTTCGTCCCCCCTCCATCAATGAATACCGGCGCTGGCAGGACGTCACCGCCGGCCAGGTTCGCGTCGTCACTATCTCGCCCCATTGGGCCGAAGCCCCCGCATGGATTTCCGCTGTCGCTGCCGATGGCGTCACCGTTTCCATCGGCCACACCGGAGCCAATTCCGACCAGATCCAGGCAGCCGTTGACGCCGGGGCAACTCTTTCCACCCACCTCGGTAACGGTGCCCACCAGCAAATGCGCCGCCACCCCAATTATATTTGGGACCAGATGGCCGAAGATCGTTTGAGTGCGAGTCTCATCGCTGACGGCATCCACCTCGGTCGCGCCTTCCTGCAGACTGCCCTCCGAGCCAAAACCCCTGCCCGCTCCATCTTGGTCACGGATGCCTCGGCGCCCGCCGGTGCCATTCCCGGTCGCTACCGTTTGGGGGAGCAGGATGCCGACCTTACCGAAGACGGTCGTGTCGTCCTCGCCGGTACCGACAAGCTGGCTGGTTCCGCTCTCAAAATGAACGACGGGGTGGCGAAAATGATGTCCCTCGGAGGCCTCACGCTTGCGGAAGCCATCGCCACAGCCACTCTGAATCCAGCCCGTCTCATCAACCTCGACGGCCACAAAAATGGCATCGCGGAAGGCGACGCGGGTGACTTGGTGGCCTTTCGACTCAATAACGGCGAGGTCGACATGGAAGCAGTCTACCTGGCAGGCCAGCGCGTTCGGTAGAATGCTTACGCCATGAATCGCCGCCAATTTCTCCAGACTTCCGCTGCCTCAGCCGCCGGGTTCCTCTTCACGGGCGAACATTGGAAAGCCGCTGCCGCCCTGAAGGGCAAGGTAAAGATCACTGATGTCAAAGTCATGATCATCCGCGGAACCTGGGACTGGAATCTCATCAAGATCGAAACCGACCAGCCGGGGCTCTATGGCATTGGGGAAGCCTATTGGGGCTTTGGAGTGAAGGACCTCGTCCTCAATCAGCTAAAGCAGCACATCATCGGCGAAGATCCATTAAACGTGGACAAGCTGTACACCAAAATGCTGATGAAGTCGGCGGGTGCCGGGGCCATCGGCGGCGTGACTGTTACCGCAGCGTCCGGTATCGAAATCGCGCTCTGGGATCTTGCCGGTCGCATTCTCGAAACCCCGGTTTGTAACCTGCTGGGGGGCCGTTTCCGCGACAAAGTCCGTTTCTATCGCACCATGCAGAGTCCCGAGGGCAACCTCGAAGACATGCAGCGCTACAAGGACTTCGTCGCCGAAGCACGCGCTGAAAAATGGAACTGGACCGCCTTCAAATTTCAGGGCGACGGTATTCCGCCTCGGGTCGATCCTAACTATACTGAGCCCGGGCACGATCCGTACGCCCGCATCCTGACCGCAAAAGATATCCGCCGTATCGTGAAAGCCATGGAAACCGTCCGAGGGGAACTGGGCCCCGACATCGACTTCGGCATTGAAGCCCACTGGCGTTACGACGTCCACGACGTCATCGAACTGGGCCGCGCTCTCGAACCCGTGAAACCCATGTGGCTGGAAGATCCGGTTCCGCCAGACAACATTGAAGCGATGGCCCGCGTCACCCACGCCATCAACATTCCCGTCTGTACCGGCGAAAATCTCTACACCCGGCAGGGCTTCCGCCAGCTCTGCACCATGCAGGCAACCAGTGGTGTCCACATCGACATCCCGAAATCAGGTGGCCTTCTGGAATCGAAGAAGATCTCCGATCTTGCTGACCTGTACTACATCTGGACCGCCGCCCACAACCCGGCCAGCGCTCTCGGTACCATTGCCAGCGCCCATGCGGCAGCCTCCATGCGCGAGTTCCGCGTCCACGAACTCGCCAAGTGGATCGACTGGTGGCCAACCCTCGTCATCAAGGAAGGTCCGATGTGGGAGAACGGTTATTTCACGATTCAGGACAAGCCCGGTTACGGCGTCGAGATCAATCCCGACGTTGCGAAGGCACACCTTGCTCCCGGAGAAGTCTGGTGGGGCTAAGTACTCCCCACTTCCCATCCAACATGGACTCTCCTCGCTAACCTCGGGGAGGTTGTTCCGATTCCCGAAAACGGCATCCTCAGGCGCACCGTCTTCACTGACGATGTCGTCAAAGTATTTGTTTTTGCCGTCTCATAGGGCCAGGGGCTTTCGGCACACACCGCCCCCATGGCGGCCCTCCTCTACTTTGTGAAGGGCTACGCCGAGCTCACGCTGGGCGATGAGAAGCAGTCGGTCGCTGCCGGTGCCTTCGTCCAACTGGCCCCCGCCACCCCTCACGGCATTCTGGCAAAGACGCCCGTCGTCATGATGTTGCTGATGCTAAAGCAAGCCCGCCCCCCTAAACTCTTCCCCCCTCCCCTCCGATAGATAGGCAGTCACAAACGCGCCCAAAAATACACGCCAAACATAACAGTATGATAACAAGGCGCTTAACGTAAAAACGTCCAATAAAACCCCAGCCCAGGGCCAGGTCTTTATGCGGCGGAATGCAATTGTGAACGTAAGAGTGGCAAGCAAACTGACACTTCTGGAGAGGTAACTTGATATGATCGGGTTAGAACTTATGGCGACGTCACAGCTGGCCAGGCCAAATACCAAAGCGTTTATCGCCGAAAAATCGGTAAGGGCTGCTGCCTTACCGGTCGTTGTCCAAGAGTTGGCTGACGTCCTCGGTCGCAGGTTAACTGCTTTCATCGGCGGGGCAAAGAGCCTGACCGAGGTTGAGAGCGGCATAGCCAATAAGACCATAACCAGCGATGCTCAGTTCAGGTTACGAACTGGGTTAGAGCTCACCAGGATACTTCTGTCGCGTGAGCAAAAAGACGTCGTGCAGGCTTGGTTTATCGGCCTCAATCCCTTGCTCCGTGACTCCCCCGTCCTCATGCTCGCGCAAAGGGATCCTGCGACCACTCGTGAACCCCTCGTCCGTGCTTCTTTAGCATTCCTCACAAAGGGTTAATTCGCAGTTGCCAGAATCCTCGTCGACTACTATCTTCAGGGTTGGCCATCCACCTCTGTGGAATCCCCCGGACTGGCACTATGCTTGTGCCGACGGAACCTTTGGCAACCGCTTCGATGACCCTCTCGGCCAATACCGCGTGATCTACGCATCCTCCGGCAAAGGTGCTTGTTTTGCAGAGATATTGGATCACTTTCGGGTCAATCCTGCGCTGTCTGCTGCCCTGGGCGCAATGGAAGAACCCGAAGACCACATTCCTGCCGGTGTCATACCTCCCGGTTTTTTCACCAGGGTTGTCGGCCGTGCTCGTATTTCAGCGCATTTCGCAGATATCTGCCATAGTGAGTGGCTCTGCCGCTTGCGGAGTTCAACGCGCCTTCACAATCTCGATGCCTCCCACCTTCAGAGCGGCGAACGAACCCTCACCCAGGCGGTATCGCGTACAGTGCACGACGATGCCGCAGCCTTCAATGGCATCCGCTACCTCTCCCGCCTCGGCCATGACTTTCAAAACCAGGCAATCTTTGATCGGTCTGCCATCAGGCTCCACGGCGACGAAGCGCGGATTC
>Ga0114970_10002339_pt1 | contig 14165 bp, 10 predicted proteins | sample M_140205_XF_Meta_FD_87030 | JGI IMG/M metagenome (GOLD analysis project Ga0114970, IMG submission 87030) | Freshwater microbial communities from Lake Montjoie, Canada to study carbon cycling - M_140205_XF_MetaG | ecosystem: Environmental > Aquatic > Freshwater > Lake | place: Lake Montjoie... | reverse complement strand
CCTCTTCGCTCAGTCGCAGTTCTTCCTGGGCGCGCCACTGTTCCGTGATATCACGGTACGTCCAGACCCGGCCGACTACCTCGTCACCCGTCCTTTGCGGTTTTGAGTAACGGTCGTAAACCCGCCCGTCAACCAGGTGGACTACGTCGTGGCTGTCCACTTCCGGTGCCGCTAACAACGCAAGAATCCCCTTCGAGAAGCCATCCGGGTCCTTCACCAGCTTCCTCGCATATTCCCGCAAAACCCCCGGAGCGTTTTCGTCCTCCAGCTCCCCGGGAATATCCCACATCTCCAGAAATCGGCGGTTGAAACTGATGCTCCGGCCATCCGGTGCGGTTACCAGAAATCCATCCTGCGAGGTCTCCAGAATGCTTCGCGTCAGGGCCTGTGCCGTCTGCAATTCCTGAAACTGCCGCTCCAGTGTTTCGTTGGCGCTGGTCAGTGCCTTCCTCTGTTCCGCCAGCCGCCCCGCCAGTTCCTTCAGATCAGTCATCGCAATCACATTCGATTGCACAACCTGCAGAAAATCAACCACCTGATCATGCGCCGCGAAATCGTTCAGAGTCAGGCCCAGCGATCTCATCTCTGCCGGAGATGCCAGCCACGGCGAACAGAGGAATACCACCAGCCCACTCTCGGGCACGGGCAACATCTGACCCCGCAACCGCAGCCGACCCTCATTGCAAGCCAGCACAAACACCTGCCGGTGATTTATGCCGATCTCTTCGAACGTAGCCACCGCACTCGGTCGCTCAATCCGACAAAAAGACCCCAGTGATGTGCCAATCCGCGCCTCCGGACACAGTTGCAGCAGCGACGGTCCGGCCTGCACGATTCGCAGGTCCCCATCAAACGCGAGATGAAACGGAAAGACGCTTGTGAAGGCGTCTGCCGATAACGACAGCCCCACTGGAACGCCTCCTAACCCGGCCACGAAACCAGAAACTCATCCCGCCCCGGGCCATGCGCCTCTGTCACCGGCACAACCTCTACCGGCGTCTGGAACATTCCACCCAGACCCTCCACCAGACCCACCACGAAAGGCGTCAAGCCCTCCCGCGTGGAACGATAATGCAGCCGAAGCGAGTTCGCCGTCACCTCGCTGCAGGCAAACTCCGGGGGGCGCAGTTCCGGAAATATCAGCGCAACCCGCGTATGCAGATCCGGCAGGTTCAGCAGGAATTCCCGCAACGTCCGCCCCCCCGTCGCCATCAGGTCTCCATACTCCTGCCGTGCCGTGTTCAAAACCCAATGAGAGGCGAACGTGCGCAGAACCTCTTCCACGGGAACCCGCAATACTTCGCTGGCGGCCCCGGCCAACTGGTGCGTGATCTCATCCGGGTAGCCTTCGTTGCTGATGAAGACTTCAACCTCCACCCCGGCCCGGGTCCGGATGCGCTCCCAGACCTCCTCGCCATGAGCTTCCACCACCATGTGCTGAAGAGCCTTGTTAATCATCCCGTACATCTGGCTATCCCCTCCCGCTGCCCGACTCTTTTGCCTGGCGGAACTCGTCTATTCGGCTCTCCAGATCATATTTGCGCAGCATCCGGTAGAACCGCGCCCGGCCAATATTCAGCTCCCGCATCACCGCCGAAGCATTTCCCGCGTATCGCTCCAGGGCCCGGAGCATCAGGTTGCGGGAAGCGTCTTCCAGCGTGCCGCTTTCCGCCCCAACGCCTTCTGATGCCCCCGGAACATACGTCGCCCCCGCGGCCCCCCGCATCTTCTCAGGAAGATCCCGAGGCTGCAAATCCGTGCCGTCGGCGACAACCAAAGCCCGCTGGATCACATTCTGCAACTCCCGAACGTTGCCAGGCCAACTCCACGACGTCAGCATTTGCAGCGCCGCCGCAGAAATACCGTGTGCCGAACTTTGGCTGATCCCCGCATACTGCCGCATGAAATGCAGAGCAATCGCCGGAATATCCTCAGCCCGCTTTCTTAGCGGAGGAATCTCCAGATCAAAAACCGCCAGCCGGAAGTACAGATCTTCGCGAAACCGGCCATCTTCAACTTCTTTAGCCAAATTCCGGTGCGTCGCCGAAAGCAAGCGAAAATCCGACTTCAGAGTCGCGCTCCCGCCCAACCGCCTGAATGTCCGCTCCTGCAACACACGCAGCAGCCGGGCCTGCACGGCCGGAGAAAGCTCCCCAATCTCGTCCAGAAAAATAGTACCCCGGTTGGCCTCTTCAAACTTACCAATCCGGCGATCCACAGCACCAGTAAAGGCACCTCGCTCGTGCCCAAACAATTCTGATTCCAGCAATGGCTCCGGAATCGCCGCAGAATTCACCGCCACGAAGGGACCGCGCGCTCTCGCTCCCGAATCATGCAGGGCACATGCGATCAGCTCCTTACCCGTCCCGCTCTCCCCACGCACCAACACCGTTACATCAGACCGGCTCAGCCTGTCGATTTGCCGGAACACCTGCTTCATCGCCGCCGAATTACCGATGATGCCCGCATAGCCCCCCGCTACTTCCCGTTCCAGTTGCGCCACCCGAGTACTCAGCCGGAGTTGTTCAGTCGCATTGTGCAGCGTGGTCAGCAGGCGACTCTGGTCCAGGGGTTTCGTCAGGTAATCAAACGCCCCGCACCGCATCGCCCGTACAACCGTCTCCACCTTCTCATCGCCAGTGAGCATAATCACCGGCAGATGCGGGTGATGGCTCCGAATCAGATCCAGAACTTCCAGGCCGTTCTGACCCGGGAATTCAACATCCAGCAGAACTACCGCAGGGTCGTCTTCAAAAAGGGCTTCAAAGCAAGCCTCCCCCGAACTGAATACGCAGGTCTCATAACCCGCCAGCTCCAGCCATCGGCTCACCAGAGCGCTGACGGCCGGATCATCGTCCGCCAAAAATACGAGCTTGTCTGAATCGGGGGCCAAAGGTGGATACCACCCACCATTATGGCCCTTCCCCACCGGGACTTGTCGATCTAACGAAAAGTCCGCGTTCCGGTACCCAAAGGTATTAGCGAATTGCCCGCATGAGCCTCGCCACGGTAAGGCTGTACGTAACTCGCTTCTACTGCTTCTCCCGCTTCCACTGTGGGTGGCTGTGGCTGTGGCTGTGGCTTTGGCTGATAACCCTCGCCGCCGCCCTGGTTCCGGGTAACTTCTATCATTTCCCGAATCACCTCGTCCGGCGTTCCCGCTTTTTTCAACTGAATCAGGGACCGCGGGTCCACCCGGAATGAATGTGCCGAATTTCGAATCAGACGAACCACCACGTCGCCCCCCATCTTCGCCGCCGCCATCTCCGAAATGTCCTCGTTGTGAAGAATACTCGACATGTAGATGACCGGCCCCTGGGGCACACCCCCGCCAGAGGGTGCCGACGTCCCCTGTTCCGGTCCCGTGACACCCGGAATATGAACTCTGATCGGAGGCCCCTGAGCCACCGCGCGCGGCCGAGGATCCTGATGCCGCGCTTTGTACCACGCTACCCCGACCGCCGCTACACAAAGCCCCACTACGCAAAGGCTCGCCACCAGGGCGAACTGTTCCGGGTGGACCCTGTACAGTTTCTTGCCGCAATGAGTGCACCGCCACGGGTAAATTCCGATGATCGACTTCACGTAGTCGAGGAATGACGTTCTCGCCGTCCGCCCCACAAGCTTCTTGCACAATTCGCATTTCATTTAGGCTGCTCTCCACACACCATCACCAATGCAGCCTTCGTACCAAACATATGTCCCCTTATTTTCAACACTATCCGAATCAATTTGCCGTTCCGGTGTATCGCTACAGAACACCTCATCAGCACTCACGCCGCGCAGGTCGATATAGTCTGCCCCGTACCGTCTAAACGCGGTGCCCCGGCTCTTCGCCCGAACCCCGCCCCCCTTCTGCCACCAGCAGTTAAGCCGCCGTACGCTTGCGTCGGCGCTTCGAAACTCCCACCAGCAGCGCCCCGGCTACCACCATGCTCCACGTGGATCCTTCCGGGGCCACCGTCTCAAATCCCGGCGCATCCTCGAGCGACGTCACCCGCATAGCCTGAATTTCGTGGTAATTCGTACTGCCCCCCGTCGACCCCGTAAACCCAAATTTCATCGTCGCCGGAATATTCTCCACGCCCCCGTAGTACGCCACAACTTCGTTGTAGGCATCGTAATTCGCCACCACCACCTTTTCCCCGGAGGCCCCTTGTTTCACCAGAACCGTGATCTGCAACTTATGCTCCGCCAGTTGGGTGGTATCCACAATCACCTCGGCCTCCCGGTAGGCTGCATCACTCGTGGGACGGACCCCCGAGTTCCCTGCCTGAATCACACTGCCCACCAGATTACCTGTCGTCGCGATCAGGCCATAGTTCGCCACCCCCCAACTCGTCAGGGCATTTGCCGTGCCGTCCCCGGGCCCCCGGACAGTGATCGTGTCCGGCGAAAACCCGGTTCCACCCTGTCTGCCCTCAGTCGGATTAGCAAAGTTGCCAAACTCATCAAACCCAATCCCCAGAATCGCCCCCCGCAGCCCTCCAACTCCACTCCGCTGCGCATAACCAAGGGACCCGCCGTATGCGCCTGCGGAATCAGGTGTCACGCTCCCGTCAAACATCACCAAAGCAAACCCATCCGCGCCGGTACCACCCCAAACACTGTACCGAAAATCGATGTCCAAACCGTAGTTGAACGGCAGTGCGTCATCCATATACGCAAATCCCGCCTGATTGGTACCGTTGCCCGTCAGCCGCAACCAGCCATTCCCCGGCGTATCAACCGTTCCCGCTGTCAGTTTCGCCGGCCCCGTCATCTTCCAGCCCGGTGCCGTAGTTCCGGTAAAGCTCTCATTCAGCAGGATGCTTGAAGCCACCGCCGGCCTCGCTCCAACACTCAGTACCACCGTCAGGCACAACGCCGCGCCGTAGTTCATAGATTTCCCCACGTAGCAGACAATGCAGGCGCCATGCCAAAACTCCAATCCATATGTTTCAACAACATAGAACCGAGTTGCCTGGCACGATGTCTCGCTTGAGAACACCCTTGTCCCCCCCCTCATGCGCTAAACGATACACGCACGTCTCCTAACCCGATAAAATCGCAGCGTGGCCCGCAGACATCTCAACCGCAGGCGTTTCCTTGGTGCCGCTGCCGCTGTTGCTACCTGGCGCAGTGCCGAAACGCCTGTTTTCCCTCAAGCCTCCGTCGCCGTCGAAGTTGTCCACCCCACCAGCCCCTACGCCACCCTCCTGCGCCACATCGAACCGGGCCACGACGAATTCCCCCTCGAAAAAGAGGCTTTCCGCATCGCCGCCGAACTGGCCCGCCTGCCAGACACCCGAACCCTGCCCCTCGCCCCCACTTTCTCCGGCACCTCACCCCTGCCCCTGCACTATCGCCCGCTGGCTCCCGGAGTAGCAATCGCCGAATTTGACCCGGCTCCAGCGGCCTTCCCTCCCAACCTCGAACGCTGGCTCCAGTCCCTTGGCACCATTACCGCCGCCAGATTCTTCGTCCTTCCGGAAGACCGCATTCGCTTCGAAATCTCTTCCTCCACCGGCTACCGGGTCGGCCACTGGAGGCAAAAATGGGAAAATGGCCAACTCCTCTCCTTCCACCCCCTCGAAGAAACTCTCACCACCAGCCCCCAGCCCCTTTTCGCCGATATCACCGCCCACGCCTTCGCCGGGACCCCCACTTTCCACCAGCAACTCGCTCGCGGAATCCCCTGGTGGCGCGCCAATCTCGACGCCGCCACCGGCATTGATGTCCATGGTCACAACGGCATCGCCGTCGGCGACATCGATAACTCCGGCTTCGACGCCGTCTATATCTGCCAGCCCGCCGGTCTCCCCAATCGCCTCTTCCGCAATCGCGGTCCCGGCCCAGCCAGTGCCACCTTCGAAGACATCACCGACCTCTCCGGTCTCGGTCTCCTCGACGCCACATCCTCCGCCCTCTTCGCCGATTTCCGCAACTCCGGCCAACAGGACCTCGTCATCCTCCGCCCCGAAGGCCCCCTCCTCTTCCTCAATCGTGGCGGCGGAAAATTCGAGCAACACCCCAACGCCTTCCGCTTCCGTACCCCGCCCCAGGGCAGCTTCACCTCCATGGCCGCTGCCGACTACGACCGCGACGGTTACCTCGATCTCTACCTCTGCTCCTATAACTTCTTCCGCGACGGCTCCCAATACCGTTACCCCCTGCCCTACGAAGACGCCCGCAATGGCCCCCCCAACTTCCTCTTCCGCAACGAACTCGCAACCACCGGAGCCTTCGTCGATACCACCACCGCCGCAGGCCTGAACCACCACAACGACCGCTTTAGCCTTTCCGCCGCCTGGTGTGACTACAACGGCGATGGCTGGCCCGACCTCTGCGTCGCCAACGACTTCGGTCGCAAAAACCTCTACCGCAATACCAACGGCGTCTTCCGTGACATAGCCCCCGAAGCCAACGCCGACGATCCTGGTGCCGGCATGAGCGCCGCCTGGTTCGACTACGATGGCGACGGCCTTCCCGATCTCTACCTCTCCAACATGTGGAGCGATTCCGGCCAGCGAACCGTTGCGGCCAAAGACCTGAAACCAGCCGACCTCTGGCACCGCCACCCCAAAGGCAACACCCTCCTCCGCAACAAGGGCGATGGCACCTTCGAAGACACCACCGCGCAGCAAGGCGTCGAAATGGGACGCTGGGCCTGGTCCTCCGGTGGCTTCGATTTCGATAACGACGGCGCCCCGGAGATCTTCATCACCACCGGCATGTTGACCAACGAGAGCGCAACCGACCTCGAAAGCTTCTTTTGGCGCAGAGTCGCCACCGTCTCCGGGCAAAAGGAATACGAGGACGGCTGGAATGCCCTCAGCCAGGCCGCCCACGAGCAATACAGTGAGGCCGGCCACCAGCCCAATGTCTTCTACGTCCGCCGCGCCGGACGCTACTACGATTTCTCCGGAGTCAGCGGCCTCGACGTCGCCGCCGACAGCCGGGCCTTCGCTGTCACGGATCTAACCGGAAACGGCACCCTCGACCTCATCCTGAAGAACCGCCTTGGCCCTCAGGTCCAGGTGTTCCGCAACAATTCCGCAACCGGAACCAACTCCATAGCTTTCACGCTGCGTGGCACCAAATCCAACCGCGACGCCATCGGAGCCAACCTCAAGCTCGATGGCGGTCTTGTCCAACAAGCCAAATTCATCGAAGCAGGCTCCGGCTACCTCTCCCAGCACACAAAAACCGTCCACTTCGGCCTCGCCAATCGAACCACCACCACGAAACTCGAAATCACCTGGCCCAGCGGGCTCAGGCAAACCTTTACCAGCCTCACCCCCAACCACCGCTACGAAATCGAAGAAGGCAACCCCACCCCCAAAGCGACCCCCTTCACCCAACCCGCACCAATCCCCCCGCAACCCGTCCCCGGCGACAACACCACCACCCTCGGCGACATCACTCTCCTCGAACCCCTCCCCCTCCCCGAACCCTACACCGGCCCACGAATCCTCGAATTAAGGGCCGCAAACGCCAGCCTCTACGCCGTCCTCGTCCGCTACTTCTACGACCTCCGTGCGGACCTAACGCTCCCCGCCTGGCTAACCCTCGACGCGCAAAACCGCATCACTGCCGTCGCCTACCAGCAACCAGCCCCCCCCCCCCCCACCCCAATGGCCCCCGCCCTTCCCTTCCCAGGCCGCTACGTCACCCAACCCACCCGCAACTACGCCGCCCTCGGCGCCGCCTTCTACGCCGCCGGGCACCCCGATGCAGCGCTCCGCTATCTGCAGCTGGCCCCCCAGGACAACGCCCGAACCCTCATCGCCATCGGCAAGATCCATCTCGCCGCCGGACGAAACCCCGAAGCCCGCCGCCACCTGGAACAAGGCCTCCAGCTCGACCCCAAATCGGCCGAAGCCTGGAACGCCCTCGGAGCCGTGGCCGTCGCAGAAGCCAACATCCCTCAATCCCTTCAGCACTTTCAAAAGGCTCTTACTCTCAACCCGTCTCTCACGACCGCTCTCGTCAACGCCGGTCAGGCTCAGGCCGCCCTCGGTCGCCCCAACGAAGCCGAAGCCCTCTTCCGCCGTGCCCTCGAAGCCGACCCCAAAGATCCTGCTGCAGCCAACCAGATGGGCGAACTCCTCGCCCGCCAGGCCCGCGACCCCGAAGCCAAACGCTTCTTCCAGCAATCAATCACCGCCCGCCGCGACTACGCCCCCGCCATCAACAACCTCGCAGCCCTCTTCCGACGAGCCGGACAAATCGCCGACGCCATCGCCGCCTATCGCTACGGCCTCGAAGTCGCCCCTCGCGAAGAAGCGTTCTACCTCAACCTTGCCGCTCTATACGCAGCATCGGCCCGGGCAGATGCCGCCCGGGCCGTCATAGAACGCCTGTTAGAACTGAACCCTGCCAGCCAAAACGCCCAAAAAGCTCTGGCCGAACTGCAATAGCCCCAGAGCTAACTAACGTCTCCGCCGCCGAAGCCCAACGCCCAAAGCCACCATTGAGCCACCCATCCCCAATAGCAGCGTCGACGGCTCCGGCGTCTCTGTCCCAGGCTGTGCCAAAGTGAAATTAAAATTCGCGAAGTTCCCAGCGCCCCCGGTCGACCCCGAAAACCCAATGTTCATCTCCGTTGGAATATTTTTCGCCCCGCCGTAGTATGCGCTCACTTCCTTGAAAGCGTCATACTTCGCCACCAACACCCGTTCCCCATCCTCATCCGCCATCCACACGGTCACCGGAAGCCGCTCGTCCCCCAGTTGCGTCGTGTCCACCCTCACTTCCGTGTCCCGGCTCTCTTCGGTCTTCCTCTTCAACAGCGTCTTCCAGCCCTCATCACCCCGCATCGAAGCGGCCTCAAAATCCCCCGTCGTCGCAATCAGACCGTAATTCGCGAACCCAAACTCCGTCAGCTCCTTCTCGGTCCCATTCCCCGGACCTCGCAGGGAAATCACATCCCGCGACCACCGATCCTCACCGTTCTTGCCGCTCCCACCGAAATCCCTCGTAAACTCCAGGCCCAGGATAGCTTCCTGCCGTCCCGTCTCCGCCGATCTCTTCGCGTCCAGAACCAGAAATGAAAACCCGTCCTTCTCGTCTCCCATCGAGTACCGAAAACTCAAGTCCAGGCCATAGTCAACCGAAACAGCATCCTTCGAAAAGACCCCGTCCCTTCCGGAGTCCCCGCCCTCCCCGAATTGTGACCAGGCGCTCAACTCTCGACTCTCCACCCCCTTTGCATCTCGTCCCCTGGGGGACTCTGCCAGTGAAATGTGGGAGGCCTCGGCCGAACCAGCCAGAAGCGCAAACGCAACAAGTGCATTAACTGTTCTCATGCCCTTTCGTAAGGCATCCAAAAGTCCACTTGCCGCGCTCGCATTTTCAATAACTTACAGCCAAGATCGAGACATCGTCCTGTTCCGCTGTTCCGCCAGGAAACACCCTGCCGGTCTCAACCCGGAACAGTCACCCGACGTACCTACTTACCGTGAAACCAGCGGAACACTGCATTATGCATCTCCATCAGGCTCATGCTGCGCAACTCCTGCGTCACTTCCTGGCCCGCCATCAGCCGATAAATATCCACAATCTTCTCGTGAGTCTCCGGTTGCTGCATCAACTCTACGCGCACCAGATCCTGATCCGCCTTCGCCAAAACCTCCCGCTTCTTCGCGAAAGTCGGCCCGCCACCTGTAGCCGGAGACAACAGCAGCATGTACGCCTTCTTGTCCGCCGTCCTCTTCATCACCAGGTCATACGCAAACAAAACCCCGCCGCTCTCGCCCCGCAACACCCTGTGTATCGTTTCGCCGGTCCTCGCCGGAGTCGACACATCCGATGGCACCACGCCCGCATTCCCGCCCTCCACCTGCACCACCAACTGGGCATTCGAATCCACCGCCACTCGGTGCCAACCCGCCGGGCTCGCCGTCACATGCTGACAGCCGCCCGCCACTCCCGCCACCGCCAATACCCCCGCCAGCCACAAATTCCGTCTCATTGCTTTGCTCCCACCCGAACCACCGTTACCGCGCCATCTTCCATCGGCTGAAAGCCAGTCGCCGCCATTCTCGTCTCCACCTGGATATATCCGGCCACCTCCACCGTCGGTTTCCGGAGCGAAAACCCGGCCACCAGAACTACCCCCGCCGCCACAGCACCCCACAATTTCCAATTCACGCTCCGCCGCCGATTCTTCACATACGCCTCCCAAACCCGCGCATCCAGCTTCGCCGACGGCCCAGGCGCTTCCCACTTGTTCAAGACTTTCTGCAGTTCATCGTCCCGCATCATTTCGCCACCTCCCGCCCCACCAGACTCTTCCGCAGACCATCCCGCGCCCGGTACAGCCGAGCCTTCACCGCCCCCACTTCCGCTTCCACAATCTGCGCAATCTCTTCCAGCGAAAGCTCCTCATACTCAAACAAAATCAGAGCTTCTCTCTGCGCCAGCGGCAATCCCGAAACCGCCCGCCGAACCTGCTCCCCGGTCTCCGCCGGCAACAAGACCTCCAGCGGTCCCGCTCTCTCGTCGGAATAATCCGTGTCGCCAGCCTCTTCCCGCCCTGAATCCCGAAATCTCTTCCGTGCCTGATTCCGCATCGCGCCGTATAAGTAGGTCTTCAGCGCCGCCCGCCGCGCATCGAAACCACCCCGAAACAGCCCCAAAAATGCATCGTGGACCATGTCCTCGGCCGTCTCCTCGGACCCCGTCAACCTGTACCCAAAGCGAAACAGGGGATCCCGGTAGCGCCCGTAAATACTCCGGAACGCCCCGTCATCCCCTGCCTTCATCTGCTCAATCAACGTTTCGTCAGTCATACTCGCAAGACCTGTATTACCGCGAACCGCCAAAAAGTTACGCAACTATTTCCCCGGCGCTATTTCCCGGAATCTAAATGATCCCAGTTCAGAATCGCATTGAACGCCAGGAAATACGTCCCCTGCGTCTGCCATCTCCAGAACGGTCGCAAGGCAAACATCACAATGTGGCCCTTGCCCACATTCACATCAACCGCCAGAGCCCGTCCCGACAACGCCTCGCCCCCGGCCAAAGTCCCGGAAAGCAACATGTCACTCGCATTCACCGGAAACCTCAACACCACCCGAGGCCTTTCTGTCGGCACCATCGAAGGCCCACTAAAGGCCCCACCGCGCCCGCCAGCCGGAGCTGCAGCACCAGGAGCCGGAGCCGCAGCCCCGCCACGTCCCCCGCGCCCACCAGCCACCGGCGAAACCGGACCAGGCCCCCCCATTACCGGAGCCGGCACCGCCGCATTAAACGGCTCATACGGAGAGATGTGAATTCCGTTCGCATTCGGAGTCACGTTCTGCCCCTCAGCCGCCCCCGTCGCAACACCACCCCTGCCGCCTCCCGCCACCGGAACATTCAAAACCGGGTCCTGGTTGAAGTAAACCGGCAAATCCCCCGCACTGTATCCATACGAAAGTGGACTCTTCGTATCCGCGAAAGTCCCCCGCATCACCGACCCCCGCGCAAACAAATTCGCCGGATGCTCTACCGTCACCCCCGACCCCAAATTAAACTCCGCCAGCAGCGAAGTCGTCGACCCCTCCGTAATCAGCGTCCCGCCCTCCGCCACAAATTTCTCCAGTTCCATCAGGCCCTCCATCCCCATCCCGCCCCGAATGTCATCACTCGAATCCAGCAGCCCCAAATGAGGTGTCAACGCGCTCGTCTTGTAAGGAATCGGCTCCGTCCCGTTCATCGGAATCCCCGCCAGCATTGATGCCGACGTTCCCCCCACATGCGGGAACAGAATCACGTCATACTGAGCCCGCAAATTCCCCTCGCGCAACTTCTTGTCCGCAAAGTATTTGTAAGGCACTCCATATGTATCCAGAGCCGCTCGAACCCAACCCTCATCCTGCGTCCGCGACCACGAATGCACATACCCGATCCGCGGCAGCTTCATCTCATGCGTCTTCACCGTCGGCATCGCCGCAACCGCCGTCCCCGAAAGCCCCAGATCCTTTAACGAAGTCTCCAGCACGCCCCGCTGCGCCCCCGGAATCACCAAAGCCCCGGCCCGAAGCTTCTTTCCACCCAGCTCGAAATCCTCTTCCGCCACCAGCATCTTCACGTCTTTATGCTTGTACCGGAACGTCATCAAAGCGTTGTCACTTGTATGCTCCACCACCAGCGTCGCCCCCGCACCATCCACCCCGCCCCCGGCCTTCACATCCTTCGTCAACAAGGTCAACTGCTGATCCAGCACCGCTTTGCTTGTCACCGGAGTTACTTTCACGTTCCGCATGTACTGCATCGTCCACCCGGTATCGTCATAGGGCCGCGGATTCTGCACCGGATAATTCTGCACGCTGAAATACATATCGGCCATAGTCCGATAAGGCTGGTCCGCCCGGATAATCCAGTCACCCGCCGCCACTTCCAGATCCCCCGCCTTAAACGCCGCATTCGCCGCATGGACTTCCAAGCCCTGGCGCCGCAAATCGTTCAGCATATCCGCCGCATCCGCCTTCCGCCGCTGCGTCGCCGGAACATGCCACGCATACACCGGACCTTCCTTGCCCTTATCAATCGTCCTCTTCGCCTTCATCCAGTAATTCTCCAGATAAAGCTCCCGGTCCTTGCCCACCTTGTTGATCGCCAGCAACAACGCTGACTCCTGAATGTTCGTGTTATTCCGGGGTCCCCACTTAATCGAAGGCAGCGGCGGATTCGGCCTGTACCACTCCCGACTCGTCGCCGTCGCCCCTAACTGCAGATTCTCCACCACATCCGGACCATAACTCTGCACCTCATAAAACCGCCCAAACGAGTTGTGCGTCGTCGCAATCCAAAGCAGATAATTCGGCACCCAGCCGTCGTAAAACCCATAAGTCCAAACGCCCGGCACATTCCGCTTGGCCATCTCCATCACTTCCGTCTCGGCCAGCATCCACCACTCATTCACCGCAATTGGATCCAGCGAATTGTTATACGGCCCCGTCCCCGTCGACACATACAAATACGACTGAGCCTCATGCAGATCATGCCCCACCGTCGGGTGCCACTCCACCATGGCGCGCGTAATATTCTTCGTCAGCGCCAGATACTGTCCCATCCCGTCCCGGTTATTGTCGTGCTGCACATACTTACCCCAATACATCAAGGGAGGACGAGGCTTCCCCGTCTTCTTTCCGTAGTAATAGGTATCGACGGCCTTCTCCCGACCATCAACTTCAATCACCGGAGTCAGGAAAGTAATCACATTACTGCGGATCTGCCGGATGAACGGACTCTCCTCCACAATCAGCCGGTAAGCCAGCTCAATCAGCATCTCCGGCCCGCCCGTCTCCGGAGAATGAATCCCGCTCAAAGCCCAGTAAAGCGGCTTGGCAGTATGAATCAACTCCCGAGCCTGAGCCTCCGTCAAATTCCGGGGATCCCCCAGCTTCGCGAGCGACTCTTTGTATTTATCCAGATCCCGGATCGTAGCCTCATCCGCAATGGCGAGCACCACCAGATCCCGACCCTCTTCCGTCTGGCCCAGCTTCCAGAACTTAGCCCGGGGCGAGGCCTTGCCGAGAGCTTCGTAGTACCGCTGGATATCGGCAGCATAAGTAAGCTCCCCAGGCGTCCCCGGAATCCGCCCAAAGAACTTCAAAGGAGAAGGAACCGTGTCCGATGCCGGCATATGGTCCACAAGTTCAGAAGTAATGCGAGGGTCCTGCAAATACTGCTTAATGAGCCGCCCATACTCCTCATCCATCTTCTGAGGCCCCGGAGCCGCCGGAGCGGCAGCAACGGCGCCTTTAGCTTTCGGTTTAGCCGGAGCCTTCCCCTTCCGGGCCTGACCCCAAAGCCCACTGCCCACAACGAAAACCAGGGCAATCAAGCCCAACATCTTAGCGTTCCTCATGCAAGCTCCAGAGCGGCCAGCCGCCGCCTATCCATCTAGCCTCGCACGACGGAGTGCAATTTACTTCAGGGATCTTCCAGCCAGCTCACGATGCCGCCGAACCCCCGCGAATCTCCGCCGCCCGCTTCAGTAAAGCAAGTACATCAATCGGCAAACGAACATCCAGCCGAGATCTGGTGAGCTTTCCCTTCGCCACAGTACGACCATATGGCAGGTGCATCATGACAGCAAAAAAAATGCTGCTAAGATGACCACATGCGCACAACCGTCACTCTCGATCCCGATGTCGAAGCGCTGATCAAGCAGGCAATGCGGGAGCGTGGTG
>Ga0114970_10002338_pt1 | contig 14170 bp, 20 predicted proteins | sample M_140205_XF_Meta_FD_87030 | JGI IMG/M metagenome (GOLD analysis project Ga0114970, IMG submission 87030) | Freshwater microbial communities from Lake Montjoie, Canada to study carbon cycling - M_140205_XF_MetaG | ecosystem: Environmental > Aquatic > Freshwater > Lake | place: Lake Montjoie... | reverse complement strand
TTCTAATTATCATTTCGATTGAAAATATGTAAAACAAAATCCAACGCACAATTATTTATTTTGAAAATTGTAAATACAACGGTCTGTTCCTATTGCTATCTCAATAACTTTATAACCATCAAAATCTTTTCTTTTACTCATTGAACATACTTCCATATTTGTTTTTTCGCAAACAATATCAATAGTTTCATCTGAATAATCAGGCAATCTATCACTATTTTCTATTCTACATTTACCAATCATATTAGAAATAGCTTTTTCAATAGACGGATATAATACAACCGAGTAATCATTAGCTGTTTTTTCTGAAAAGATTATCTGAAATTCTAATTGATAAAATTCCTTTAATCGCATAAATTTAGTCGGTTGGTCTTGTTCTCTTCTAAATGATTTACCATGTTGCCAAACAACTATTGGTGGTCTATATTTCACATCGTTAAATCCTGATAGTAATTGTTTAGCATATTCATAACTACCCATCGTTGTTTCTGGACGTAAAACAACATCATCAAAACACCACATATCTTCATTCGTATAGTTCTTATTTATGAACTCTTTAGGTGTTAATAATGGAGCTTCGACTTGCACCATTTGAAATGCGGAGTTTTGCTTCCTTAATGAATTTATAATTTCATTTGAAAAATAATCTTCAAACATTCTTCTTAGTTTTATTTCTTCTTGTGTCCAAAATATTAGACCGTTTTTATTGTAATAATTTTCCATCTTGTTTTTGTTTTAAATATTTTTTATTTACACTTCTAATTAACATTTTATTAATTTAACCGCACCGATTTTATAACAAGGTGTATAAGAAAGTTTGCTATCAACAGTTGTGGTTAATTTGAAAGTTTATCAAAGCAAACCTTCTCATACACCCAACCGTTAGTTGCAATGTTCATCTACCAACTCCGAAAGAACATCTCCGTGGCAAGACTTCGGATGACACCAACAACCAAGCACCTTATTTTTTAATTCGGATAAATCTTTCATTAAATGTTTGCCATCACCATTTATAATCCATTCACGATATGACTCTACTGCTTCATCTCTACTACCTACAATATATTTAGCAAGTGTTTTTCCATCTTTCAAATGTGTGAATGGATTTCCCCATTTACTCGGTCTTCCAATATAAACATCATAAGGTGCTTTCTTGCAATGGACAACACTGCAACTGACAGCAGATATATTCAATTGTGGTTTCGGCGGTTCGCTTAAATTTTTTTCTTGTATTTTCATTTTATTTAAATTGTAAGTTTATTAAGATCGGAGAAACCTGCTAGAATCTTTTTAGAACATACAGCTTTCTACTGGCTCTAGTATAAGAGGTATAAAGTATTCTATTTTTTTCAATTATATTAAAATTTTGATTTATGTCATCCTCCAGAACAAATGTTGTGTTATATGTGCTCCCCTGCGACTTGTGGGCGGTTACACAATACCCATAATTCACATCAGCATACTTTCTAAGAAAGTTGTAGTACACTATCCAGCTTTTATCTTTGCCTTTCTTTTCTATAGCTCTAAGCTTTAGAATATTAGCTAGTTTTTTAAAATCTTCTTCACTGTCCTCGTGTAAGATTTGTATATTAACCCTTACTGTTTCATCCTCGTCATCAAGATAGCTAACAACAGTTTCATAATACTTTAGGGTTATCGAAAATGGTTCGGCATCGGGTTGATCTGATATGTGATATCTAAGATCATCACTACCGATAGTAAAACTATCCACACTGAATTCGTCGTTGGTGTTCAGAACTATTGACTCACCTTGAATGATCGGATTGTTTGCGATTAGTTTTTCCCCAACCAATATCTTTGATCCTAATGCTTCGTCTCCGTAGATAACTTTACGAATAACATCATTCATGGTTGCAACAGTTTTATTTCTCCATGCAATGATCTTTGCATACTCAGAATCTTTTTTAAATTCATCGGTGACAAAATATCGTCTCAGTATTTCTGAGAATCCTTTTCTTGTCTCAGGAATATTGAGATTAAGAAATTCTATTCCTTCACCTTTCTCATTTAACTTTGTAACGGGTTCAACTGGATTTTTAGCTCTACCTAATTCAGATCTAATAGCCACAGATGATTCGATAATAGCATTATCTTTCTTCTGACGCATGATCTGTTTTAGACTAAGCGTTTTAATTCTATAGCCTGCAGCAAGCTCTTCTCTAAAAGGAATACAATCGGGTTTACCCACAGGGGGAATCTGTGCAGGATCTCCCATGCAGATAATTTTAATCTTGTCTCTGTATTTTAATACTTCTTGAAACAGATCATCATTCAGCATCGAAACCTCGTCGATAATAAGTAGCTTTACCGTCTTTATCTTTGGTTGGAAATCCCCTTGATTAACAAATTCCTGTACACCTTCTTTGGTTATCCTTTCGGTTAGACCAAGCATTTTATGAATGGTTTGAAACGAAACCCTAGGATTTTTCAGCCCGCTGGTTTTTTTAATAACCCTCACTGATTTATTGGTTGGTCCTGTAACCGCTATTCTATACCAATTATGTGTCGGGTGTATCACCTCGAGCACATATCTGACAAGCACACTCACACAATAGGTCTTTCCTGTTCCTGCCCAACCTTTTAGCACATAGACGCTATCATCTCCCTTATCACAAACGAAATCCCTTAAATCTTCAAAAGCTGTCTTCTGATCCGTGTTAAGAGATTCTAAATCTATTATTGGTTTTTTCTTTTTAGCTTTACTCATGGGCAATATAAAACTGTTGGATTTTCTTTGTGTACATCTATTTCGGGGTATTGGGTTTTAAATTTATTCAGATTGAATGGTCTGGTTATGATATGAATCCCTCCTTTGGTTGGTATAATGTTCATAATCGGTTCTTTTCCTGTGTCAATCTGAAGATCATATATTAGTTGTCTAATTTTCTTTTGTTCCCCTGAATGGTTAAAAGTGTCAATAGAGACATTGTCAATATCAACTATCCAGGTCTTATCGGGATCAGAATGGAATTCACCAGCACAGGACGCAAAGACGTTCTTAACCGCACGATAATTCTCTGACACTATATGATCTACAGTTCTCTTTAAAACCTGCATAGAGACCTTCTTAGCATCCCTACGATTAAGTCTAAAGTATGCTCTGGCATTTTCTGTGTCGCATTGATGTATAATTCTCTGCCTTAATCCATCGAACTGTTCCAGACTATAGATATAGTAGTCCGCAATATGGATCATATCCTTCCCTAGATCAGGATTGTCCTTTCTTCTTTTAAGTATTTGAAGAAAGTAGAAAGCGTTCTCGTCAGGGAAGCTTAACATTTTTCTTATGAGGTCAAAATTGTTCATCTTCTTATTTAGTCTCCACTTTGCCATAAGTTTCTATCCAAACTTTGGCACCACATGAGAGCGGTTTATCTTTTGAGTAGATTATCCTAGCAGCCGGGAGTCCGTCCTGTCCATATATCGTGACTTCGTTTGCATAAGTGTTTGTCTTATATGTCTTGCATGTGATAACAGGTTTATTTTCACCCTTAGCATTGACCTTGATGTTGTGTTGGTTTACGTGGATTATAGTTTTCATATCAGTCTTGCTTTATTAAGAGATTCGTACCATTGATTAAATTTAGTTAATGCTTCTTTTTTAGCATTTTTTCCGCCGATACAATTTTCATAATAGTATGGGGATTTTGTTTCACCGTCAGCATGCCTAAGCCCGCTCCTTATACAGCAGTATCCATGACCTGAAGATACCTCGAACCAGTCAATCATTGTCATGTCTCCGAATTTGAATTCAGGTCTTAATTTAGTTATCTGGGTTAGTGTTTTCATTCTCTTAAGATTTTAAACTATTCATTGCTATCAAAAGTTCTTCAACTTCTTTCTCTGTATACAATTTATTTTTCATCTTTCTCTTTTTAATTTTTCCTTCCTTTGTTAATACTTAGCAATTCTACATTATACTCAAAATTCCCAATCATGGCAACTTTTTTTAAATCTTCCCCTTGGATATCATACCAACCATCGGAAAGAGGATCAGTTCCGGGTTTAACTGCATTTATTTTCCAGATGGTATTTTCCTTGCCAAAATAAATTGACATTGGCTCAAGCCATTGCTCATTTCTAGAGTCCCATATTTTTATGTTCATAATACATAGCTTCTTTGAAGCAAAAGTAATATCTGGCTACGGATAAAAAAAATGTTTTCCAAAAAAAATCCAGACTATTGCCTGGATTTTAATTATGTTAAAATTTATTTCTTAGAACTCTCTAAGTCTGGTAATTGTATTCTCACTTAGTTTTTGATTTGGCTGCATAACAGGCGAGTTCTGAAGCCATTTAGAAATACCTAGAGTTTTAGCTGCTGCCCTCTCATGATAAGCCTTTTGTGGAAAAGCTCCACAGGTTGGACATTCTTTTTCCTGGTCCTCTATGCTTTTTCCGCATCCTTTGCAAAAGTCCTGCCTTTTTCTCTCTGCTATAAAGCTTGTTATCGGTTTGAGCTGTTTCATATTATACGTATCTTAATGCTCTAGAAACATTGATCAATCTCTTAGTTAATCCGTCAATATCTTCGATTCTAGTTGCCATATCAACATATTGAGACATTCTATCGTTTCCTGTGATTAGACTCTTAACTGACATTGAACCTTCTTTTAAAAGGTACTTAATTAGAATTGCCTTAGCATTCTCATGTACTGCTGTCGTGTCATGTTCTTTATCAAAGAAAACAGTTTGACTTACCTCTGCAGCTGCATCGTGGAAATAATTTGCAAGAAGATCGTTAAGCTCTTCCATCGTCTCTTTATCTTCTGCTGATGCTCTCCATCCAGGTATAACCAATTTCTCGTTTATTGATTTACCCTTTGCTCTTTTAAAAGTTCTTTTTGCGATAGCAATAAAAATCGCGTTGAACATTTCAATGTCCTCTAATCTACATCTTAAAGTGTTTTCTCCGGTTCTAAAGTTAACTGAGTTGATTGGCATTCTTTGTGTGTTAGTAACTGTCCAAGTTTCGTAGTCAGTTTTCTGAATCATTTGCCCGTGTGCATCTCCACCTACTAGATCTTTAATTAGATCTCCATAAAGTTCTTTAGCTCTTTCTAATGCTCTTAGATAGAAGTAGTATTTAACTTTACCCCCTTTAGAAATATCTCTAACTAGATTAATTTTATTTAGATCAGAATATTTGTCGGTCTTACCTATGAAATCAAGCTCGATTAATCTTTGCATTGTTGCTAGACGAAGTAACTCATTGTTATTAGGATGAGCTAATTGATCTCCTCCCATCATAGGTTTAAGTCTTTCTCTAATTTGATCAAGAGTAAGTTCTTCACCTGCTGGATACATTTTATCAAAATCAACTTTCTCGTTAACGTCTCTCTTGCTTATAAGTGAAGCGGGAATACCGTTCTTAACAATTCTAAGCCAGATGTGTCTGAAAAGTTCTTGCGGTGTATCAAAACTAGCAAATCCGTATACCTCTAATCCAGGTTTACTTGAGTAGTGTTCACAACAGTAATTTCCATCCTCGTTAACCCACATAGCAGTTTTAGGCATTGAGCTTCCCCTGATCTCCAATCTGATCTTTTGGCCATCTAATCTCTGAACGGTTACATATAACCCTCTTTTAAGATCTCTTGCAGACGGAAGGTCTCCGTCGAAAGCATCTATTAATTCCCTTCCTGGAGGATTAAGCGAGCTTTTACTCCAATAGGCTTCTCCGATAAACTCAGAGTAATTTGAAACTTTTTCCATATTATAATTTAGATTTAATTCTTTTAGCTATAGATTGCTCTTCTTTAATCACGTTTTTCATGCTTTCAACCTGAGCGGGTTTTAGAGGAAGGCTTCCTTCTGAATTAAGTTCTAAAACGTACTTAATTTCTTCGATACCCTTTTCTGTTGCTTTTAATATATCTTCGATGTCGGCTTTAGTGTAATCGTCTCCGATAAGTCTATCGAATACATTTAATGTTGCCTCACTGAAAATACCATATTGTTTGAATTCGTTCATGAAATCGCTCTTCTTAAGATCTTTAACCTCAAAAATGATTTGAGCAACCAATCCGGAGATCTTCTCCCAGTCTTCCTGTGGCATAGCACCAGATAAGAAACCTTTCGATGTCGTTATAAGAGATTCTATAATGTTTCTAATAGTAAGACCAACCCCTTCTTTATAGTATCTTTCAAGAGCGATTTTAATATCGCACTCCATTTTGAACTTAGCCATTACGGTGTCGATTAGATCCTTAGGGTAATCAAGTCCTTCTAAAGCATCTTTTAGCGTTCTGTACTGGTTACCGTTCTTATCTCTTAGTCTACTATTAGGTCTGGTAGCATCAGTGTGGATTGATCCGTCAGGATTAACAGTTATTCCTACTAAACTGTGGATATCGGTAATAGGAACGTTTGAATTGATGATGTTGATCTGTATCCTTCCACCACCATATGACCAGAATGTTGAATCTGTTCTAATACACCAGTTGGTATCTGCACATATTGCTCTTTGAGCTTCTGGTGTTCTAGCTGATTCCACTATGTAACCGTTCTTAGCATAAAGAATTCCTGCCATTGGACCAAGATCTTTAAGCTTCTTAAGTAATCCCGATTCGTCTTGATTCCAGCCTTCAACGAATTCTAGTGCATCTTTAATAATATCGGCAAAAGCCACTTTCTCATCCTTGTATTCAGGATAAGTTCTGGTGTCTTCATATTTCTTTAGACCTTTGGTGAATTCTTTCCAAGCATTTTTTCCGTCTTTGTCTTTTAGCTGTTCTAATTGGTTGGAGATTTCTGTGAGGTCATCAATTTGTTTGTCTGTTGCCTTTGCAAAAACCTTTCTCATTTTACCTGTTAATTCAGAATAAAACTTTCTAAGTTTTCTTTTTCTTTCAATATTTCTAAGATCATCACCCAAAACCTCATATCCTGGACGGATATCATCTTCTGTGGGCTCAACTTTAGCGTAATCGTTAATGTTCATAGACAAATCCTGTCCTAAGGTTTGCTTATATTTCATTAGATTGTCAAAAATCTCTTTTAACTCTTCCATGTGAGCTTTTTGATCAAATCTGAATTTTGCGAACATTGGGGTGTAACCCGGGAATTTTGCGGTTAGATCCTTAACCTCTTTAAATTTTGGATCTTCTAGAATCTTTTTTCTTGTTTCGTCATCTATTTCGGATGTTTTAATCTTATTTTTCAGGGCATATCTCTTTAAGAGATAATCCTTAGCAGCTTGGACATTTTCCATCAGAGCTTGTTTCTCTGTAAATGTTGGGAAACTATATTTCATCATAAGGTATAATTTTATATGAAGATATATATCTAAATTAAAAAACCAACTATGAAAGTTTTTACCAAAATAGAAGAGTTTTTGGCAACTAAGCCACAAACAGCTCCTAGCCAGCCAACTACAAAGCCAGGTACTGCTCCAAGTACCAAGCCAACTCCTTCAAGACCAAGTCCAATCAGAAGGGACAAACCATCTGTTGACCCATCTCCTAAAGCTAAAGCATCTAGCGTTGTTGATAGATTTATGAGGGAACTTAAGAAGGCTAACGCCCCTATAAAATTTGACATTTCAAAATTAAAACAAAAATATGAATCTTAAATCATTTACAAAATTAGTAGACGAAGCCTCTCTGAAAGATAACCCAGGAATACCGGGAGAAGGCGGAAAAGAAGGCGATTACCTTTCAAAGGTTGAAGGTAGAGCCAAAGAAAAACTTGATTCTTTACAAAGAAGACATGGCGCTGATATTCCTAGATTCATGTCATTTGTTTCTAGAGTAAGACAAATTCAAGCAGGAAAAGAAAAGGAACTAGAAAAGCTTGCAGAAGATGCAATTAGAGCTTATTACGGGTCTATTCTAGAGGAAGTCACGTTAAACATTAAGTTTCCTAAGGATGATCAGATTAAGAAATCTATGGAAAATGTTCCATCAGAACCCCCTGAAATGCCACAGCTTAAGGAACTTAAGGATGCTAACATCATTTCAGAAATTCAAAAAAGAAAGATAGCAAACAATATCACTCAAGGTGAAGCTAAGAACACCAAGCTTTGTTTAAATTTACCTGAGGTTAGAGACGGTTTAACTAGAATTCTAGGACAAGAGCAAGGTACAGAGTATAGAGATCTACTTAATAAGATCACAGAAATTGCTGGATTCTTCGATTGGCAAATACCAATGGAAGTTCAGTTGGAGATGTGGACAAGAGATAAATCTGGATTCAGCGGATCAGTAACAGTTGAATGGAACACAGATAAAGACGAAGATTCAGAAGATCTTGCACAAAAGATCTTAGGTGAATTAGAAGACGACACAGAGGTACCGGAAGAAACTGAAGAACTATTCGATCAGACCCAACCTACTATTAATGCTTTAGGTACTGATTTTGCTATGTTACTTCATGAAACTGTTAAAGGAATCTATGAACTTATAGCTGCAGTTGGTATTCCTGATGATGAGGAAACAGCAGAAACAGTCATCATGAACACTGATTCATTAGCAGATGAGATTGAAGATCTTAGATACGGGCCAGAAATTGCCGCAGATCTTAGAGACTTTATTAGTGCTTTCCCTGAATATGATAGCATTCCTAACTTAAGAGAACATGTTTTTGGCAAGATGATGACAATGGACGCTAAAGATTTCCTTGATCTTATGTATATGATACTTAACGAGGACGCTAAAGCTAAGCCTGTTATACAGGAATTCATTGATGAAATTGCAGAAGCGATTGGTAAATACGAACTAGGTCAGGCAGGAATTGATAATGATGATGACTATGAGCCAAGCAAGGAAACCCCAGGTAGAGCACAAACAGAACCTGAAGAAATTGATTATTCAGAACTTTCTAAGAGAGAAATCGAAAAATTAATAGATAAAGCTCTAGATGCTAAAGATTTTGATACCGTCAGAGATCTTGCTAAGTATTTAAAGGAGTCAAAACAACAAGATATATTCGAAAAACTTCATAGAGAGTCTGGTTATCCATCTAATCCATAGCAGTAAATAATGCCATAAAAAAAGCCTAGCATAAACTAGGCTTTTTTTACGTTCTTTATAAATTAAGATAAATATTTTTTAAAGTTGTCAGAGAAAGATTTAGTTTCTTTCTTTATACCTTTTATCCTGGACATATCTGCTGTTAGTCCCGTAGACATATAAGCTTGGATCTCATCACAAACTACATCATCACAATATCCCATATTTAAAAGTATTCTTTCCATATCTTCAAAAATTTTCTTAGATAAACCCAGGGCTAGCTCGTAGGTAGACACCTTATATTTTAGATTAACGTGATATAGACCATGGGCTAACTCATGATTCATCGTTCTGCTATCAAAGCTATCTACACCAAGTAAATAGTATTTCGTATCTGGTCCTATTTTGCTCTTTATTGAGCTAATTACCGAATCCATGATATAATCATAGGGGGTAGGAAAAAGTCCATTACGTGCATCTAAAACATGTTTAGTGCAAAGTTCGACAATTTCACCGGGCACATTAAAACCCGCCCAGTCGTCAGGATATGAAAAGTATTCTACACCTTTCCATTTCCTATATGTCTCCATAAAGAAAAAAGGATCAAAGTGTTTCCCTTTTATTTCGGGGAATGCAGATTCATAGTGTTCTTGACTCCTCATAAAAAGCATAGCCCTCTGATATCCGTCCTCTATTTTAAGAGCAAATATCTTTGGCAGCATTTCCTCTATTTCGTAATCAACCATAGGTTTAAAGAAATTCGCCGTCTCCTAATTCGTCTGCTGCGTCGGCTACATCTTCAGCTGCACTACTTAGTAAGTTCTTTGTAGCATCTGCTTCTTCACCAGTAGCTATGCTTACTACATCTTTTACTATAGCCACAGGTGTAAGAGCTGTCTTAATAGTAGCGCTTATCATGTTTGTTAAAAATCCCATATTGTTTTGTTTTTATATTCCCCAATTTATTAGTAGCCATGGCTCGAACATGTTCACCCTTATGATCTGTTGCGTTCTCTCCCGCGACTAATGATCACTAATATTGTGTTCTTAGTAACTGTATAACGTCCCAAGCATCTTCTAAAGCATCGTGGGTAACTATGCCTTGGATTTTAGCTCTCTGTTTGCATTCATATAAAGAAGGCATTGACTTATCTTCGTTCCAGTTGGTAAAGATGACAGATGGATCGATGATGCGTTGTCTAAGTCTGATAACTTGTTTCCATCTAGGTAATCTCTCTAAGAAGTGTTTGTCAAATGAAGCAAAGTTTTTACCCGCCACGTTAATTGTAACTGGTTTCATCTTTGAGGTTAACGCAGGATAGCTCTTTCCATTTTCTATCCCTACCATTTGACCCGCTAACAAAGGATCAAAATCAACCAGTCCATTATCAAAAAGCCAGCGGTAAAATCCTTCGACAACTTGATCCTCTTGATAGAATTGCATACCAGTCATCTGTACAATATCGTTCTTCTCATCCTGATTCTCTGCATTCTGATATTGAGCAACTGCTTCGATGATCTTACTATTCATATTGATAGCGAAGGGTGAACCTGTTATCTCGTTATGCAAGATGGCTGCGTGAAACTTAGGTATCTCTTCAAAACTAAGTTTCTTGGTTGTGTCCTCAAGGATAGCACCGATTGAAAGAATCTGATAGCGATCTTTTTCTAGACCTGTTGTTTCGACATCCACTGAAATGTATATCATATTTTTAATTTATTGTTATTATTAAAGTTCATCAGGAATATTAGATTCTATGATCCATTTATAATATTCTTTTGCTTTTGAAAAAACATCAACCTTTGGATTAATTTTCTTGTGCTCAATAGCCATCATCAAAGAAAATTTTTTATCAGATATACTGTTCATAGTACTATCATATAATTCTTTAATTTGTTCTAAATTTTTTGTCATATCTTATTTTATTTGTTATCTTTAGCTAAATGTAGTAATTTGTTTCAACTATAGGATAAACGCTTTAGTAAAAAAACAAAAAGCGGGGGATATATAAAATAAAACAAAAAATATGTTACTGAAGAATGGATCTAAAGGAGATGATGTAAAAAAACTCCAAGAAAAATTAGGCTTAGCAGCCGATGGTGCTTTTGGTCCTGGTACGGAGGCAAAAGTAAAAGAATGGCAAACAGCTAATGGACTAACCGCAGATGGTTTAGTAGGAGACGTAACTTGGGTTAAAATGTTTGGCTCTTCTCCAGTAGCAGCTCCAGTAGCTATCCCACCTTCAGCATTTAAACTAGATGCTTTAAGAGGACACATTCCAGATGCAGTTATCGCACAAATACCAGATACAGCAGCTAAATTCGGAATCACTAACGTATTAAGATTAGCTCACTTCTTGGCTCAAGCGGGTCACGAATCGGGGGGATTCAAAGCAGTTACAGAGAACCTTAACTATTCAGCTGACGGATTAAAAAAAACATTCCCTAAATATTTCTCAGGAAATATTAGTGAGTCATATGCAAGAAACCCGGAAAAAATTGCTAATAGAGTTTATGCATCAAGAATGGGTAACGGAGACGAAGCATCTGGGGATGGGTGGAAATACAAAGGCGCAGGTTTCATTCAGTTAACCGGCAAGGCTAACCACCAATCTTTTGATAAAACTGTAGATGATGATATTATGGCAAATCCTAGTTTGGTCGCTACTAAATATCCTTTGGCTTCTGCTGCTTGGTTCTTCAACAACAATAAACTTTGGTCAATTTGTGATCAGGGCGCTACCGATCAGGTTGTTACATCAGTAACTAAAAGAGTAAATGGCGGAATTTTGGGATTGCAAGACCGCATAAAACATTTCAAAGAATACTATAACTTACTAAAATAATTACAACTTAAATATGTTTTCAGAAGGCGGAATTGTAATGATAATGGGAATCCTATTGGGTTTGTGTGTAATAGGCGGGTCAGTCTATTACGTTAATAAAATGTTTGCAATACATACACAGGAAATATTGGTTCGATTTATCTTACTAGTATTCACCTCGTTGGTTGCGTTGTTCATTGTTGATAAGGTAATAGCTTGGCAGGTTAAGTTACTCAGTGACGAACAAAACACTCAGTTATTCGATTTGATTAAAACATTGGTGCTTATGATTTTCTCTTATTACTTCGGAACAAAGGAAGGTATTGAAACCAATGGTAATTCAAACAAAAAAGACAATAAATAATGGAAACTAAAAATGAAACACTGGCTTCCCGATTTAATGTGGTTTATCTAGGACTTTTTTACGGGGGTTATCAAGAAGATATATAGTTCTAAAAAACACACAAATTGGCAACACTTAGAACATTCGCATATAACTCAGGAGCCGGGATAACGGGGACAACACAGGTTGGTTATATAGCAGCAGGTGAAACTGATGATTCTTATGGTGCTGGACTTACCTGGTGGAAAGGTCCGGACGAGGATCTAGGATATGTTATATGCCACACGTCTGGGGCTAGAACAGCAGGAAGAAACCAATATGTTGTACCGTCTCCTACCATAGGATTCTGGAGAACCGAGAGAAAAACTGACGATAGCTTTATTAGTTTCTGTAATAGTTTATTTGGACAAAATTTCACAAACGCAATTGACACAAGCATTTGGTTAACCGATAATGGATATTGGAATTCGTATCCAAATATCATCCCTGTTTTATATCTAGATGCAGGTAACACATCGAGTTATCCTGGTGCAGGAACGACTTGGACCGATCTAGTCGGAGGAAAAACATTCAACTTAATGAATGGTCCCACTTATAATTCTGCTGATGGAGGTAAAATTAAATTTACAGCGGCAAGTTCACAATATGCTGAATGTAGCTCAAGTTTACCTTCATTAGCAACATTTACAACATCAGTTTGGCATTATTGGGATGGTTTAAATACAGGAGGTTTACCTTGTATATTAACTGAAAATTATGTTGGAAGCAAAATAAATTATTTCTTAGGTGCTCTTCAAGGTGCTGTTGCTCAAAGTGGATATTTTAACGGTGGATTCCAAATATCACCACAATTTACCTTAGATAAAGATAACTGGTATCAGATCGTTACCACTTGTGATTTAAATCAAGTTGTTAAAGTGTACGTAAATAATATACTAATAAGTACAACTTCAACTACAGGAGCACCACCATCATCGAGTCAAGCTGGCATAAGGCTGATGAGAAGATGGGATAATCCAGATTATTGGGGTGGTTATTTATCGACAGTTCAAATATACGACAAAGCTTTGGATTCGGGACAGGTTTCATCAATTTGGAACGCTACTAGATCAAGATATGGATTATAAAGCATCTTAACAAAAAAACCTAGTAAAATAAATTACTATGTTTTTTGTGTTTGGCGGCTTCTTATGCGTCCAATATTTCTGTGATTATTTCTCTAATTTTCGATTTTGTTTGGTTGCCTGATATTTTAAATGCTTCCACGCCATCCTTTAGAAAAATAAGTGTGGGAATACCCCTAATATCATATTTCTGTGCGAGTTCAGGTTCGTTATCAACGTTTACTTTTTTAATTTCAACAACAGAACCTTCTACATTATACTCTGCCATCAATGACTCGATTGTTGGTTCCATCGCTTTGCATGGCTGACACCAAGGTGCCCAAAAATCAATTACTTGTAATTTTTTCATTTTATATTATTTATTATTTCTGTACCTTTTTTGGTGCGTTCTTAGATCTAGCATTAGGATTTTCTTTATCTAGAATATCAATTGATACCTGGTATGCTGGTTTAAAATCTGTGCCTGTTATTTCATTCCATCTTGATTGGCTATCTTTTTTAGCTAACCAATGATCATCTTTAACTTTATATGAGTATACATCTCCAGGTCTAGAAATAATTTGTGTTGTTGCGGAGTTATCAATTTCAAGATCAGATGGTGCAATATAACCCGATTGGTTTGTTACTAGTCCGTCGATCTCTTTTGCTATGGTGTCATATACTGGTAGATTCGAGTGAGGATCTATCACTTTCCCAATAGGAGGTTCGATAACTGTAACTCCTTCAGCTTTAAATCTGTCATAGTACTTTTTAACTTTATCTGGAGTTACTGATATATTTCCTCCCCAACCCCATGATCCCTGAACAACAGACAATTTTGCCTGCGGAAAAACTCTTCTTAATTCAGAAACTAGACCTTTGATGTCGTCATTGGGGCTAAATCCCCCATTCGTTCCGATGTTTATT
>Ga0114970_10002337_pt1 | contig 14170 bp, 14 predicted proteins | sample M_140205_XF_Meta_FD_87030 | JGI IMG/M metagenome (GOLD analysis project Ga0114970, IMG submission 87030) | Freshwater microbial communities from Lake Montjoie, Canada to study carbon cycling - M_140205_XF_MetaG | ecosystem: Environmental > Aquatic > Freshwater > Lake | place: Lake Montjoie... | reverse complement strand
TTTCTTTAATTTTATATAATAGGATAATTCCAAATATTGGTTGTTCTCTTCGCCTAATGCTTTTACATTAACCAAAGAATATTTTCTGCAAAATTTACCTATCACCAAGCTGGCATCAAAGCCATCATTGGTTTTAGCACTTACCACCATTTGCAATAAGAAATCACGCTTACGGGGTGCTGACATGTTTACTTTTACTATAATATAAAATACCATACCTACTATTATGGTTCCCAATAATGCTACTTCATATATTCCCACGCCACTGGCAAGCCCAATAGCCAATGCAAAAAAGATAAACATTATATCCTGCGTATCCTTTACCGCCGTTCGGAAACGGATGATGGACATGGCTCCTACCAATCCAAATGCAGTAGCTAAGTTGTTCCCGATTACCATAATCACTACCGAAGTAATCATAGTGAGCATAATTAATGAATTAACAAATGTGGTGGAGTAACTAAGGCCTTTATATGTTTGTCGGTATACAACCGAAATCATAATTCCGCAAACAAGTGCCACCAATAAATGGAGCAATACCTCGCGGAAAGTTAATTGGTATAAATATATATCTTGTAATTGCTCATTCATTGTCGGTAGCAAATGTTAAAGGTTTATATAGCCCTATGCGACTATAGCTTACAGGTGAAAAACGATGTGAAGAATTCATGATATGGCTTTCAAGACCATCCGCATATTTGGAAATTGCTTTAAGGTTCAATTTAAATTCTTCTATAATACTTAATGCCCAACGTGGTATTTCATCATGGTATTTTATTTCTAATACAAAATACTCAGGTGACAAATATTTAGCTCCTTGTTCTCCAAATATTTTGTCGAGTTGTGGGTATATAGTAGTGCGTACATTTTTATCGAAAGTAATGCGTACACCTTTATCAAATTTGCCCATATAGGCTTCACGTTCGTAGGTAACTAGGTTCAATGGCGACAATGAGTTCTTATAGAAATGATATAAAAACTTTTGTCCGTCGTACAAATGCGTTTTATTATATAAATGTTTTTCTAAATTGCCCAATTGCAATACTTCATTCAATGATGAATAAGGAATTTTTGCCCTGTGTTTCCCAATTCGCACGCCAACTTTTTTCTTAATTTCTAAAAAAGCAATACTATCTGGTTGCTCAGTATCATATACGCGTATTCTAAATTTATTACGCAATTCTACCCCTTCCTTTTTCTCTTCATAATACTTCATAAAAGGAGTATCATAATATACACTTCTCACGGTATATTCACTAATTCCAAATTCATTCAACCCCGTAAATATATCAGGCTCAACAAAAGGCTTAAGTCTGGCCCGAAGTTCCTCCAATCTATTATTTGCCAAATAATATTTGCGTTCGTATCTATATTTTTCTATTTTGGTAACTGGTATCAATGTAATATTATATTATTTATAAAATATATCGCCCAAAACTCTGTTCATATAATCCCACAAACTTATCTCATCGCATATAATTGTAGCTTTTGCAAAAATGCCTGGTTGTGGATGTGTTGATTTTTTGATAATTCTAAAAGTAGCATAGATGGCTTGTTTTCCTCCTACCAATTGTATTACATTGTCCATGCGGGTTACTTTGGCTTGCAGCGTTTCATCACTATTAAATAATTTAAGCATCACTACTGCTCCTGTTTTAAGATAATTTACTTCGCGTAGGGGAATAGGTGCGATTGCAATATATTCGGCAGTGTCTAGCAAATCCATTAATACTTCTACCGTAGATACCCCACCTTTTTTTTGTTGAACCAACCCACCAAACGGTGCTTTAATAGCGAAGTTGTCCATCCGATGCTTCAACTCGTTAATTTGGTTTTCGATAGAATATATTTTTTGGCGGTTCAGCTCAAGTTCTTCTTGCTTATCACCGGTCATTAATTTTTGTAGTTGTGCTTCGGCTATTTGAATTCCGATTCGGGATAACTCCAATGCATCTTTGGAAACTTCTAATTGTTGGAAGGGCAATAAAGAATCTTGTTGAAGTTTAATATTACGTTCAACTATTTTTTTCTGTGTTATATATTTTTCTTTGGCCAATCTTAAATTGGTTTTCGATTCTTCAATCACCTCTGGTTTTTGCCCTGTAGATATCACATTTAAAGAGGCTTTTTCAACCTCCAAAAGTCCTTGCAACCTTACCAAGTCGCTCTGTAATATTTTAGAGTACAAATGCCCCAGCACATCTCCTTTTTGTATATAGTTTTTTTGCATTACAGCAGGCTCCATATAAAAATCGAAAACATCGCCCGACTGAAACTCACGCCCTGAATAATTGCTGATAATATCCAATTCGTTGTTTTTAGTCATGGAGGCGATTCGGCCGTCAATACTGCGGCTCAGCATCCACTCGTTTACCGGAAAAACTTTACCCGTAGCATATATTTTATAAGTGATTTTTATCGGCATAAGAAACAAGCCGCAAACTGCTGCAATGAGTATGATATAAATTATATGTTTTTTACCCATTATTATTTTATTGCCGATATGTTTAAACCATATAATGACGGTGGTACATTTTTATAATTTTCGTTAGATAATAATATTGAATCGTTGTTCACAAAGGTAATACCTTCTATTTGCCCTACTGTTGTTCTGGGCCCTAAATCTACCATTATTTTTTTATTATCCAATAAGGATGGTAGTTTCAAATCGCGTATTACCCATAAGAACACTTTATCGCTCGCAGGATTAAATCCAGTAAGCACCAATGATTTTTTGTCAGGCGACACATCTGCACCAGTAATAAGCCCTTTAGTATCGAAACTGCCTACCAGAACAGCTTTGTATGTGCCTGGCTGTGCAGGTATCTGGTATAAATTGGTATGCTGGTCACCATGGCGTTTGGTAAAAATGTACAGATAATTATCAATATAAACTAATGCCTCCGCATCATAATTATTCATTGCATTCTTACGAAAATCTGTTTGGTCAGGATAGTTATAATGTATAAGATCGGGATTGGCTTTATGCGTGCTGCCTTTTAAACTTAAAATAGAAGTATCGATTTTATGTATAATATATATAGTAAGATCTGCACGGTCTCCATTATTATTTCCAATATCGCCTATATAAAAATTGCTGTCATCTGTGCTAATATCTTCCCAGTCGATATTAAAAGCTCCAGTTAATGTGATATCTTCATCATCATTTCCTTTGGCAGTATCAATACTATAAATAATGGCCCCGCCACCACCATCATCGAAAGTCCAAACATTCCCTTGGCACCATACCAACCCCGAATTCTCGTTGAAAATAGATTTCAATTCCACTATCAGTTTTAAATTTGCATTGGTGTTTGCATATTCGCACGAGCTGTCGTCTATCTTTGCCTTCTCTTTATAGTTGATTGCATTAGGGTCGGTACAGCCTTTTTTGGAACTACACGACACAGTACTTAACCCAACAAATAAAGATAAAATATATATAACCTTACGGCTTTTCATTAACAATTTATTAATATTGCAGACTACAAATGTACAATAAAAAATCAAAAATCTTGAAACCAATATATTTAACTCTAATTATCAGCATTTTATGCTCGGGTAAAATTTCTGCATCTGCAAAAGGGGACACTTTGAATGTTTTTTTACACCATCCACTCCAATTAAATTATGTGGGAGTCAATACAGGTATATCAAAAAAGGTGATTAAAAATGTAGAGGTAGGTGTTGGTGTTTATTCTTTTTTTTATTATCGTACTGATTATCGAAAATCATCAAACTCAACGGGAATAAGTATTTGGGGCAGGTATTATTATAATAATTTTTTTGTGGGTGCAACATTATATAATGGTCGCTCGCCTTATTTGAGGGAGCTCGACAACCAGAAGATATATATAATGCAATATGATATTATAGCCAATACAGGTTACCGCCAGCAATTATCAAAAAAATATTATTTAGATTTATGGGCAAGCTATAATCTAATCCAGAAAACCTATTCATTCAACCCTGTTGCTTTTTCACTATGGGCAGGAGTGGGAAAGCGTATTGGCAGAAAATGATAACGGCAACTTCTTAAGTCTGTGTCACTAAAACACCATTTCCAAAAAAGTATGATTGAAGCAGGCTGCGATGAGGCGGGGCGTGGATGCCTCGCGGGGCCTGTGTTTGCAGCTGCGGTGATACTCCCTCCCAAATTTAAAAACAATATATTGGACGATTCTAAAAAGTTGAATCATACAAAAAGAGTTAGCCTAAGAAGTATTATAGAAAATAAAACGCAATGGGCTGTTGCAACTTGCAGTGCTGCCGAAATAGATAAGATAAATATCCTCAATGCTTCAATACTTGCCATGCACCGAGCTCTGGATCTATTGAAAGAAAAGTATGATATAATGCCCCAACATATTATAGTAGACGGAAATCGATTTAAAAAGTATAACCATATATCACATACCACTAATATAAAAGGTGATGGATTATATATGTCTATTGCGGCAGCGTCTATATTGGCGAAAACACACCGCGATGCTTATATGACAGACTTGCATGAACAGTTTCCACACTATGCCTGGGATAAAAACATGGGATACCCCACGGTGAAACATCGTGAAGGAATTGCCAGCATGGGGCCTTGCGAACATCACCGTAAAAGTTTTACGTTATTACCACCTCAATTGGTTTTGTTTTAAATTTATATAGTAATAGGCTTTATTTTTGCAAGCCCAATAACCATATGCCTGTAATAAAACTAACTCCTGCTATAAAAATATTGCTACTGATTAACGTAGCAATTTTCGCATTAAAATTTGCTTTACCCTCCTTGATTCCTGGTATTGATTTGGACCGTGTATTGGGGTTGCACAATCCAAGTAGCGAGCTTTTCCGCGTATGGCAGCCCATCACACATATATTCATGCATGCTGATTTTATGCATATATTTTTAAATATGCTAGGCTTGGTGATGTTTGGTGTAGCCTTAGAAGAACGATGGGGATATCGGAAATTTTTGATTTATTTTATGACATCTGCATTGGGTGGGGCTGTCTTGTTTTTGATTATCAATAATTATGAGTTGGGGCAATTACAAAAACTAGTCAATGCATACATTGCCCAACCCGATATAGATAACTTGAATAACTTAGTAAAAAAGATACCCGAATTTGGTATTAGAATAAATATGGATGAGGCAAGCAAACTATGGAAATATTCGCCAGATTTGTTTACTACAGAGACGGTGAAAATTGTGAAAGAATATTATACAACTATTTTAGACGTGCCCTGCATCGGTGCATCTGGCGGGGTTTATGGCGTGTTACTTGCATTTGGATTAATGTTCCCCAATGTCACTATTCTTTTTGGCTTTTTCTTCCCTATTCCAGCCCGCATAGCAGTTTTTATTATGGCAGGAATTTCTTTGTATAATGGTTTCAAACATGACCCCACTGACCACGTTGCCCACTTTGCTCACTTAGGTGGTATGCTGTTTGGTTACATCCTACTGAAAATTTGGAAGGAAAATCTTTTTGACAAATTCAGAATAAAATGATTGTATTTTAAAAAATGATTGTTTATATTTGTAACAAAAAAATAAAAACTACGCTTGTACTATATCCGTTCATTATAAAATATAGAACTAATGCAAGAAAAGAGAGACTATGAGTACTTTTAAAACCAAACTAATCCAAAACAACAATATGCTGAATAGGCTGATTGCCATTTCCGTATTGGCTTTTCTGTTGGTGGAAATGTTGAACGTATTTACTTTTTTATCAGGAAGTGATGGCAGGGAGGTCGTAGATGCTATTAAAGTGCAAACATCTATCCCTTCAGGTTTTTGGGATGCTTTGGCAAAACCATGGACGCTCATAACCTATCAGTTTATGCACAACGGTTTTTGGCACCTATTATGGAATATGCTATTTTTATTTTATTTGGGTAAAATTTTCAAAGAATACCTAGGTGAACGCAGATTATTATATGCATATTTAGGCGGTGGAATTACAGGAGGCATTTTATATTTATTGTGCTATAACTTATTGCCTGTATTTGCTGGAAGCAACAGCATTTTAATTGGTGCCTCTGCATCGGTATTAGGCATAGTATGTGGAGCTGCAACCTTATTACCCAACTACGAAATATTTTTATATGGTGTGTTTCGTGTGCCGCTAAAATATATAGCTTTATTTTATTTGCTTACTAGTTTTTTTAGTATTACAGGCAGCAACCCTGGAGGAAATATAGCCCATTTGGGCGGCGGTATTTTTGGTTTCTTATATATCAAATCATTATATGCACAGTTTGCCTGGTACCAAAATATCAAATTTAAAATGGCCCAGTGGTTTAAACCAAAACCTTCAAAACCAAAAGGGCCTAAACCTGTGCAGAAAAGCAGTACCTATATCAACCCAAACTTGCAACAACGCCCTTCGCAGGAAGAAATTGATTTGATATTAGATAAAATAAATGCATCGGGTTACGAAAGCCTCAATACTTACGAAAAAGATTTACTTTTTAAAGCCAGTCACGAAGATGATTGATAATATATAAACTATGTTCATCGTCCACAAGATCATCTTCCCTCTCAATATACTTTTTGTTTTACTTTTGCTAGGCAGCTATATGGCTCCGTGGCTCAATCCTGCAAATTATTGGATGGTTGCTTTTTTAGGGTTGCTACATCCTTTTTTATTGCTTTTCAATTTTCTATTTGTGGTATATTGGGCTATTTTTTTAAAGCTTAAAGTATTATATTCATTAACGGCCATACTGTGTGGATTTAACCATTTTACCGCCACATTAAAAATGACTTCGAGTACCAAAGATAGCGGAAATATACTAAAAATAATGTCGTTCAACTGCAATTTTTTTGGTTATGGTATGAAACATAATATTACCGATACCAGCCCATTTTTCGATTTGGTAAAAAAAGAACAACCCGGTATTATATGTTTTCAGGAATTTATGTGGGAAGACAATAAACGTAAAAACTATATTAGTAAATGCCGGCAAGCAATGGAAAGCAAAAATGATTATTTTTTTATGGGATACCGTGCCATGGACACTATCCATAGGGAATATGGTCAATATATCATAAGCAAATATATAATAGTGAACAAGGGTGCGATTGAATTTAATACCAACAAATTGAACCGTTGTATTTGGGCTGATATTATATATAATAATGATACCGTGCGAATATATAATGCCCACTTAGAAAGTATTAAGCTGGGCGATGAGGAATATAAAATAATGAAGGATGACGAAGAGCGTGCTGGGCAAATAGAACGCACCAAAAGTATCATCAGCAAAATGAAAAGTGCCTATCACAGCAGAGCCATACAAGCACAATTGGTGTCAGACCACATACAATCTTGTCCCTATAAAACTATATTGTGTGGCGACTTTAATGACACGCCAGTATCATATGCCTATGCAACCATTGCCAAAAATATGAAAGATGCCTTTGTGGAAAGTGGTTCTGGCTTTAGTCGCACTTATGCAGGCGTAATGCCATCATTTAGAATTGACTATATAATGGCCGATAAAAAAGCCCAAATATATAATTATATTTTGGACGAACCATATTTCAGCGATCACCATTTGATACAAGCTGCCGTAACTTGGGATAAGAAATAAACTACTTTTTATAGAAAATTCCCACTCCAAAAATTTGGCTCCTTTGCTAGTCTTTATCTTGAAAACGGTCATATAATAATACCCAGTAAAAGTTAAATTTATATATTTACTACTTTTAGCGGTTGCTATCATATCAAAACGATGTGTCCAAGTAGTGGGATTAATTATATTATCATAGCCAAAAAATCCGACGTAGCGAACTTTTTAATTTACAATCTCATTATATAGATTCTTATCATAATTACCCAATAGAGTAAATGAAACCCAAACTCATTCTTTACTTTTTTAACAACAGGAACTTCAAACTTCGCCGTATCTTTACTATTATACAATCCTTAATCGAGCAAGATGATTTGCCTGGTATAACCAAATAGAGGTGTGGTTTGGGTTTGTATTTTATTCCAAAAGACTCTATAATATATGCTGGCGGGGCCGCTGCATTTATGGATGTGAGGGAAGCTAAAATTAAAATTGTTTTTTACAACTTTTGACATAAAAAAACTACCTGTATATTTTGCTACAAGTAGCTTAATATGTTACTATTTATTTTTTAAGTAAATCTCGTATTTCCGTTAAAAGGACTTCCTCCGAACTTGGAGCAACAGGACTAGATGGGGCTTCAGCCTCTTTCTTTTTCAAATGGTTCATGCCTTTAATTACCATAAACATGGCAAATGCTACTACTATAAAATCAATAATAGTGGTAATAAATTCACCATATCTTACAAATACTTCAGGCACCTCCTTGGTTAAAATATTTCCCGTTGAGTCAAGTACAGCTTTTGTCCCATCTTGAATTTTTAATTTCATATCGGAAAAATCGGTTCCCCCCAATAGCTTACCAACCAGGGGCATCACCATGCCATCAACAAATGACGTGGTAACTTTCCCAAAAGCACCACCTATAACTACACCAATAGCAAAATCTATGAGGTTGCCTTTAACTGCGAATTCCTTAAATTCTTTTATCATTCCCATAACTTAAAAAATATTTATGGCACAAATGTATAAGTTTTTGCTATTTAAAAAAAATAATTGCTAAATATATTTTTGTGCTGCTCTGCATAACTATCTATATTTTTGCAGATATAATATCATAATAATTAAATGCCTACATTAAAAAACTGGTTACATGCTGCTCGCTTACGTACATTGCCACTTGCCCTCTCTGGCATTTTATTGGGCTCAACATTAGCATATCATTTCGACAGCAAATTTTTCTCGTGGCCCGTGTTTATATTAAATATACTTACCGCCTTATTCCTGCAAATATTATCAAACTTTGCCAATGATTATGGCGACTTTATTAAAGGTACAGACAACGAAAAACGTGTAGGAAATATGCGGGCCATGCAAAGCGGAGCCATTAATAAAAAACAAATGCTGAGTGCATTATTTCTGTTTGCAATATTATCCGTAAGTAGCGGGCTGTTACTATTGTTTATGGCATTTGGAAAACAAGAACATGAGCTGCAAAAATTTCTTGTATTTTTAGCATTCGGAATTATTGCTATTATAGCAGCTATTAAATATACCGTTGGTAAAAAAAGCTATGGATACAGAGCCTTGGGCGATTTGGCGGTATTTATTTTCTTTGGCCCAGTTGCTATTTGTGGTACGTATTATATACAATGGCAATTGCACGCAATACAAAGTAATATTCGAATGATTGAATGGCCAGTATATATTGCAGCTATTGCCATAGGATTATTAAGTGTAGGCGTATTAAATGTAAATAATATTCGCGACATAGAAAATGATAAAGCAAGTAATAAAATAACGATAGCTAATTTATTGGGAGAACGAAAAGCAAAAGTATATCATATCATATTGCTCAGTTTAGCGATGTCAGCTTTCATGGCTTTGGGGATGTTGTTGTTCGATTCACTTTGGAAATTTCTTTCGCTACTGGCACTTGCCCCTATTTTGCATAATTGTGTAGCCGTGCTAAAAACACCCGCAGGCCCAGCGTATAATCTATATTTAAAGCAACTTGCATTGGGTACTTTTTTTATTGTTGCTGCTTTTTGCATAGCTTTGCTGTTATGAAATATATATATATTATAGTTTGTTTTGCTGCATTTGCATCCTGTAAAAATGAGCATGAAAAAGTTGACATCAAACTACAAGAAACAAGAGATACTATATCTGTTCAGTTGCATAGAGAACCAGATACAACCAAACTTAACCCGGCCCCAATAGGACCGGCTGCCCCCACTCAATATACATCAACCACATTTAAATTAACCGATGGAACCATTGGTTATGATATATTAAATTCTGACGGCAAAAAAATTATTCACCAAGATAGACGACCTGGCCTGCCAGGATTAGGGGGATTTGAAAATGTATCGCAAGCAAACTGTGTAGCTGAAATGATGATACAAAAAATATCGAAAGGTATAATGCCACCTAGTATTTCACTAGATGAATTAAAACATTGTGGTGTGAAAACTGAATAAACTATCTATTATATCAATTGCCCTTCTGCTTCACAATCCATTACTCTGCCCATGCTATGCAACATAGTTTTCATTGTTGGCAGAAGTGATTCAAATTGAAGGGGATATAATGATTGTGGACCATCGCTCATCGCATTTTCTGGATTGGGGTGAACTTCTACCATCAGCCCATCGCAACCAGCTGCCACGCTGGCCAAGGCCATGGGTATTACCCTATCACGATTGCCTGTGCCATGGCTCGGATCAGAGAAAACTGGTAAATGGGAGAGTTCTTTGATGATAGGAAATGCAGCAATATCAAGCGTATTTCTAACAGTGTCATCAAAGGTACGGATACCACGTTCGCATAAAATTACTTTTTCGTTTCCACCACTTAATACATATTCGGCAGCCATTAACCACTCGGGGATTTTTGCAGCCATGCCGCGTTTTAATAAAATTGGTTTTTTTATTTTTCCCAAATGAGAAAGCAAATAAAAATTACTCATATTGCGAGAACCAACCTGCATTATATCGCTATATTCTGAAACCTCATCAATCAAACTCACATCCATTACTTCGGTTACCACATTCAAATTATATGCATCGGCGGCTTTGCGTAATAATTTCAATCCTTCTTTTTTTAAACCTTGAAAAGCATAAGGACTGGTGCGGGGTTTATAGGCACCGCCACGTATAAAACGTATATGATGTTTGTGTAAAAACTCGGCTATCTGAAATATTTGATCTTCATTTTCTACGGAACAAGGACCAGCTATCATATTGAATGAATTGCCTCCGATACTCACCCCATTTACATCGAATTGTGTGGGGTTATTTTGCCATTGTTTTGATGCCAACTTATAAGGTTCTTTCACATCAATTATTTTGGCAACACCTTGCAATTCTGCAATAGATTGTATATCGAAATTTTGTGGAAATTTATATATAATAAGTACCTGTTTCAGATTTAAAAGCAAATGGCGATAACGAAGATTTTTATCGTCCAGCAAGTTTTTTAAATCGTTTAACTCGGTGGGGGTAATGGTATTATTAAGTAAGAATATCACGGAGCAGGAGAGTATGTGATTTTAAGTTTTACATTGCCCTGCGGTACTATTAATCGGGCACTGCCCACAGGTATTGCTGTTGGTATAGTAACGTAGAACCCATGTATATTGTTCGTTCCTGTACTCAAATAATTATTCAATGCATTTTGCAGATGGCGGGTAAAAGGAAGGCTATATTTATTGCCACCATATTGTTTTCCTCCAAAATAAGCACTGGGCAAACTTAATGGGTAACCCTGGTTTGATGAAGTATAGAAATATTTATCATACCTATCAAGAATAGCTTCTTCTTTTAAAGCACTGTCATGGTGAAACAATAATACCTGACTAGGCAATGGATATAAACCATTATAAGTATTGGTAACATCTCCTTCAATCAAAATTTCTGCCTTTTGTATACTTAAGCCTTTGTTTTTTGCCATCTCCATAAAATTGGTGAGAAAAGGAATCTCAACCCGCATCTTATTCCCTGCAGTAGACTGTATAAATGATTGAGGCATAATTTGTGTAGGAGCGATTCGTGCCTTGTAGGCAGATGAACTTCCATAATTATGACTAAAGGTGCTGAAATGAAGGCCAGGATTATTACCATCAATAGTTAAAGGAAAATTAACATATTCTGAATCGTTATAGAAAATAGTAAGATTACTATATTGATAGTATGAAGTTAAAAACGAAATAACATTACCAGGATTGTTAGGGTCAACTTCTATATAAAGTCCTTTTACCAAATTGGCAAAATCGGCACTGGTTGCCAAATTGTTTCCGCCATTAATAATTTTACGGGCGAAATTAGAATCTATGTTAAAACGCACTTGTGGTAAATTAACATAAGTGGTTCCTTTAATTGAGAAATAGGAAACATCATGTATATTATGCAACCCTGTCCAACTACCAATTTTAGAAATTTTATTTAGTTTTTGCGTAGAGAGATAAGCAGTATCTGTATAAAGTTGGTCGGAAATTTCACTTACCATTAAAGTTTGAGGGATTGTTGTATCTCCATATAATGTTGTGCCTGCAGCATAACACATTGATAGGCGAACAGAATCAATCTTTACATAAGATGGGAAAGTTAAATTTTCTTTGGGCAATAATAATCTAAAACACATACCCGCATCAGTTGTTCCAAATAATGGGTCATTAAGATGACCAATGGGATGTGCTGGCCAGCCACCTGTGCGTAAAGTATCGTCGGGGACTGTATAAGTGTTTACTGTAAAAGTATCTATTACTTGTCCACTAAAACCATCTGAATTGGTTCCAATTCCGATAAGACCCGTTCCTTTTTTACAGGAAAAAAATAAGAGGGCAACTACAAGAAAAACTAAACTAAATCTATTAGTTATTCTGAGTGATAAGGTCGGCATAAAATTGTGTGTAGCCATCAACTGATGATTCTTCTTCTATATGTTTCATTTGCGGAGTTCCCATCTTGGTTGCAAATTTGTGCAAATCGGGATGAGCTTCATCATGCATTACAAGACCATCACTATAACGCACTGCTCCTAAATTAAGTTTCATGCAGTCGGCATCATGAAAAAATTCTAAGTGCTCTTTTCCAATATTATTCATTGAAACTTTGCGACTAAAGTCTGCTCCAAGCTTTTCATCAAACTGGTTATTGAAAACTGAATATACAACTTTTGAATTGCGATAAACAGGCTCATCTTTATATATTGTTTTAATATATAAAGGAATTAAACTTGTCATCCAACCATGGCAATGAATTATATCTGGAGCCCAACCTAATTTTTTTACTGTTTCTAAAGCACCTTTACAAAAGAAAATTGTACGCTCATCATTATCGGTGAAGAATTCTTCTTTATCGTTTTTGAAAACAAATTTACGTTTGAAATAATCTTCGTTATCTAAAAAATAAACTTGCATTTTAGCTTCAGGTATTGAAGCAACTTTTATAATAAGTGGGTTATCATTGTCATCAATTGTAATATTGATTCCTGAAAGTCTTACCACTTCATGTAATCGATTACGTCTTTCGTTGATTACACCAAACCTTGGCATGAGCACTCTAATTTCGTAGTCGCGTTTTTGAAGTTCCTCGGGAAGAAGTCTGGCGATATCAGCCACACTTGAAATCTTAAGAAATGGATCCAATTCGTTTGTTACAAAAAGAACTTTGGTTTTCGAACTTGTAATAATTGCCATAATTTAATTTAAGTAGAGAGACGCTAGAATATTTCTAGTGGTGCAAAGATACTATAAAAAAAACGTAATATAACCAAGACAAATATTCATTATCTTTCAATGAACTGCAAAACAGTAACTTATGCGATATTTGAGGGTGTCGGGATTAACCCAACAAACACTAATCGTTCAAAATTGCAGCTATACCTGGCAATTCTTTACCTTCGAAATATTCAAGCAAAGCCCCGCCACCAGTGGATACATAGCTCACCTCGTCTTCCAATTCAAACTTATTAATGGCCGCTGCCGAGTCTCCGCCACCAATCAAACTGAAAGCTCCTTGTTTGGTTGCTTTGGCTACTGCAAGTGCCACTTGCTTGGTCCCATTTTCAAAACTTGGCATTTCAAAAACTCCCATCGGGCCATTCCATAAAATTGTTTTGGAATTGCTTACTACCTCAGCATAATCATTTGCAGCATTGGGTCCAATATCAAGTCCCATCCAACCATCGGGGATTTCTCCACTAGGTAAATCTTTTTTATTGGCATCATTATTAAATGCGTCTGCCGCAACAGAATCGGAAGGGAGCAATAATGCCACCCCTTTTTGTTTGGCTTTGGCTAACAGCTCCAAAGTAAGCTCTAATCGATCATCCTCACAAAGACTGTTGCCTATATGTCCACCTTGTGCTTTCATAAATGTATAAGCCATGCCGCCACCTATTAAAATATTATCAGCAACATTCAGCAGGTTTTCTATAATCAATAGTTTGTCTGATACTTTTGCTCCGCCCACAATTGCAGTAAAAGGATGCGCGGCATGTTTCATTATTTTTTGTGCATTGGCAATTTCGTTTGCCATTACATATCCAAAACATTTATTGCCTTTAAAAAATTGTGCAATCACCGCTG
>Ga0114970_10002332_pt1 | contig 14215 bp, 10 predicted proteins | sample M_140205_XF_Meta_FD_87030 | JGI IMG/M metagenome (GOLD analysis project Ga0114970, IMG submission 87030) | Freshwater microbial communities from Lake Montjoie, Canada to study carbon cycling - M_140205_XF_MetaG | ecosystem: Environmental > Aquatic > Freshwater > Lake | place: Lake Montjoie... | reverse complement strand
GTCGAGATCGGAATGGACGATGCGGTGGCCGGGGAGCTGGAGAAGGCTGGCTGGTCCGTGCGGCACAAAAAGCGCGAGAGCTACTACTTTGCCGGGGTCAACGCGGTGGCCTTCCGGCCCGATGGCACACGGGTCGCGGTGGGCGACGACCGGCGCACCAACAAGGCGGCCGCCGAGTGAGTGTGCGCGGCCTTTTTGCTTTCCTCCTCGTGACCGCCCCGTTCGCGCGCGCCGCGGCCGGCGAGGGTTGCGCCGCCACGGTCCAACCCCTCGCCACCGAAGCGGCCCTCGAAGCGTTCCGGCGTGGAGGCAACGCGGTCGATGCGGCAGCGGCGGCGGCTTTCACGCTCGGGGTGGTGGACGGTCACAACTCGGGCGTCGGCGGAGGCTGCTTCATCCTGGTGCGCTCTCCCGACGGGAAAATTGTCTGCCTCGACGGGCGCGAGGTGGCCCCGGCTGGGGCTTCGCGCGACATGTTCCTCCGCGAGGGCAAGGTCGACGAACAACTGAGCAAAACCGGTCCGCTGGCCAGCGGCGTTCCCGGTGCCGCAGCCGCGTGGAAGTCGGCGGTGGAGAAATTCGGGAAGCTGCCGTTCGCCGATGCGCTGCGGGCAGGGATACGTCACGCCCGCGAGGGATTTCCCATCGACGAGGTCTACGCGCGGAAGTTGAAAGCGACAGCGGCCGACTTGGCCCGCTTCCCCGCGAGCAAAGAAATATTTCTGCAGCCCGATGGGCAGCCGTGGCCCAAGGGGCACGTGCTTGTGCAGAAGGATCTGGCCGCGAGTTACGAGAAGCTCGCGGGCGAGGGGACGGACTGGTTTTACCGGGGCGGATTCGCGCAGGCGACGGATGATTACATGAAGGAAAACGGCGGCCTGATCACGGCGGAGGATTTTGCGCACTATCGCCTGGTCGAGCGTGAGCCATTGGTCACCCGTTTTCGCGAGTGGCAGATTGTGGGCGTTCCTCCTCCGAGTTCCGGCGGCGTTCATGTCGCGCAGATGCTCAACATCCTCACCCATCTTCCCCAGGAAGATCCCGGCACGCCTGAATTTACGCACACGGTTGTCGAGGCGATGAAGCTCGCCTTTGCCGACCGCGCCTATTGGCTGGGCGATCCGGCCTTTGTCTCCGTGCCCAAGGGCCTCGTATCCGATGACTACGCGCGCCAGCTGGCCGCGCGCATCGATCCGCGCCGCGCCACGCCGGTCGACAAGCATGCCGACCCTCCCGACTGGCAGAGCAATAGCTTCGAAAAGCACACGACGCATTTTGCCACGGCCGACAGCGGCGGATTCTGGGTCAGCGCGACGGCCACGATCAACACCGCCTTCGGCTCGAAGGTGGTCGTTCCCGGCACCGGCATTCTGCTCAACGATGAGATGGATGATTTTTCTGTCGCGCCCGGGGCGCCGAATCACTTCCGCCTCGTCGGCGGGGAGGCCAACTCTGTGGCGCCCGGCAAGCGGCCTCTCTCGAGCATGTCTCCGACCATTGTGCTCGATGCCAAAGATCGTCCTGTGATGAGCATCGGTGCCGCGGGCGGACCGACGATTATTTCACAGGTGCTGCTCGGCTTGCTCTGCTGTCTTGATCACGACATGTCCCCCTCGGCCGCGTTGGCCCTCCCTCGGTTCCATCACCAGTGGCGTCCGGATCAGATCCGCCTCGAGGCTTCCATGCCGGAGAAGGTCAAGGATTCTCTGCGCGCGCTCGGCCACAAGCTCGACGAGCAAAAAGAGTTCGGCGCCTGCCAGATCATCGGGCAAGGGAAAGATGGGATATTTATCGGGGCGAGCGATCCGCGGGTTCCCGGGGCGGCCGGAACCACAACCACGACGACTGAGTAAGCGCGCGGGGCGGAGCCCGCGAACGAAATCTCTAGGACGAAAACTTCCCGCGGGTGCGCGCGAAGCGGGCGAGCACGCGATCGCGTCCGAGCAGTTCGAGCAGATGATACAGGCTGGGTCCGACGCTGCGGCCGGTCGCGGCGACGCGGGCCGGATGGACGAGCAGCGCGGTCTTCACGCCGAGCGTGGTGGCCAGATCTTTGAAGGCGGCCTCGATGCTTTCCGCTGTCCAGGGATCGACGCGAGTGAGGTGATCGCCAAGCACATGCAATCGTTCGAGTGCGCCATCCGGCCGGAGGGCCTTGTCCACGCTGGGCTCATCGAAGGCGTAGTCGTCGTTGAAGAAAAAGTCGATCCACGAAGGAACATCCGTCAGGTGCTTCACCTTTTCCTTGATCAGCGCGAGCGCGGGCAGCAGGGTGTCGCGCGAACCGTAGTTGATGCCGGCCTGATCGATGAAAGGCAGGCTCAGCTCGGCGAAGCGCTCGAGCGGCATCGAGATGAGGTATTGGCCATTCATCCAGAAACATTTGTCTAGGTCGAAACCCGCGCTGCGGCGGTTGATGTTTTTCAGCTCGAAAAGTTTGATGATTTCGTCGATCGGCAGGATTTCGCGGTTGTCCTTGGGCGACCAGCCGAGGAGGCAGAGGTAATTGCGCACCGCCTCGGGCGCGTAGCCCATGTTGATGTAGTCCTGCACGCTCGCACCCTTGTCGCGCTTGCTCATCTTGGTTCCGTCGGGATTGAGGATCAGCGGGATGTGGGCAAAGCGCGGGGGAGTCACAGCGAATGCCTTGTAGAGTTCCACGTGCTTCGGTGTGTTGGAAAGGTGGTCTTCGCCGCGGATGACATCGGTGATCTTCATCTCGATGTCGTCCACCACATTGACGAAATGGAAAATCCACGATCCGTCGGGACGGCGCACGGTCATGTCCGGATGCGTGCCGGGATTGGAGAGGTCGAAAGGTATCGACCCGCAGACTTCATCGTGGACCGTGACGGTTTCGCGCGGCGAGCGAAAGCGCAGGGTGCCCGCGTCTTCGTAGATCATTCCCTTGTCCTGCAGTATTTTCAGGTACCGTTCGTAGATAGATCCGCGCTCGCTCTGGTAATATGGCCCGTATTCCCCGCCCTTGCCCGCGCCTTCATCCCACTCCAGTCCGAGCCAGCGGAGTCCGTCGTAAATGCCGCGCATGGCTTCCTCGTTGTGCCTTTCGCGGTCGGTATCCTCGATGCGCAGGACGAAGGTGCCTCCGGTGTGGCGGGCGTGGAGCCAATTGAAGAGGGCGGTGCGGGCGCCGCCGACATGGAGAAATCCGGTGGGCGAAGGGGCAAAGCGGACGCGGACGTTTGATGACATAAATGCGGGGCGCGGATGCGCGATCAGTTCTGCGAGTCGAGCCGGCGGGGAGACGGCACGGCGTAGTCGCTCATGATGCGGGCCTCCTCGGCCTTGCTGCCCTCCACGTCGAGGACAACGCTTCCCGGATCCTCAGCCAGCTTGATGCGGTGGAAGCTGTCGCTCGGATGATCCAGCGCATCGGCCAGATCCTTCAGGCTGCCGATCTTTTTTCCGTTCACCTCATCGACCACCTCGAAGTGGAGACGATCGTAGCCGATGCTGTCGGGACCGCTGAGCACATCGCTGATGAAGACGATGCGCTGGCGACCCTCGGGAGCTTCGCTCTGATAGCGGTCGAGATAGACGAGGTTGAGCGGGGCTTCCTCCGACCAGTTGGAGCCCCATTCGCGCAGGAACTGGCGGGAGAGCTCGGAGAAAACGATGCCGCCGGCCACGATGTAGTCCGGCTCGCGGTCGAAAATATAGGGCTGGCTGACCATCTTGGATCTATCGCGAGGGGCCACCGTGCCCTCGAGAGTGATCTCCGCCCCGTCCCGCCAGATACCGATCGGAATTTTTTGCCCGGATTGCAGAACCGTCGAAATATAGTGGGCGAGGGAAATCTTGCCGAAGCGTTCGTCCTCGTAGTTGCCGTCCTGATCGATGGCCAAACCGTCCACGCTGAGCAGCACGTCACCCACTTTGATCCCTGCGCCGTCGGCGGGGGATCCGGGCAAGACTTTGGTAACATAAGCGCCGCCCTTGCCGTCCGGCAGCTTCGCGTAGCGCCTCAGCTGAGGGTCTCGCGTGTCGGCGAAGGTGAGTCCGGCGCGCGAAAATCCGGTGTAGGGCGGGTGATCCACCGCTTGGAGGAAATGCTCGATGACCGGGGCCGGGACGACGTCCGCGGTCTGCGTCATCGGCTGGTAGCGCATGACTAATCCGACCAACCGCCCGTCTTTGAATGCCGGCACGGTGAAGCTGTTTTCGCGCGACTGCAGCGGGAGGCTCAGCTTGAAGACAAGAAACGCGTTCTCGTCGACCGGGTAAGGCCCGACCTCGATCGTGGTGATGGTGGCCGGGGTGATGACGGGTCGGCCGTTAGGTTCCAGCTGCATGACTTCGACGTGGTCGCCGACCGCGGCGGATTCGTCGAGGCGTGCGCCGGGTATGCTCTGGAGGAATTCCGCGGCGGGCGCGGCGAGCAGCGCAAGATTGGCATCGTAGTCGACGGCTTCGACTTTGGCGGGTGACTTGAGGGCGGTGTCGGGCTTTTCGAGTTCGATGTAGGTGTGATTGGCGACGAGTTCTGCCGTGACGAGAATGCGGCCATCCATGAGGACCACGCCCAGCCCCTGACGCAGCGAGCGGTTGTTCTTGCGCCAAGGTTGGGTGAAGCTCGAGGCTTGGCTGGCCACGTTGACACGCACGACGGGCGGTTGCGCTTTGGCCGAGGGGACGTAGGCCTTGGGAGCAGGTGGTTGTGGCGTTGGGGTGCTAGCCGGTGGCTGAGCGGGCGAATCCGGCGAGGTGGGGGCGGGCGATGTTTGGCTGACGGGGAGCAGGTTGCGGGCGGACTCGATGATGCCACGCAGACTTTCCATCCCGTGAGCGGGATGGGCAATGAGGAGCACCGCAAGGGCGAGGATCAGCAGGGTTCGGTGGGCGGCAAACATGGGGATCAAAGATTTTTGTCGTTGGTGATCCGATAGCGCTCCTTGATCCGTTTCTCGGCCTCCGCCAGGGCCGCCCGTTCCAGCACGACCGGGCGTCCTTCGCCGAGCAGTTCGATCACATGGTAGTCGCCGGGTTCCTCGAAGGCGGCGGCCACATCCTGCAGGCCGCGGATCTGCCGGCCATTGATCTTGGCCACGATGCTGTCTTTGAACGGGAGGATATACGTGTTGAACGGGTCCTGCAGCACCTCGCTCAGCACGACGGCCTCGGGGTATTCGCGGTAGAGTTGATCGGTGACATAGCGCTCGAAGAAGTAGCGGAGGCGGACGCTCGGATTTTTGCGCGTTTCGAAAAAATTGCGGTTCAACGGTTGGAAGAGCAGGCCGCCGACGAGCACGAAGCGCGGCCGCGCAGCGTAGGAACGGGCCTGCATGTCGAAAGGCCACGGCCGGCTCAACTCCAGGGTGACCTTCTCGGGCTTTTCGTCACGCATGATCTCCAGCACCGATTTGTCGCCCTTGAACTTGCGCTCGAAGACTTCAGCCACCTCCACATGCTCTCCGTCGATGTCGACCTTCCCGTCGGCAAAAACCTTGAGGCCATCCACCGAGAGGATGACGTCCCCCGGTTTGATTACGCCGTCCTCGAAAACACTCCCCACCAAGACACCGTTGTCCGGCGAGGTCAGCCCTAGCGCGGCCCGGTGGGCCGGATTGAGCAGGGGGAAGTAAGTCGCCGCGAGATCCATGTAGCGGTCGTAACTGCCGTCCTTGATGTCCTGCAGGAAGCGCTTGATGACGGGCGTGGGAATCATGTAGCCGACGCTCTGCGCCACATCGCCGGAGTATCCTTGAAAAGCCACGCCGACAACTTTGCCTTGCTGCATGACTGGACCGCCACTGTTGCCGGGGTTGATGGCGGCATCGATCTGGATGGTGAGGTGGCTGTCGATGGCCGAGTGGGTGTAAGCTTGGAACGCGATGCGGGAGACGATGCCACGGGTCACGGAAAGTCGGTCTCCGCCGATGGGGTAGCCGTAAACGCTGACTTCCGACTCAAGCTCGGGAATTCCGCCGATGTCGAGTGGCTTGGTGTTGTCGAAAAACGAAGGATCGTCCACCTCCAGCAGCGCGAGGTCGCAGTCGTGCGCGATGTGAATAACGCGCGCCGGCCACAGGATGGGATCGCCTTCCTTGAGGACGGTGACGAACGTCGCGTTGCTGACCACGTGGGCGTTGGTCAGGATGCGTTTGCCCTCGATGATGAAGCCCGCTCCGACTCCCTCTGTGACGGTTGGCGCATTCCAAGGGCTGGTGTAATCCGGCTGCTGGGAGGTTGTCGAGATGCGCACCATGCTTTGGGATGGTTCGGCTTTGGCGGCAAACGGAAGACACAGGCCGGCAGCGAGGACGAGCAGGGGAAAAAAACGGGGTGCGGGCATGCCTCACCACATTAGCGGGCCGACCCCTTTTGGCAAACCGCGAAACATCGCTCGCAAGATTGGCCCGGAACACGTCCCGGAGGTATGCTTCCGGCGTGTCACGGCGCCCCGGTACCGAATCCCTTTTGAGCCCCGCGCGGATCGCGGAACTTTCCCGGCTTGTCCAGGCCGCGCCGTCCTCAGTGCATGAGGCCCGCATTCTGCGTGACGGGGGACAAGCTTTTCCGGCCATGCTCGAACTGATCCGCTCGGCTCGCCGGACGGTTTGCTTCGAGCACTTTATTTTCGCCGGGGATTCGACCGGGCGCCGTTTTGCCGACGCCCTGGGTGGCGCCGTGCAGCGGGGCGTCGATGTGCGGGTGCTCTACGATCCGATCGGCACCATGATGGTGAAAGGCGGATCCATTGCCAAAGCCCTCGCGGCGCACGGTGTCCCGGCCAAAGCCTTCCATCCGGTCAGCGTGTTCGCCCCATCGACTTGGTCTCGTCTGCGCCATCGCGACCACCGGAAGCTGCTCGTGGTCGACGGCGAGACGGCGATCGTTGGTGGGTTCTGCATCGGCAACAATTGGGAGGGGCGCTCTCGCGGCGGCCGCAACTGGCGCGACACAGGCTTGCTTGTCAGGGGCGGGATCGTCGCCCAGGTCGCCGTCGCTTTCGATGCCATGTGGCGGCAGGCCAGCGGGGAGGAATCGGCCGCGCGGGATTTTGCGTCGGCGGATCCCCCCGCGCCCTGCGGCATGGTCGCGGCGGACCGCCCCGGCGCCCATCACATCGCTTCGGTGTATATGTGGATGGCGCGTCACGCGCAGCTTAGTCTGGATATCACTGACGCTTATCTCGTCACGCCCGAACCGGTGGTCCGCGCGTTCGAAGAAGCCGCGTGCCGCGGTCTGTTGGTTCGTTTTCTCCTGCCGGGCAACAACAACCATCCGGTCGCTGCCGCCTCGGCGCGAAGACGCTATGCGCGTCTGATGGCGGCGGGGGCCAAGATCTACGAGTGGCGGGGCGCGATGGTCCATGCCAAGACCGCCGTGGCCGACGGCGAGATCGTGCTTGTCGGCTCGAGCAATCTCGATCCGCTGTCGATGACGCGCAATTACGAGCTGAATCTCCTGCTCGCCGATGCGGCCACCGGGCGCCGCATGGAAGAAATGTTCGAACGGGACCTGCGCGGTGCGCGTGAGATCCAACCGCGGCAATGGGCCCGCCGGCCCTTTTGGCAAAAGGCCGCCGAAATGGCGGCGATGGTTTTCGACGACAATCTTTGAGCGTTGCCTTACTGCCAATCGGCGGGATCGACGTTTTCCAGCACGCGACTGGCATTCTCGTAACCGCGCTGCATGGCGAGATCAAAATGGTGCCACTCGAGGAGCGTGATGTTGCCGACGAGCGAATCGAAGTAGAGGTCCGCCTCGGTGTGCCAGATGCGGCTGCTGATGTCGCTGTGCAGGATGATGGAGCGCATGATGATGCCGATGGCGCTCGGCGCATCCTTCTTCGCGCCGCTCGTCGTGCCTTGGTCGCAAGCGATGATCCGTCCGGCCCCGTTGTCGCGGACGACATCGGCGGGGAGGTTGTTGACCACGCCGCCATCGACGAGCAGGTCGCCGTTGGGGAGGATGACGGGCGGAAAAACGCCGGGTATGGAGACAGTGGCGCGGAGCGCGGGGATGAGGGGTCCGCTGCGGTGGATGTGCGCTCCGGGGTTGGTGATGTTGGCCGAGACGCAGGAGAACCCTTTCCAACAGTCGTCGATGTCGACGGATGGCAAGAGCCGCGGAAGCAGGCGGTCGAGTTTTCGGCCGGAGAGCAGCGAGGTGCGGGGGATCAGCAGGTAATCGCGCTTGGTCGGGTTGACTTGCACCATGATGCGGAAGCGCGCCACCAGATCGTCGAGATCGATGTCGAGCGAGATGCCCGCGGCCACGATGGCGCCGAGGCTGGTTCCGGCAGTTAGATCGAGGGGGATGCCGTGCTCCTTGAGGGCGCGCAACACGCCAAGGTGCGCGAAGGATCGAGCGCCGCCCCCGGCGAAAGCGATCCCGTTCGCTCTCCCGGTGAGGAGGCGGACCAGGCGGGCCAGATCCGCAGGGGAGTTTTCCCGGTAATGGAAATGTTCCGAGGCGGCGCATGTTTGTTTGGCCTTGCTCGTACCCGTTGGCGCGGTGGCGCCGTCCCCGTGCATCACCACGAGCAAGCGGCGCAACGCGGTCGGAATGAGATCCTCCGGAACCGACGGCCGGTGGCCGCTGCGCGCCAGCATGAGGACGAGGTCCGCGTTGTGCAGGCACTGGCGGGTCCAAGCCGGATCGCCGGGGGCGCCCGGCATGATCAGGACTGGCGCCTGCGTCTCAAGCTCATTCAGCCAAAATGCAAACCGATGCTTCCGGTCGGATTCGCTGCCCGCACCACGCGGTGCGGCCGACGGTTCGACCAGCAGGGCGTGCGCGCGCGGATCCATCGCGATCTGCAGTTTGCGCGCGAAGATTTGCGCGTCGCATCCGGGATCAGCCGCAAGGATCACGACAGACAAACGCACGTGGTTTTTGCGCGGATGGTTTACCCGCTGCAACCGGTCGAATTGCACGCGCGCCACATGCATGACGGTCTCGGGCGAGAGGCGGGCCAGTTCGGCGAATGTCGGGGTGTCCAGGCCGGCGAGCACGCAGTCGCGCATGGCCTGCACGCTGGCCGAACGGGTGCCTCCGGTCAGCAGCGCCATCTCCCCGACAGTCTCCCCCCGGGTAATCTCGCCGATGGTGCGGTCTTGATTTTCGTCGCGCTTCGTGGCCCGGAGACGCCCGCTGACCACGACATACATGGCGTCGGCCGCATCGCCTTCGCGGAACAAAATGGCGCCCGCCTCGAGTTCGGTCCAGCGGACCCGCGGCAGCAATCGCTCCAGCGAAGCGGAGTCCAGATGGCCAAGCTCCTGCCGCAAAACTTCGAGCAAAAGCCCTTCCCGCGAATGTCGGAGCTGTGCAGTGGCGTCCATCGGTAAAGTCACAGATCGGGCAACGTCAAAGGATCAGCCATGTGGCCAGACCCAAAAAGAGTCCCATGCTGACGACGTCCGTCGCGGTGGTGAGGAAGATGCTCGAGGCGGTGGCTGGATCGGCTCCGAGTCGGCGGAGGACCAGTGGCACGAGCGCGCCGCAGGCGCCGCTGACCAGACAACTCCCGATCATGGCGAGAAAGACGATGCCGCCAAGTTTCCATGCCACAGGGCTTTTCATCATGGAGGCATAAATGACCATGCCGGCCCCGGCACTGATTCCGACCAGCGCGCCGTTGGCCAAGCCAAGCGTGGCCTCCTTCAGCACAGCGGCCCATTCCTGGCCCGCTTTGAGTTCGCCCAGTGTCATAGCGCGCAGCGAGACGGCAAGAGCCTGGCAACCTGTATTCCCGGATTGCCCGGCGAGGACAGGAAGAAAGACCGCGAGCAGCACGATCTGGTCGAGGGTGTGCTCGAAGAGTCCGACGACAGCGGCTGCGATGAAGGCGGTGAGCAGATTGAGTTGCAGCCATGGATGGCGGAAAAGGAAACTGCGCCACAAAGGGGTGGCGAGCCGCTCTTCCTTGCCCACGCCGACCATGGATCCCGCCTGCGCTGACAATTCGAAGGCCTGGGCTTCGGCCAGCGACTGCCCTCGCACCAGCCCGAGCAATTTGTTGTCCTCGGTGCATATCGGATAAACCGGGTAGTGGCGGTTCATCGTCGCCTTCATCGCGTCGAGGAGCGGCATGGTCGGGCGCAGACTGAAAATATTGCGCAGCATCAGCTCCTCGATCTTCTTTTCGCGAATGTTGAGCAGGAGATCGCGCATCGTCACAACGCCAACCAGTTTGCCGTCTTCGTCCGTGATGAAGCAGTAAGTTATGAGGTGATCCTTGGCGATTTCGCGCAATGTTTCCGTCGCCTGACCCACGGTTTGATCCGGACGAAAGACGCCGACCGCCGGTTCCATCAAGCCTCCGACCGAATCCTCGGGGTAACGGAATTCCAACCGCCAGCGTGCCGCCACGTCAGGCGGGGTCGCCGCTATGATGTCCTGAAATTGGGCCGGGGGAAGATGGGCGAGGATATCGTGCGCGATATTGCCCAAGAGCTTTTGCAAGGCGCGCGAGGCAACCTCGGCATCTTGGGACGCCAGGAGTTGAGCTGCTTGCTCGCGCCCTAGCGCAGAACATCTCTTGGCCAGAGCATGGATCTCGTCTGCCGTATTCACTCGATGGGATAGGTTGGGAGCTTGGATTTTAGCAGGTATCGGCGGGCTGAGAGATGCACTCTGTTTCTGCAACACCCCGGGGATGCCGCCAAGAAAAAACGGCTGAAAAGTTGCAGGTTGTAAAACATGGAGATGATTTTCAGTCAACAGCCTGCCTTGGGTCGATGCGATGCCATCAGGAAAATCGCTCTCCTCAGCAGGCTTTTTGCTATCCCCTCGCCGTATTCGGGATAAAAGATTTGCGATGGATTTCGCCACGCTGCTTTCCGACACATTGACCATCCATGCTCTGGCCACGCTCGCGTTGCTCATCGGCCTCGAACTGGTTCTCGGCATCGACAACGTGCTGGTCATCTCGATCGTCGTCTCGCGACTGCCCGCGGATCAGCGCGACACGGCCCGCCTGCTCGGCTTGGGCATCGCGCTGGTCGCGCGCCTGATCTTCGTTGCTGGTGCCTGCTGGCTCGTCCACCTCACCGACCCGATCGTCGCGGGTCTGCCTCTTTCCTGGCGCGATGCGGTGCTCATTGCCGGCGGTCTTTTTCTGATCTGGAAAGCGGTGAAGGAGATTCACCATGTGGTCGAACTAAAGGACGAGACCGGAGAGGGAGTGGTCGTCGCGGGGTTCGGTGCCGCCATCGTGCAGATCGTCATCCTCGACATGATTTTCTCCCTCGACTCGGTCATCACCGCGGTCGGACTCACGCCGAACCTTCTCATTATCTCCTTTGCCGTTATCGTCTCTTTCCTCGTCATCCTCGCCTTTGCCAAACCTATCGGCGATTTCATCCTGAGCCGTCCTTCGCTCAAGATCCTCGCGCTCGCTTTCTTGGTCACCATCGGCGTGACGATCTTCCTCGAGGGCATGCACCACGAGGTGGCCAAAGCGTATATCTATCTCCCGATGGGCTTCGCCTTGGTCGTCGAGTTGCTGCAAATACGGCGCGACAACAACAAGCGGCGTTTGGCGCAAGGCGGGGGCTAAAAAAGGCCGCCGAGAATCCCGCTTTTTTTCAATTCGTCCAGCGTGACGGACTCGGCCGGGAAATCGATCGGCACGACCTGCCCGTAGTCAGCGTTGACTTCGGCCCGCAGGAGCAGCGCGAGGGGCGATTGCCCGCCCTCGGACACCCGGAGATCAATCACGATGCGGCGCGGCAGGGTGTCGCTTTTACCGACCCACACCGCCATGTCGCCATCCGAGCACTTCAGCGTGTCGAGCGAGTTGCCGAGATCCTTCAAATCTTTGCCCGTCGCCATGCTCTGGATGAAGCCGACCACCATCATCTGCTTGTCGGCAAGCAACTCGCGCAGCGTCTTCACCATCTGCTTAGTCAGCCACGACCCGTTGATTTTGTAACGGTGGATCTCCGTCGCCTGTCCGCCGAGCGGTTCACCTTCTTTTTTTTCGAGAAATGTCAACTCCTTGCTCGAGCCGAAAACTTGGTCGGTCGGACGGAAAAGCAGGGCCCAAGAGGCCTGCGTCTCGCTGGCGCCGGCCGGTCCCGCGGGGATTCTCACCCAAGGGTTGGCTGCGACCTTCGCCCCGGCCAGCGCCCCGACCAGGGCCATGAGAGGGTCCTGACTGTTGCCGGAGAAGGGGGTTTTGCTGAGGTGGAAGTAAACATTTTCTTCGGCGAAGCGCAGGTCGGCACCTCCGAAAAAGCTGCCGCCGGTGCGGATCGCGAGCGAGGCGGCTGCCAGAAAACGCGCGTCTGTCGTCGGCGGGATCGAGCCGACGATGCGCTTCATCTTTTCCTCCCGGTCGAGGGTGATCTTCATCGCGGCTTTCGGCGCATCGAGAGATGTCGTGTCGAGCGCCCCGCTGAATTGCACCAACTCGGATCCTTTGTCCTTCCCCTCGAGCTGACCCGTGATGTTTCCGCTGAAGGCCACGTGCTTCACCTTCTCGCGTATGAGTTGCGCGGCGGCCAGATAGCGGTAGGCAAAAAAGCCGCCGATCCCGAGGACGATGGCGGTGAGAACACACGCTGCAATGAGGAGCGTGCGGTTTTTGCCCGGCCCGGGCTGCGTCGATTCGGTCATGATATCGGCGATCTCCGCCTCACCGATTTGTCGGGCCCGCAAGCGTTTCCTGATCTCATCCGACGCCAAGCCTTCCGCGGCCAGAGTCTTGGCAAATTCGACCCACTCCGAATTCTTCATTGATGCCCGCCAAAGTAGGGCCGCTGAGGCCCCTGATGCGAGGGGATTCGCGTTCTTTTTTGCTTCTTGCCGCAGACTTGACTTGCGTGCGATGCCATATGGCGTTCCATTTTTCTTCCGCTGTGAATTTCAAGATCGCCACCGTTGCCTTGCTCGCCCTCTCCACCGTGACGCTGGTTTGGTTTGCGACCCAACCCATTGCCTCCGAGCCGCCGGAAGCGGGCAAAGAGCAAAGCGCCACGGCTCCCGCCACCGGCAAGGAATCGGCTGCGGACTTGGGGCGCAACGAAATCGTCGGACACGCATCTTTGCGCACCTCAAATTTGCCGATGGCTGCGGACGGCGTGGAGACCAGCGGCCATTTTCTTGTCCGACTAGCCGGCCTGAAAGATCCGCGCCAGAGGGAGGCGGCCATCGATGAACTCTTCCGACAACTCGCCGGCATGGGGCCCGAGGCTGCACTCGCCCGGGTCGCCGAATTGCCCGATGCCGCGTCGCGTGATATGGCGATGCTTTCGCTGCTCGGTGAGTATTCGGGGCTTAGCACGCTCGAAATCATCAAGCAAGGCAACATCTGGCGGTTCGGCGCGGGGGGCGCTCTCGCTGCGCACCTCCTCGAATCTGGACGCATCTCACCGCAGCAGGCGGCCGAGATGGCCAAGGCGAGCGTCGATGGAAATCGTCGGGGTGAACTTTTTGCGGAGGTGGCCAGCAAACTTGCCGCGACGGATCCCGCTGCGGCATTGGCTCTGGGTAATGATCTGGATGGCCGCCAGCATCGGCGATTTCTCGAGGAGTTCGCGCGTTCGTGGGCGGAATCCTCGCCGACCGCCGCACGCCAGTGGGCGGCGCAGATTGCCGACCAGTCGACGCGCGATGCCATGCTTTCCGGTATCACCCAGGCGGAAATCCAGCGTAGTCCGGCGCTCGCCGCTCAGAATTTTTCAGCGATGCCTCCAACCGATGCGGAGGCCAGAGCAGATACCGCTCGCAGCATCGCGTCGTCTTGGGCGTCCAACGATACTGTAGCCGCGATGAATTGGGCCGCCGGGCTCCCTGCAGAGAGCGATCGGGCTGCTGCGCAAGATGGCATCCACAGCACAGCGCCCATCGGCATCGGTGCCGTGTTGAACCGGAATGAAAACGGGTTGCCCGTGGTCGGAGACCTGGTTCCGGGCGGACCGGCCAGTGCCAGCGGTGCGCTCAAATCTGGTGACGCTCTGATGGCCGTGACGGATGCCAATGGCGCATGGGTGGACACGCGAGCCCTGCGCATGGGCGATCTGCTCGGCATGATCCGCGGACAGCCCAACACGCAGGTCTCGCTCCAAGTGCAGTCGCCCGGCTCGACGAGCCCGCGCGTGATCACGCTTGGCCGCCAGCAAGTGATCTTCCGCCCCAAGTGATAGACGGCTAGCGTCCGCAAATGCCGAGGATCTCCGAAAATATCCAGCCGGTCGTTTGAAAAGCCCGGCAGATTCTCTATGGTGCAAAGAATGCAGCG
>Ga0114970_10002331_pt1 | contig 14216 bp, 15 predicted proteins | sample M_140205_XF_Meta_FD_87030 | JGI IMG/M metagenome (GOLD analysis project Ga0114970, IMG submission 87030) | Freshwater microbial communities from Lake Montjoie, Canada to study carbon cycling - M_140205_XF_MetaG | ecosystem: Environmental > Aquatic > Freshwater > Lake | place: Lake Montjoie... | reverse complement strand
GGGGAGCGCGTCGAGATGCCGGAGCAGCGCGGCCACCGCCGAAGCCATCTCCGCCAAGCCGAACGGCAGCGGCGCGCGGGCAGCGCGGTCCGCGGCCTGCGTAAATCCGTGCCCCGGGAGATCGATGGCGACCACACGGTACCGGCGTGCCAACGAGGCGGTACACGCCGCCCAGGAGTGGGTGGATCCGCCGGTGCCGTGGAGCAGGAGGACGGTCGGCCCGTCCCCTTGTTGCTGCACGTGCCAGCGGACGGCACCGACCGTGTGGAACGACGAGTAGGCTCGATCGGGCCACGCGTCCGGCAGGCGATCGAGAGGAGAGGAGGCCGAATTCCGTGTCATGGGAGGCAATTGCGGAGACGAGTCAGAGAAAATCGCAGATTGGTGTAAGTTTTCCTTGACGCTGCTCGGTGTCAGGCACAGTTTACACCCGTCTTCAAGAGGTTCATGCCGTCTCCCGCCCGGGGGACGACTCCCCAGCCGCGCGGGACGAGCGCGGCAGCTCGAAAACACTCGGAGGATTCGATGTCGATGTACGAGAAGAGTGGCGGAATGACGGAAGAAGAAGCGATTCGCTTCAACAAGTACTGGATCGCGGGCACGGGCGTGTGGGTGCTGGGCGCCGTGATGGCGCACCTGTTGGCGTGGTCGTGGCGTCCCTGGTTCTAGGCTTCGCCGGACCTTCCCTCTCAACAGCGTATTAGGAGACCACTATGTATCGCATTTGGATCGGGCTGGATCCACACCTGATTATGGGCGGCATCGGCTCGTTCATCGCAGGCGCGGTGTTGTTCATGCATTTGTTTGCGTTTAGCCAGTTGAACTGGCCCAAGTCACTGAAGGCCACGTACGCGAATACGGCCGCACCTGCCGCCACCCGTTAAGGAGCTGTCATGCATCGTATTTGGCTGATGTATGACCCGCGTCGAGTGATGGTTGCCGTCGCCGGCTTTGTAGGCGCACTCGCGTTCGTCATTCATTTCATCCTGCTCAGTTCGCAGCGCTACTCGTGGATTGAGAACGGGACGCTGTCCGCCGTGCAGGCACCCGTTGGAGCTTCGGCTCCGGCGATGGCGGCAGAAATGTCGCCGCTCCCGCCCGGCCGGTAACTCTTCGCGCGTCCACGCCGGAGTGGCGATTCGCACGTGTCGGTGCGAAGCCATCTCCGGCCGACGCCAGCCTTGGCCCTCGACGCTCGCTTGGAGAAATCGCCCATGGCGATGCTCAGTTTTGAAAAGAAGTACCGTGTACGCGGTGGAACGCTGATCGGCGGAGATCTCTTCGATTTCTGGTTCGGTCCGTTTTACGTAGGGTTCTTTGGCGTCTCGGCCATCTTCTTTATCGTCCTTGGCACGGTGCTTTGTGTCTGGGGCGCAGCCATGGGTCCGACGTGGAACCTTTGGCAAATCTCTATTGCGCCGCCTGACCTGAAGTATGGTCTGGGCTTCGCTCCGCTCCGCGAAGGCGGACTCTGGCAGATTATAACGATGTGCGCGATCGGCGCGTTCGGCAGCTGGGCGCTCCGCCAGGCCGAGATCAGCCGAAAGCTCGGCATGGGCATGCACATCCCGTTTGCGTACGGCGCGGCCATCCTCGCGTACGTGACCCTGGTGGTGATACGGCCGGTGTTGCTCGGCGCCTGGGGACACGGCTTCCCGTACGGCATCTTTTCCCACCTCGATTGGGTGTCGAACGTCGGGTATCAGTACCTGCACTTCCATTACAATCCGGCGCACATGATCGCCATCACGTTCTTCTTCACGAACTGCCTCGCCTTGGCGATGCATGGGTCACTGATTCTGTCGGTGACGAATCCGAAGAAGGGAACGCCGGTGGGTACGAGCGAAACCGAAAACGTGTTCTTCCGCGATCTCCTGGGGTACTCGATCGGCGCGATTGGCATTCATCGACTCGGTCTGTTTCTCGCCATGGGCGCGGCGATTTGGAGCGCGATCTGTATCGTGATCTCAGGCCCCTTCTGGTCGTCAGGGTGGCCGGAGTGGTGGGGCTGGTGGCTTAATCTTCCGATTTGGCGCTGAGGAGAATCGACCTGATGCTTGAGTACCAGAATCTCTTCACGCGCGTCCAAGTCCGTACCGTTCCCGAGGCGGGTATCCCGATCGAGGATTCGCCGGGCGGACGCGCGGGCACAGGGGCCTTCTCGTATCTCGCCGGTAAGTTCGGCGATGCGCAGATCGGCCCGATCTATCTTGGAACCGCCGGCACGTTCTCGCTGCTCTTCGGATTCCTCGCCTTCGAGATCATCGGCCTCAATATGTGGGCCTCCGTGGGCTGGGATCCCGTCGAATTCATTCGACAGCTGCCGTGGCTAGCGCTCGAGCCGCCGCCACCACAGTACGGTTTGCACATTCCGCCGCTGCAGCAAGGCGGCTGGTATCTGATGGCCGGGTTCTTCCTGACGGTCAGCATTCTGCTCTGGTGGCTGCGCGTGTACCGTCGGGCCACGGCGTTGAACATGGGCACGCATCTGCCCTGGGCGTTCGCCTCGGCGATCTTCCTGTACTCCACGTTCTTCTTCCAGCCGCTGCTGGTTGGCAGCTGGAGCGAGATGGTGCCCTTCGGCATCTTCCCGCACCTCGACTGGACGTCGGCCTTTTCGATTCGCTACGGAAACCTGTACTACAATCCGTTCCACGCGCTCTCGATCGTCTTCTTGTACGGCAGCGCGGTGCTCTTCGCCATGCACGGGGCGACGATCTTGGCGGTGGCCCGTCTCGGCGGTGAACGCGAGATCGAGCAGATCACCGATCGTGGTACGGCGGCCGAACGCTCCATGCTCTTCTGGCGCTGGACGATGGGTTTCAACGCGACGATGGAGTCGATCCATCGGTGGTCCTGGTGGTTCGCCGTGCTCACCACGTTTACCGGCGGTATCGGTATCCTGTTGACGGGCACCGTGGTGGACAACTGGTATCTGTGGGGTGTCAAACACGGTCTGGTATCGCCCTATCCGGCGCAGAACACCCTCACGGTCGAACAGCAGGAACTGCTGCGTGGCCGGTATCAGGGAACAGCACCGGACTCCTTCCCCACGTACGTGGCGCCGCAACCCGCGATGATGCTCGACTCGACTGCCCTGATGACGCCAGCGGATTCGATGCCGGCGGACTCGACCCGAGTTGATTCCCTCGCGACGCCGGCAGCAGCCGGTCCCGGTGCCGCGAAGCCGCCCGCCGCTCCGGCTGGAGGAAAGTCACCGTGAGTTTCCTGACACCCACGTGCCGCCGCGTCGTTGCGGCGGCCATCCCCTTGGCGATGCTGTCGTTGGGGGCGTGCGGCGATGCCCAAACGGACTCCGTTCAGGTCGGGTACCGCGGAACGGCCATGGAGCAGAATTACGACCATGGCGATCTGAAGGCGAAGTTCGCGCAGGTGAAGATCCCTACCCCGCTCCCCCCCGCGGGCGCGTCGCCTCCGGGTCCGCTCCCGTGGCAGAACGTGCAGGTGCTGAACGACATCTCGGTCGGTGAATTCAATCGCACGATGGTGGCGATGAGCACCTGGGTGGCCGGCACCGGCAACTGCGCCTACTGCCACAACATCGCCAATCTCGCGTCCGACACGCTGCCGAACGGCAAGCCGCTGTACACGAAGCTCGTGGCCCGTCGCATGCTGCAGATGACCCGCCAGATCAACGGCCAGTACTCGCAGCACGTGAAGAACACCGGCGTGACCTGCTACACCTGTCACATGGGCAAGCCGCTGCCGAACGGCCTCTGGTTTTACTCGAACCAGACCGACTACCTCCGTCACTATCTCGATCGCGACGGGGCTCGGGTCGTCACGCAGCAGGTGACGCCGACGAACATGAACAGAAGCTCGGTGAAGCAGACGGAGTGGACGTACGCACTGATGATGTCCCAGTCCCGTTCGTTGGGCGTGAACTGCACCTACTGCCACAACAGCCGTCAGTTCGCCAGCTGGAAGGAAGCGCCGCCGGCGCGCGTCACCGCGTATCATGGCATCCTCATGCTCCGCGACGTGAATCAGAACTACCTGTCGCCGCTGCAGCCGGTTTACCCGGCGGTGCGTTTGGGCGCACAGGGTGATGCACCGAAGGCTCAGTGTGTGACCTGTCACAACGGCGCGTACAAGCCGTTGTACGGCGCGCAGATGGTGAAGGACTACCCGGCACTCTGGGGTCGGGCGGAGTGGAACGGCGTACCCTTCCAAGGATTGGGCACACCAGCCGTTGCACCGACGGCAGGTGATAGCACGGCCATGCCCGCGCCCCCGGTTCAACCGCCGGTGAAGGCAAGCAGCAGTGCCGCCCCGTCGACTGGAGCCGCGACGGTGGGTGCTGGCAACATGAATCGGCCCTAGCCAAGCAGCGACCGGAACTGCGCATCGGGCTCTTGCCCACCGCGCAACCCACCCCGCAATGCCGACTCGGCATTGCGGGGTTTCGCGTTCCTCCCGGACTTTTCGGTCTTTCGTCGCCACGTGTGCGAAACCGAAGCGCACAGCACCGCGAAGGCGCTCTTGATTTCGCCGCGCGCGCGCGCGAAGATGCTTCCTATGCGATCCATTTTTTCTGACCGACTGCGCGCCGTAGTATCGCGCGCCTGGCCCGCCACGCACCGTCGCCCGCGCCATTGGGCAGGGGTACTGGTATTCGGGCTCGCTGGCTGTGGTGGCACGCTCGCCGGCAAGATCGATCAGGCGATGAGCGGGTGTATCGGTTACCGCAACGCAGACTTCGTGGGCGGCCGTGGGGCAACGTCGCTCGACCGGCCGCTCCCCGCGGAGCTGTCGACGTTGGCCGACCGCATCGCGTACATCCGATCGCTGCGCGCGTTCGAGTCCATCGTGGAATCCGCGCCCGACCAGGTGACGCTCGTGTGCGCGCTCGAACTCGCGTCACATCTCAATGATCCCGAGGTTGCCGTGTTGTTGACGCAGTATTCGTCGCACCCGGATGCGGCCGTCGCCGCGAGCGCGAAGCGACTGCTGTCTACGCAGAAGCCGCTTCGCTAACGCGCTACGGCGCGGCAACCGCCGAGCGCGCCATGGGACGCAGGAGTCGATCAAACGACTCGACCTGCGTGGACCCGAAGCTCGTAACTGTCACCGAACGTTTGGTGGTCGGATCGATCAAGACCAGCCGTCCGTCCGCGTAGCGCACCAATCGGAACGGCACCGTCTGACCGATTCCGGCACTGGAACGTCCTCGCGTAAGCGCGCGGAGCGCGCCGCGGAGAAATCCGTTCGAATTCGGCGGGAGCGACGCGGCCAGGGTGTGGGTCGTGGCATCCATCACGCGGATGCCGCCGTTGCTCTCATCGGTAAACGTGAGCTGGCGCTCGGCGATGACCGCCGATTGCCGTTCGGCGAACGCGCCGAATCCGAAGATGCGCGCGGCGATGCAGAGCGTGAACACCACGGCGATGAGCGCCGCGGCCGTTACCAGCGCAGACTTCGGAACCTCAAGCGGCCGTGCATCCGCACGCGCGCCGGGTTCCGCCTCGAAGTGTACAGGACCGGTCATGCGAAGACCTCGCTCATGCCACGACCGGTTGTGCGGCCGCCATAGTGTCGGCGGGGGCATCGCCCCGCTCTCCCGTCCGCTCGATGCGAACGTTCTGCTCCGCAACGGCGTCGATCGCGTTCACGAGCAACGCACTCACCGCCTTGGGATCGAGCAACGCGCGGAGGACCGGTTCCGGACGCGTGAGGCGAAACACCTGACAGTGCGGCCACAGCGCGATGTACGCGAGGCGATGCGCCTTCCCGAGGGTCAGGGCCAGCTGACCGGTCCCGTCGCGGAAGGTCCCGATTCGCGCGCCATCGATGATCGAGAACGGAATATTGATGGACATCGGGAACACCACGCCGAGCCGCATGACGATGCGCCGGTTCGTGATGGCGTACCACGAGGTGCGAGCCGACGCTCGGGCGAGGACTTCCGCGATCGCCAACACGATGAGCGTCAACGCCAACCGGATGCCAAGTCCGACGGCGAACGCCCGACTCAGCACCGGCTCCACCGTCGCGATGCCCCACCACACGAGCATAGCTCCGAAATACATCGCCACCAACCGGCGGTGGAAGACGTGCGTCGCGAGTGCGCGCGCATCGGGAGCCGCCTCCCACAGCACGTGCTCGCCGGCGGGAAGCGGATGGGGGACTCCCTTGATGTACTCGGCGTTCCCCACCTCGGTGCGGCTCATATGATCGGCTCGCTCCGGGCGGCCGTCGCGTACAGATGACCACCGGCGAAGTATGCCATGACCTTGTCCTCTTCGAGCAACGTGATCTGGTCGTCGCGGCGAATCGCTGGCACATCGGCGAACTGCGCCGAAGTGATCGACTTGACGAGCAGACGGTCATTGCCCCACAGCCCGAAATTCGGCCACTGCACGAAGCCGGCGGGCAGCATGATGCGTCGTTCTGTTCCGGAGAGTTGGACCTCGTAATACCGCACCTGCGGTTCCGCGCGATCGACCCACAGTTCGATCACGGTTCCCGCCGTCACCTTGTCCACAGCTTCGACCGGCAAACCACGCGGATCAGGATCGCCCTTGGCGACGGAGAACGTGGGATCGAGACGCATCGGCACGATCTTCGGCGCGCCATGGAACGTGCGATCGGGCTCGTCGGCACGATCGGCCCACGCAGCCGGGCCAACACCATCAATCATCGGGTTTCCGGTAGGTACCAGCGGCGACCCATTGAAGCTGTCAGCCGCCACCGCTTTGATGTCGGACATCAGTGCGTCTCCTCGCCGCTGTGCGGCCGATGAATGAAGGTCTTCGGGCCAGCCGACTTGGGCCACCCATCACGCGGACCCTGCGGTGATTCGAGGGGATAGCCTTCCCGCTTGTCTTCGCGTCGAATGTAGATGATCAGCCCTGCGAAAAATATCCAGAACGCATACAGGGCGATCTGAGCTCCGTCGATGTACTGCATCGCTACGGCTCCGAGTGTTGAAGAATGGTCAAGCGGGAATGTCTGCCAGTCCGAACGAACGACTGGCTTGATCGCGCTCGGCTTGACCGGCGACGCGACGGGCAACGAGAGGTCCTAGTGCCACCAAGGTGGCGAACAGCATCAAAATCTCGAGGTGATACACGGCAGAGTACGGGACCGACGGCAAGTTCAAGCCGGGGCTGAGCGCCCCTTTCTGCACCAAATGCGAGAGCCAGTCCTTCATCACGCCACTCAACGCAAACGACAGCCCTTCCGCTGTCGCGAAGACCGCGCCCCACGCGCCGAGGGCGATGCCATGCTGCGAGGGATCGCGCAGCTGCATCGCAAAGGACAACGTCCCGACACCGAAGAAGCCTTCCCCGAGACCGATCAGTCCAACACCGAGGCGGAACATCCCCGCCGACTCCAGTGGACTGGCGAACACGATGCCGGCAAATCCGACGATGCCGATCAGCGCCCCGAGCGCGGCGAGGCGAATCGGATCCTGCTGGCGCCGAAGCATCGACGCCGAGAGTCCAAAGGCGATCACCGCGCCCACGGCCATAATCGCGGTCAGCATGGTGGTTTGCGACACGGAAAGGCCGAGCACCTCCCCACCGTACGGCTCGAGCAGGACATCCTGCAGATTGAACGCGAAGAAGCCGAGCCCCGACGCGACCAGCAGACGGACGGCCTGCCCTCCGCTCGAGAACGTGCGCCATGCCTCGCGGAACATGGGGCGACGCTCACCCTTCGCATACTCGACCACGCCGCGAACGCGCGCTTCCTGCTTCCACAGGGAGATCATGTTCACCACAATGGTGAAGACGGCGGTCCCCTGAATGACCTGGATGAGTCGCAATGGCGTGAAGTCGCGCAACACCGACTCCAAGAACAGCGCGCTGATCAGCGTCCCCATGAGCATCATCAGATACATCAGCGCGATCACACGCGGCCGCTTGTCTTCAGTCACGACGTCCGTGGCCAACGCGAGCCCCGCCGTCTGCGTGGTGTGCGCGCCCGCGCCCACGAGCAGGAACGCGAGCGCCGTGCCAGCGTGGCCAATCCACGACGGCCCGACGCGTGGGCCATCGGAGAGCACGAGCAAGGCGAACGGCATGATCGACAAGCCAGCGAACTGCAGCATGGTGCCGCCCCAGAGGAACGGCACACGCTTCCAGCCCAGGATGCTCTTGTGGGTGTCGGACTTGAAGCCGATCAAGGCGCGGAACGGAGCGGCCAGCAACGGGATGGCCAGCATGATCGCGACCAGCGACGCGGGTACGCGCAACTCGAGAATCATGACGCGGTTCAACGTGCCGACGAACAACGTCTGCACCATCCCCACGGAGAGCTGAAACAGGGACAGGCGCAATAGTCGGCTTAACGGCATCTCCGCGGTCGCGACATCCGCGAACGGCATAAACCGCGTACCGAGCGTCAGCCAGACGCGAACCGAGACCCCAGGCTTCGGTGCCATCGACCCTACCAGACCGGCTGCATACGGACATCCGCGGGCAACGCTTGGCGATGCGGCGTGCGCAGGAACAGCTGCACGAACGTCAGCGCGTTGGCGGCCTTCAGCAACACGACCTTGACGCCCGACAGCACTCCGCCGGCCGCTTCGTGCTTCCGCATGGCATCCGTGTTCTTCCACATCCGATCCATCAACGCCCAGAAGGCCTCGCTCTCGGTGTCAATCGTGTCCGGAAACACTTGCCGGCAGATCAGGTTCGTGAGTGTGATGACGCGCCGATCGTAGTCGTCCACGTCAATCCCCATGTACCCGAAAAACGGCGCGCGCGCATGATCGCGCACGTACATCGTGCAGAACACGGCCAACAGGAAGAACCGAATCCAGAGCTTGTTCCGCCCCTCCAACAGTTCCGGATTGGAGCGCATCAGCACCGCGAACGCCTCGCCGTGGCGGAACTCATCAAGACACCAGTTCTCGAACCACTTGAAGATCGGATGGAACCGCTTGTCGGGTTGCTTCTCAAAGTTGCGGAAGATCGTCACATAGCGCGCGTATCCGATCTTCTCGGACAGATACGTGGCGTAGTAGATGAACTTCGGCTGAAAGAACGTGTACTTCTTGGCCTTCGTGAGGAAGCTGAGATCCACCGCCACGTCAAAGTCGTTGAGCGTGTGGTTGATGAACCCCGCGTGTCGCCCTTCGTCACGGCTCATGAAGCCGAACAGTTCGCGCACCTCGGGGTTCTTGATCCGCTTCTTGATTTCCGCATAGAGAATGCAGCCGCTGAATTCGGCGGTGACCGACGACACGAGGAACTCGATGAACTGCTCACGCAGCGTCGGGTCCATCGAGGCGAAGTCGGCATCAAACTCTTCGTTGCGCTTGAAGTGGTTCTTGTTGGGATCGCGCCGGAACTCGGCGAGAATATCATCCCACATCTGCTGGTGTTCGGGCTTGATGCGGAGCGCGTCGATCTTGGCAAAATCCGTGGTGTAAAACCGCGGATTGAGCATCGCATCCTGCTGCGCGTTCTTGGTGCTGTCGTTCACGTTGTCGTACGCGCGAACGGGCAACTCAGTAGCGGTCGGGTACATAAGTGGTCTGTCTCTCCTCAGCCTTCGAAGCCGACGTCATACAGTTCGTACAGTTCCGTGCCGCCTGTCAGCTTCACGAACTGCCGACGCAACCAACTGGCGCGCTGTACCGTCGCCCGTGAGGCGTAGGTACGCTGCGTCCCGAAGGGAATGTGCGTCGGTGCGTTGTGGACCAGTACCTGGTCGCCCGGGTCGACCTCGACGCCATCCAGATCGACGTGCGCATGGAAGTGGTCGTGCGTCGACTCGAGGTCGATCGTGCACGCGACCTCCACCCGCCGGCGCATGACAAACCACGCACCGGCGGCGGCGACTCCAACTCCCGCGATCATCCAACCCATACCATCCATCACGTTGATCCTTGAAAACGGTAGGCGTCAGCGCCGCGAGGGGGTGCTGATCCCCAGCGAGCTGTGATGCAAGGCGATGGCCATAGAGCGGTAAAACCCGCGTTCTATCAGCCGCGTTCCAACCATACCCCATGTATCGAGCACTGGCGAGCCCAAGAGCGCCGTTCTGAACGCCCGCTCGGAGACAGGAACGATCGCCGGCGCGCGATCCGATTTCGGGAACAGGCGCCCGATGGCGCGCATGGCCACGAGCATCGGCGTCCCCGGCACCACCGTGATCAGCATCTTCTCGCGGACCCGCGGCGCCAGCGCCCCGAGGGCGGCCACCAAATCCGGCAAATCGTAGTGGATCAGAGAGTCCATCGCGACCACATGGTCGAACTCGCCTAGGGCGGGGTCGAGCATGTCCCCCGACCGGAAATCGATCTCCACCCCCTCGGCCTCGGCGCGCTCGCGCGCGTGATCCACCAGCGTGGGCGACAGGTCGATCGCCACCACCTCGGCACCGCGCTTTGCAAGATCGATCGCCAACGTGCCGGTCCCACAGCCCGCGTCCAGGATCCGTACGCCATGCAGGTCCGGCGCCATCCACCGGAGGAGCGTCCCCCGCATCTGATCGCGGCCGGCCCGGACCGTGGCGCGAATGCGAGACACCGGTGCATCCGAAGTCAGCGTTTTCCACGCAGCCGAGGCGGTGCGGTCAAAGTACTCCCCGATCCAGGCCCGCCGCTCGAGGTACGACACCGATGTGGCGTGCGAACCCCCAGGTGACGTTCCGTCGAACGACGGACCCGGATTCGTGGAAACTTCAGGAGAGACATGCGTGACCATCAGTCCAATCCCAGCAGGTCGAAGATTTCGCGATCTTTGAGTGGATTCGCCGGCAACGGCACCACGTCATCAAGCATGCGGGAGGCGAGCAACATGTACTGCTCCTGCGCGGCGATCACTTCGGGAGAGTCTTCCATCTCGAAAATCGTGCACTTCTTCAGGCGACTGCGACGGATCGCGTCGATATCCTGAAAGTGTGCCATGGTCTTGAGCCCAACGGCCGCGTTGAAGCGGTCGATCTCGTTGGTGTCCTTCGAACGGTTGGCGACCACGCCGCCGAGCCGCACCTTGTAGTTCTTCGACTTGGCCTGAATCGCCGCGATGATGCGGTTCATGGCGAAGATCGAATCAAAGTCGTTGGCCGTGACGATCAGGCAGTAGTGCGCATGCTGCAACGGCGCGGCGAAACCACCGCACACGACGTCACCCAGCACATCGAAGATCACCACGTCGGTGTCTTCCAGCAGATGATGTTCCTTGAGCAATTTCACCGTCTGACCGGTCACGTAGCCACCGCACCCGGTACCGGCCGGCGGACCGCCCGCCTCGATGCACTGCACGCCGTTGTACCCCTCGAACATGAAGTCTTCAGGGCGCAGCTCTTCGGAGTGGAAGTCGACCGATTCGAGCACGTCGATCACCGTCGGCACCATCTTCTTGGTAAGCGTGAATGTGGAATCGTGCTTCGGGTCGCAGCCGATTTGCAGCACGCGCTTGCCCAGTCGCGAGAAGGCGGCCGACAGATTGGACGACGTCGTGCTCTTGCCGATGCCGCCCTTGCCGTACACGGCGATAACGAGTGCACCGTCGATTTTAGTGCTCTCGTCCAGGTGCACCTGCAGGCTACCTTCGCCGTCGCCAACGGCATCGAGAATCGGCAATCGTGTTGCGGTCATCGTGTCGCTCCTGTCGTATGGCTAATCATGCGTACACCCCCTCCAGACGGTCTTCGAGGTCCGCTGCCGCGTTGCGCAGCGCCTCGAGTGTCGCTTCATCGGGGGACCAGAATCCGCGGTCGTTCGCTTCCAACAGACGTTGTGCCAGCCCCGAGGCGGCATCCGGATTGGCGTGCGCGAGACGCTCGCGCATGGCATCGTCGAGCACAAACGTCTTCGTCGCTTCGGCGTACACCCACTCCGGCACGGCACCCTTCCCGCCCGTGGCCGACCATCCAAACGTCGTGATGACGTGCCCGGCGATATTGCGGGCGCCTTCGTAGCCGTACTCGAGCTGACTCTCGTACCACCGCGGATTGAGCAGCTTGGTGCGCGACTCGAGCTCAACCTGTTCGGTCAGCGTGCGCACCTTGCCCTGCGCGTTGTTGTAGTCGCCCACATACACCGCCGGCGCTTCACCACCACGCTGCTGCGCGATCACACGCGTCATGCCACCCAGCGACTCCACGTACTGGTCGATGTCGGTGGCGCCGAGGTCAACCGAGTCGAGCCCTTGGAACGACAGGGTGGCCTGCCCCAGCGCCCGCTTCATCAGCGCCGGCTGGCACGACGGACGACCATCGGTGCCATAGGCGAAACCCTTTCGCTGCACGAACAGATCGGCCAGATCGTCTTCCTTCTCCCACTTGCCGGTGTCGATGAGCAAGTTGACGTTCGAGCCGTACGCCCCGTCGGCGTTGGAGAACACGCGCAACGCAGCGGTGGCCAGATCGCATCCCGTCTCCTGCATCGTCTCCAGCGCGTGCTTGCGGATGAAGTTCTGCAAGGGGTCTTCATCGGCCTGCGCACAGATCAGTGCGGCCTCGGCCAGCAGCTTCACCTGCAACGGCAACAGGTCGCGGAAGATGCCTGACAACGTGACCACCACATCGACCCGTGGGCGCCCGAGCGAGGCGAGCGGCAGCAGACGCGCCCCCGTGAGACGGCCGACCGCGTCAAAACGCGGTACCACGCCCATCAGCGACATCACCTGCGCCAGCGGTGTGCCCTCGCTCTTCATGTTGTCGGTGCCCCAAAGCACGACCGCCACCGACTTCGGCAACGCCCCGTTGTCCGCGACGTAGCGCGCCAACAGCTGCTCCGCGCGTACGCGGCCTTCGAGCATGGCCACCGCACTCGGCACGCGATACGGATCGAAGCCGTAGATATTGCGGCCCGTGGGTAGCACTTGCGGATTGCGCAGCAAGTCGCCACCTGGCGCGGGCGACACATAGCGGGCGTCGAGCGCCCGAAGAATGCCGGCCACTTCGCGATCCTCGCTGAGCGAGGCATCGAATCCGCTCAGCGCCTCGAGGTGCTGCTGCAGCGCCCGTTCGTCGGCGATGCGCAGGCCGTGCGCCTTGGCCCCGCTCAACGCGGCGCGCATCGCGGCCCGCACGTCAGTGGTGTCCACGAGCGATCGCACCGTAGCGCGCACCACCTGCTCGACCACCTGCAGCGTGTCGTCGGAGGCTTTGCGGGCGCTCATACCGACCACGATCGTGTCGCCGATAGGCGGCAGCTCCAACTCCGGACGACCCGATCGTGCCATCTCCACCAGGACACCGGCCCGCGCATCGGGCGTCATCGGCTCCCCGACCACGTGGAGACCCATGGGGATGAGTTCGTACTCGAGCTCCAGCAACCGGTCACGGAGCGTCGTGATCCGCGCGTCCGCTTCGCCCGCCGTCCACGCCGGCTCGGCGTCGGCCAACTCCACGGCGGCCGCTTGCTGTTGGATCAGCTCGCGCAAGGACGACGCCTCGCCGGCTTTCGTCTGGTCGAGCGCGCGCCAGCGATCCAGCGTGCTCTTGAGATCGAGCAAGCCGCGATACAAGCCAGCGTTCGCAACGGGCGGCGTGAGATACGACACCAACGTCGCATTGCCGCGGCGCTTGGCCAGCGTGCCTTCGGACGAGTTATTCGATGCGTACAAATACACGTTCGGTGCATCACCGATCAGACGATCGGGCCAGCAGCGGTCGTCGAGTCCCGACTGCTTGCCCGGCATGAACTCGAGCGCGCCGTGGGTGCCGAAGTGCAGAATCGCATCGGCCGCAAAGTCTTCACGCAGCCAGCGGTAGAACGCGCTAAAGGCGTGCGTGGGCGAGAAGCCGCCTTCGAACAGCAGCCGCATGGGGTCGCCTTCCCACCCGAACGACGGCTGCACGCCGATGAACACGTTCCCGAGTTGCAGGCCCATCACCTGAATCGACTGTCCGTCAGACAGCTGACGACCCGGTGCGGGGCCCCACGTCTTCTCGATCTCGGCCAAGTACGGCTCGCGGCGCACGTGATCGTCGGTGCGGATCGTGGTGTGCACATTTGCGGGCGCGCCGTAGCGCTCGCGATTGCCCCCCGTGATGCGTTCGCGCAGATCGTCGGCGCTCGACGGCAACTCCACGGTATACCCCTGTTCCTTGAGCGACGCGAGTACGCGCTGCATGGACGGGAAGACCGCGAGATACGCCGCGCTGCCGGTGTTGCCGGCGTTCGGCGGGAAGTTGAACAGAATCAGCGCAATCTTGCGCTGCGCGCGATCCTTCCGACGCAACGCCACCAGCTTCGACACACGCTCGGCCACGCGGTCAATTCGCTC
>Ga0114970_10002329_pt1 | contig 14223 bp, 11 predicted proteins | sample M_140205_XF_Meta_FD_87030 | JGI IMG/M metagenome (GOLD analysis project Ga0114970, IMG submission 87030) | Freshwater microbial communities from Lake Montjoie, Canada to study carbon cycling - M_140205_XF_MetaG | ecosystem: Environmental > Aquatic > Freshwater > Lake | place: Lake Montjoie... | reverse complement strand
CTAGATACGATAAAATCGTACATGCAAATTTTGACCATTTTCCCTCTCCACCGCATATGATTAGCTCAAGATTTGAAGTACAAAATAAAAAAATTGGATCTTCAACAATATATAAAAATAATAGTAATTTTTTTAAGCTAGAAGGAAATTACTTTAATGAAGTTTATGTCTATATGAGCGGGGACAATGCTTTAGCTTAAAGATTTTTAATCTATAGTAATATTTCTTAAATAAGATAAAGTAAATCTTAAAAAATATATAAATTTTTAGACTATCAAGATTGAAATCACTGCCCTCCTCCAGTTTGTATAACAATGATACAAACTACCAATTACACAAAAAATTACACAAACAATTACACGTTGACTTCTGAATTCATAACATCTTGATATCAAAAAGATATTAAGCAACCAAAGTCTTTGTTAATCTGTTGAGGTGTAACTGAATAAACTATCACCCAAAGTGAAATCACTCCCATACAGTCGTTTGTATAGAAATTGTAAAGTTTATCGAAATAACTAAAATATTTCAATTTTTTAAAATATCTTATTGATTTATGAAATTAAGGGGGTATAGTGAATTGTTGCTTGTTGGTAAGTTGTTTCAATTCCGACTTAAAAAAAGGATCTCCAACTTATTTCACCAGAAAATAATCAACAATTTTCTAAAGATTACAACAAAAAACGCATAAGACGTTACGGTGATCAAATTTAATTCCTAGTTTTTTCTTAAGACTAATGATTGAATTTCAATTTTTAAGTCAAAACCAAAAGGAAAAATATGGATCTCTTTGTCTATATCGGTGCGTGTATCGTTTCTGCCTTTTTTTGTTCTTGGTACGCCAAGAGAAAAGATGAGTCCATGGGTGAATGGTTCGTTTTAGGCTTAATTTACCCACCCTTTATTTCCATTCCTGCCGTGATGTTTTGCTCAAGAACTCTTAAAAAATAATCCTGAAAATTTAAGATTCAAAAAGACAAGACACCTGACCTAGTTGGCTTGAACAACATTTTCCGATAATTCATTTGAACTCTTTTATTTCGAAAAAAAGTGCTGCGTGAGTTAAGTCGACGAGTATTGTTTGCGAACAAAGATTGGCTTAGTTTAATTCGTGGTTTCCAAGTCGTGGAGTCAGGATAAGACCACAGGTATTTCTGTGGTTTTTCTTCTTCTGCACTGTCTACCAGAAAATAAGGCCTCCTTTTATAGCAATTGAATCACTTTACGCTTTTACCTCATACCATAAACCCGTAGATACCAAAAGTGGCTTATTGGAAGCGGAGAAAAGAACAGCATCTGTAACTCCAGTCATTGAATATTTTCGCCAAGAAGGAATTAAAAAAATATCATTTTCCTTGAGTATATAAGTTTTATCATCAAGCACTATTTGTACTTCCCCCTCTGCGACAACTACAATTTTTGTTTCTGTACTTTGGTAGCTTAGTGTTGAAAATTTCGCTGGTATTCCTTGTAAAAAAGCATCAATCGTTGGCAAAACACTCCCCCCCCTTGGATCGACATAAACCAATTCAGCCCCTTTGTAGGGGTCGAGTTTTTTCGATGACATCAATTCATTTAGGGTTCTGCGAGAATTGATATAACTATATTTTCGGATGTACTCTTGATGAGTAGATTCTCGACTCTTAAATAATTCCCCAGTTGTTGCTCTCAGTCCATTAGAGAACAATAAATTTGAATGTCCGTCCGTAAAATTTACCTCTTGCTTAGCTTGATTGCTCCATTCTCTGAATTGCGCATCACAAACATCCACCAAGGGGACATCAAGTACATCAAGCCATAGGGCAGGAATTTTTCCTTCGTGACCATGGTCATGCCATTCATTTCGTGGATTAATGAGCAAATCGCCTTTTTCTAGAGAAACTTTTTCACCACCCACACTAGCATATGCACCTTCACCTTCAAAAATAAAACGAATAGCTGCTTGGGAATGACGATGTGCCGCTGCAACCTCTCCAGGCAATAACAGTTGCACTCCAGCAAATAAGGTTGGAGATAAAAAGAAACTTTCTGGTAGATCTTTACTTTCTAAGATTAAAACTCTTCTCTCCGAATCTTCTGGCGTAATGTGTGGAGATGCTTCAAGAAGTAAACTTTTAATTTCTTTGTAACTCCACAACTGCTCCGAACACTTACTTTGTGGTTTGGCCAACATCTTTGGCCGCGTCCACATTGGAGCAAGGCTAGCTTGCTTGATTCTTTCTTCTAGCGTGCTGGTTTTTTTCATTATTTCATTCAGCTTTCATACCAATTTCATTTGCCAATTGATTGAAACTGATAATATTTCTTCTAATAAGCGCATCTAATTCAGCTGGTGTACTTGATTGAGCTTCAAACATCAAGTCAGACAATCTTTGCTTTAACTTGGTGTCTAAAAGCACTTGTTTTAGTTCACTATTTAATCGGGTAATTATGTCCGTTGGAATCTTTGCTGGACCCAAGAACCCGTACCAAGCTGTTAGCTCTACCATTGGATAACCCAGCTCAGAAAATGTCGGCACCTCTGAGAGCAAAGAGGACCTTTGAGAGGCGGTAACGGCAAGGGCTTTGAGTTTTCCGTTCTTATATAAAGGTACAGCATCTGGACCAAATAGAAAAATCAATTGAACATGTCCACCTAAAGCATCAGTGATACCCTGTGTAATTCCTTTATAGGGAATATGAGAAAGTTTAATTTTGGCAGCTTTATTAAAAAGCTCTCCTGAAAGATGCCCAGCGGTCCCAGGTCCCGCAGTTGCATAAGTTATATCACCCGACATTTTCTTTGCATTGAGTATTAATTCTTGCAAAGTACTGATACCTGAGGACGATGTTGCCATTAATACTGAAGGCGTGTAACCAATCAATGAAATTGCTGAAAAATCATTGACGGGATCAAATGGTAATTTTTTATTTACACTTCCATTTATTGCGTGAACAACATTTGCACTCAATAACGTATACCCATCAGGTGAAGAACGAGCCACAATTTCACTGCCTAAGATTGCGCCTGCACCTGCTTTATTATCGATTATCAAGGGTTGCTGAAGTCTCTTAGATAATTCATCGGCTACCGATCTAACCAAAAGATCATTAGCACTACCAACTGGTGCTGGTACTACAATCTTTATGGGTTTTGATGGATAAGTATCCGCATGAACCGACAATAAAAATAACTGACTCAAAAAGAATAAAAAATACTTTTTCGCCATCTTCTTAATTTCATTTTGATTCATATGAATTTTCCTTTGTATCTATATTGTATTAATAGTTCGCCCATAAAGTAAGTGTCACTTTTTTTAAAGAAACATGTTGCATAACTAAAGCTTAAATACAACTGACGATGCGTAAGAGCGATTTATTCAATTGGGATTGTTGACGGCGCTTTAAAGCCCACCAAATTCGCTTTGGTATTATCAAGCTTAACCTCTACTATAACTCGAGAATTAAATAGACAGGGGTGGATTCGACCCCCAAATGCTTCTCGCCAGAGATCGACCTTTACAAAGTGGTTGTTAGCTACCAGTGAGAGTAGGCGAATCAACAGATTTCGCACCGAGCTCGAACTGCTGTAAAAGCTTTGTGCTCCTTTGGCCAGCCCATGCCGATGTATCCGCCAGCACCCAACTTGAGCCTAAAGGCCTTGGTAAAGGCTTCGCTCCACATGCCCTGCTCAGACTGGTCGCGATGGGCTCTCCAAACCTCAGGGCTCAGCTCCTGCGTTAAGAACGCTCGAACCTCGTCTCGGAATTCAAGTTGTTCTTGCGTCAATTTGAGGTCCATTACCGCTCCTTTAGTGAAAAACTTCTGCTCATGCGCGACCCAACCCTAATGCAATCTCGCCCATGCAATCTCGCCAATGCAATCACGCAAATGCAAATTGAGCGACCATAGACCCGACGATCCGCACGCCAACCCGCCCAACATACGTCTAACTCAAAACGCCATCAGCCTCTAAGCGATCAAACTGCGCTTGGTCCAAACCAATGAGAGAGGACAACAAGTCTCGCGAATGCTCGCCTAAAAGTGGCGCGCGGCTGTAATTGGTGGCTGCGCTGTCCATGCGCCATGGCAGTCCGAGTTGCTGGCGCAATCCCACGACCGGGTGATCGGTTGTGATCACGGTGCCGCGTGCTTTAAGCCGTATGTCGTCCACCAGTTGATCACAGCGCAACACCGGACCCGCCGCGACACCCACGTCCTGCAAAGCCTGCGTGACCTGATCGACATCCAAGCCGTGCGTCCACGCACTGACCATCTGATCGAGCAAATCGACATGGGCTTGGCGTGCTGCCACGTCCACAAAACGCGGGTCTTGATGCCATTCGGGATGACCTGCTGCGGTGCACATTGCTCTCCAATCAGCATCTCCATCTACGCTGATGGCGACCCAGCTGCCCTCTTGGCGGCAGCGGTAAATACCGTGTGGCGCCTTGATCGGGTCTTGGTTCCCTGCTCGCCTTGGATCACGGTTGTTGAGGCTGTAATCGATGACCGCTTCCGGAATAAGGCTTAGCATGGCCTCGTACATCGCAAGATCGATGAACTGTCCGCGACCGGTGCGATGGCGATGATGGAGGGCGGCTTGGACAGCGAAATTTGCATAGGTGCCAGACAGAGGGTCGGGAAGCACACTGCCTAGGATGCGAGGATGGCCACCCGCATAACCGGTGACGTCGGCAACACCGGAGAAAAGATTGACCGCGCTATGCAAGCCTCGGGCGTTCTTCATTGGACCGCTGCGACCAAAGGCACCGCACGATACTGCGATCAAGCGCGGGTTTTGCGCACTGATGGTCGCATAATCAAGCCCCATCTTTTCGAGCACACCGGTGGAAAAATTATCGACCATCACATCGACCACGCTAGCAAGGCGGCGCACCAGGTCGCATCCGGCCTCGGTGGTTAAGTCAACGGTGATACTCTTCTTGCTGCTGTTGAGTAAGTTGCAATAGGCGCTTGCATTTGGGTTACCTTCCATCCCAGGGGCAAAAGGAGGTGCAGTGCGCGAGGTCATGCGCTTGCTGGTTTCAACCACAATCACCTCAGCGCCAAGCCAAGCCAGCCACAAGGTGCAAAACGGAATGGCGATAAACTGTCCGAGATCGAGCACTTTCAATCCGGCCAGCGGCAAGCGCTGCTTGTCCCTTGACTCGGCGTTGCTTGACGGGGCAGTGGTGGCTCGCGCGGGTGCCCCAAGCGCGGTCCATTGCTTGACGATGTAGTCTGTATGCTCCCCCTTGCGTGGCGCAGGACGCCTCAAAGCCCAAGGGGAACCCTTCATCTGCAAAGGCGCGGCGGGCATACGCGCGGGGCGCTCGCCGAGCATGAATTCGACCACACTGCCGCGAGCGGCCACCTGTGGGCTATCCACCAATTTACGCACCGAATAAAACGGAAATATCGGCAGTTGACTCTCGCACGCAAGGGCATACAACTCATCTCCCGTTACCGTCATGGTCCATTCGACCAAGTGACGCCGCAACTCCGTCCAATTGGCAGTGCGTGCGTTGGAGGTTGAAAATTCAGCCGTCTTGGCCCAGTCTGGATGACCCATTGCCTGGAGCAAGCGTTGCCAGTGAATTTCCATCGGAGCTGCGATCGTTGCGAAACCGTCCTTGCATGGCAGATAGAAATTAGGCATGCGCCCAATGCTCACCGGATTGAGTAGACGGTTGAAGGTGTCATCCATGTATGCGAAATTGGTGAGGTCACGGTGCTGCAATGCAGCCACCGCCGCATGCTGGCTCAGCTCCACGTGGCAGCCGTTGCCAGTGTGATGGCGGTTCTCTAGCGCGCTCAGGGTCGCGGTTGCAGCAATCAGTCCAGCCAAGGTTTCGGCCACATAGCAAGACGGATGAAGCGGCGGTTCGCTCAAAAGGTCATCGGCCGCGTCAGGCATACCCGGCGTGCCATAAGCCATACCCCCCATGGCATACGTCACCAGTTCATCGCCGCGCATGGCGGCCCAGGGGCCGTCGCTGCCGAAAGGGGAAATGCTGGTGATGATCAGGTGAGGATGCCGTAGACGCAAGGCCGCTGGCGTCAAGTTCGCCTTGCTCAGGCGCTCAGCGGGCAAGTTGGTGACGAGAACGTCGGCCTTCGCCAGTAGATGGTCCAAGGTTGCAAGAGCGTGCGCGTCTTCAAGGTCGAGCACAACGCCGTATTTGTTGGTGTTCAGGTAGTGAAACAGTCCGCTGGCTTCAGGGTCGGGGCGATCTTCGGCAAAAGGCCCTCGAAGGCGTGTCGAGTCCCCGCCTTGACTCTCAATCTTGATCACCTCGGCACCGAAGTCGCCAAGCAACTTGGCGCAAAACGGCCCAGCGGTGCCTTCGCCCAGATCAATCACACGCAAGCCATTGAGTGGCCCGGTCTCTGTTTTGTCTTGATTCACGTCAATGCTCCTCAATGAGTACTAACCGATTGTAAGCTTTCAAGCACGCCCTCGGCCTCGTTCACCATCGACATCAAGATCTCTCGCGCAGGACGGCGACGATGTAACATGCCACCAATCTGGCCAACAGGGTTGTTGATCAGATCTGCACGGCCCGCAGCATCTGCAGCGGCGATGAAGTCGTCCATCAGCACACCTTGCAAGGGCATTGACAAAGGCTTCAAGTCCGACGATTCCCAGGCCTGGATGACGGCATTGTCAAAGTCGCGCGCTGTTTTACCGGTGTATGCACGCGTCACCACAAAGTCCTCGGCTGAACCACGCATGATTTCTTCTTGATGAACCGGGTAAAGGTTTGATTCTTCGGCCAGCAAAAAGGCGGTCCCTACCCACACGCCAACCGCGCCCAGTGCCAGGCCAGCCACCAGTGTGCGCCCGTCGGCAATAGCGCCAGCGGCGATGACCGGCACCGGCGCCACCGCATCAACCACCATCGGAATGAGTGGAAAGTTGGCGATCTTGCCGGTGTGGCCTCCAGCCTCGTAGCCCTGTGCAATCACATAATCGACACCAGACTTGGCCTGGCGCTCAGCGCCTCTCACACTGCCCACCAAGCCCATGACCTTGATGCCGGCCTGGTGCGCCAGTGGCACCACCCAAGAGGGGTCTCCCAGTCCTGCAGCAAAAACTGCGATGCGCTCCTCAAGACAGACATCGACTTGCGCGCGAATGAAATCCGCCGACATCACGCCTCCTTCGGCCACCATCCGCGTCAGACCAAACTTGTCCATCAAAGAACGCACGAACTCGGCATGCTTGGGGTGATCGCGCTCAATGCGCGCCCTCATTTCGATGCGATCCGGTACGGCATCAACCATGCTGGCCGGTAGCAGCAAATCCACACCAAACGGCCTGTCTGTTAGGTTTCGCACTGCACGGATTCGCCTGCGCACTTCGTTGCTGTCAAGCCAAGAGCAACCCAAGATGCCCATCCCGCCGGCATTGGAGACCGCAGCGACCAACTCGGGCGGAGTCGCTCGTCCCTTCACACCCATGCCGGCAAGAAAGATCGGGTATTCAATCTTCAGATCATCGCAAAGACTGGTGTGCAGCACGCTCTTGTTCATGATAATTTTCCTTTATGGATGGGATCGTTAATTAGGAGGGCGTCACTTGCCCAGCAGTTTAGGGTCTAGAAGATCACGAATCGCATCTCCCAGCAAGTTGGTAGAAAGGACCACAAGACAAATTGCCAAACCGGGGAAGAAAACGTTCCAGGGTGCGGTCAAAGCAAGCGTGGTGGCTGAGCCAGACATCATCAGTCCCCAAGAGGAATCAGGCTCCTGAATGCCGGCACCCAAATAATCGAGTGCCGCTTCCTGCACGATCGCAAGACCCAGGTAGGCAGTGGCGATCACAAGGAGGGGGGAAAAAGTATTGGGCAAAATATGCCTAAGCATGATGCGCAAGTCGCTGCAACCCGTGGCGCGGGCCGCCTCGACAAAGGTAGAGGCCTTGAGCACCAGCACACTTGAGCGTGCGATGCGCGCCGCACGCGGCACGATCGGTATCGCAAGCGCGACAATCACGTTGGGCAAAGAAGGTCCAAGCACGGCGGCCATGGTGAGCGCCAACAGCAGCATGGGAAACGCAAGCAGTGCGTCCATCAAACGCTGTGTCAGCACATCAAGCCAACCACCGCGATAGGTGGCCACAATGCCAAATGCTGCACCAACAACCACCCCAAGCAAACTTGCACCCACTCCCACAAGGAGCGATATGCGAGAACCGAATATGAGCCGCGAAAGATTGTCGCGTCCAAACGCGTCAGTCCCCAGCAGGTACTTGGCATCTGGGGGGCTGCTCAAGGCAGTCGCATCGCCTTGGGTAGGATCAAAAGGCGCGAAAAACGGTGCGCCAATGGCAAGGAGCGTCATGGTCACCAAGACCAGGGCACCCAAGGCGCCAAGAGGCTGTTCACGCAGCATTTGGCCAAGGGTCCGCGTGCCAGCCGTGTGCGGCAAACTGACTTTGCCATGCACCTGGGCTACAGTCATCTTGCGCCCGCCTGCACCCGCGTGCGCGGATCGATCACACCATACAAGAGATCCACTAAGAGGTTGCCCAGCACCACGATGCCAGCCAAGATCAGCACGATGCCTTGCGCTGCTGGGTAGTCGCGGTTAAGAATCGCGGCCACCACATACTGACCAAGTCCAGGCACACTGAACACTGTCTCGGTGACGATCAGGCCACCAAAGAGAGCAGAAACCTCAAACCCAATCAAGGTCACGACCGGCAGCATGCCATTGCGAAGGCCGTGATGCATCACCACCGACCACTCCGAGAGGCCTTTGGCACGGGCGGTTCGGATGTAGTCTTCGCCCAACACCTCCAGCATGACCGAGCGTGTCATGCGCGCAATCAGCGCCATCTGGCGCAACCCCACCGCAAGCGCTGGCCAAATCAACTGCGTGACGCTTTTCCAGGGGCTTACCCAAAACGGCTCCCATACCAGCGGCGCACTCCACTGAAACAGATAGACCAAACCAAGGATCAAAAGCAGTCCGACCCAAAATGAGGGCGCAGCAAGGCCCACAATCGACAATGCACGCAACAGTTGATCGCCCCAGGACCCAGAAAACGTCGCAGACAGTACACCAAAGGGCACGCCCACCACGATGGCAACGAACATGGCCATCGCCACAACCTGCAACGTGTAGGGAAAGCGCCTTGCGATGTCCTCCATCACCGGTTTGCCTGTACGCAGCGATTCGCCCAAGTCAAAGCGCACGACTTGTCCGGCCCATGCGGCGAACTGCACCGGCAGCGAGCGATCCAGCCCAAGCTTGCTGCGCACCTCATCCAACTCTTTCTCAGAAACCGCACCCGCACCCGCACCCGAGAGCATGACGGCCGCATCACCTGGCAAGACGCGCATCATGAAAAACACGATCACCGCCACACCAAAAAGAGTGACCAGTCCAATGCCCAGGCGACGCAAAAGGTAGTCCACCATCAACCAAGACACGCGCGGTGCTGCCATTTCAGCCATCTATCCAGACTTGGCCGAGATGCATATTGGCGTACAGGTCTGGCAGCGCGTTCCAGCCTTGCACGGTATTCCAGTGCGCTGCGCCGTAGCCGACCCAAGCCAGGTTGATTTGATAGTGGGTTTTCAAAAAGCTCAGTTGAAACTGTTTGATCAAGTCTCCTCGCTTGCGCGCATCGAGCTCTTTAGACTGCTGGCTATAGAGTTTATCAAGCGCATCGTCCTTCCATTGTCCGTAGTTGCGGCCCCCATAGCTTGTGTAGCCCTCCCCCAGTATCTGGTCGGCAGTTGAGCCACCCAAGGCAACCGAATGCACCAACATTTGGAAATCGCCCTTGTTTTCGATCGCATAAAAGGCGCCTGCGTCGCGAATATCGACTGTTACATCCAGTCCAACGGTCTTTAACTGGGCTGCGATATTGATCGCTGCATCGCGAAACGCCGGCACGTCACCACGCGTTGGAATCACCACCTTGAATCCTTTGGGTACGCCCGCTTGTTCCAGCAAAAGAATGGCACGTTCACGATTAGCAGCCAGGTCGCCACCCAAACCAGGTATGGTATCGTAGCCGCCGAACTGCTTGACCTCGGCTGCACTGAGGCTGTAGGGACTGCCTGGCGGCATGAGGCCCAAACTGTGAAAGAAGGCCCCGGACAAGGGCCCGACGGTCTTGGTAAAAGAGTCCCGGTCCAGCGCCAGGGACAAGGCCTCACGCACGCGCGGGTCGTCAAAGGGCTTACGCTGTGCATTGGGGATCAAATTGATGAATGTGGGCGTGGGACGACGCAACACGGTCATGCCATTGACCTTGCGAAGGGTCGCAAGCACAGACTCATTGGGAAAAAAGAAACATGCGTCAATGCGCTTGCCCTGAAGGGCCGCGCTTCGCTCGACCTCGCCTTTGATGGGAAACATCTGAATTTTGTCTAAGAGGGGCGCAGGGCCAAAATACTTATCAAATCGCGTTAGCTCGTAAATCTGGCCATCCACCGACTGGCTTAGGCGAAACGGTCCCGTCCCTATGATCTGGCGCTTCATGCCCACACCTTGCGCATCCAGGGGCTCGGCCACCTTTTTGGGAACGATCACGTTGAATGGATTGCTCACCAGAAACAAAAAATCAGGCTGCGGTTGCGCCAAACGTATGACAACTGTGCGAGCGCCTCGTGCCTCCATGCTCTCAACATTGCCCAACAGGCCCTTTCTAGGGCTGACGATACCTTTGGCCGGGTTGCGAATGCGCTCAAGACTGTAGACCACGTCCTCAGCGGTCAAGGGCATCCCATTGTGAAAAAGCACGTTCTCACGCAAAAGGAAGGTCACGCTCTTGCCGTCTGCCGAGACGTCGGCCTTTTCCGCCAAATCAGGAAGAAGGCGGTTGTAGTCCTTGGGGTCAGCGCGCATCAAGCTCGAGTAGCAAGGCGCACAAAGAAACTGCGTCAAGTAAGTGGCGGTCTGGTGCATGTCGAAATCGGGTGGATCCCCGCCGTTGGATAGCCGAAGCGTTCCACCGCGCTTGGGAGACTGTGCATGGGCACCAGGAGGCATGCCCGCCACAACGGCCAAAGCGCCCCCCGCAACCTTCAGTAACGTGCGCCGCAATGCATGCTTGTCAACCGACTTATTTACACGTTTCATTGCATTTCACCTTCAATGTTGATCATTGGCAAGGAGCGGTAACAAGTTTAATCTAGCCATTGGTATCCATGCACCAACTCAACCAGAAAGCACAATCATGATCAGGATCGTGCCACCCATTCCCACTTGTGTTCTTTTCGAATTTTGATACTTTATCAAAATAAAAAAACTTTACTTTATTTTTTATTATTTACCAGATATTTTTTATAAAAATAAAGGTTAACCCCAATTAAAAAATATGTTGATTTTTTAAAATACAAATAGCTTGATACTTAGGTGGTCAATTATTTTGAATGACAACATCTGTACCCATACAACCGCTGCAATGATTTGAATGAACCTGGTATTGAAAAATAACAATATCAAAATAAATCAAATGCAGCAATCGCATTTGTGAGTATGCGTTCAACCTCTTCATATACTTAATATTAATACACAAAATGACAGCCCAAAAAAATTATAAAGATTCACGATTGAACCTAAATCAATGCGTTTATTTAAGTATTAAAAATATTATTACTCGAGTTGATATCGAACATTAGAAATTTTGAAGACTTGATTTTCTTGCAACTCTGTGTGTGTCTTTGCACCATAGGATCAAAGTGCTTTCAACTTGGTCACGACAGATCTGCGCAGTGGTCGATGAACTTGCAAATGCATAAAGTATCTACAAAACGGCGCACAAGTTGAGCATTCTTCCAATTCTCGATCTCGTGATATAGTCATTAAAATTATAAAAAAGCAATTTGAATTTCCCAGTCAACATAAATTTTTAAAATCAAGCGCTCAGATTGTCCAGGTCCTCATTTTGCTGACGCGTTCAATTTCCAAGGTTGCTTTGATGACTCATTTCATTTCAAGTCTGACCGTATGCTAATTCAAGGCGATTGATGACCTTACCGCTCTTACAACTGAAAAATCTCACCATCGATTTCAGCACTCGAAGTGGCGTGATCAGGGCCGTTGATGGCGTCAGTTTGCACATCGATGCTGGTGAAACCTTGGGCATAGTGGGCGAATCGGGGTCGGGAAAGAGCGTGACCGCACTTTCTGTGATGCGCCTTATTCCACAGCCACCTGGGAACATCGTCTTAGGAGATATCCACTATGGCGAAGTCGACGTGCTTGGCTTAAATGAAGCCGAAATGAGAAAGATTCGTGGCAAAGAGATTGCGATGATCTTTCAAGAGCCGATGTCTTCTCTGAACCCAGTTTTTACCATCGGTGAGCAAATCGCTGAGGTCTCCAGACTGCATGAAGGCCTGGGACGGCGCGAAGCTTGGGCGCGCGCTGTAGAAATGCTAGAGATCGTGCGCATTCCAAACCCTGCACGCCTGGCAACCGAGTTTGCGCACCAGCTTTCCGGGGGCATGCGCCAGCGCGTCATGATTGCCATGGCGCTTTCGTGCAACCCAAGGCTGCTGATCGCCGATGAGCCTACCACCGCGTTGGATGTCACCATACAAGCTCAAATTCTTGAGTTGTTGGCCGAACTGAGGGAGAAATTCAGCATGTCCGTCATGCTCATCACCCACGACATGGGTGTGATCGCTGAGAGCGTTGATCGTGTTGTCGTCATGTATGGCGCCCAAGTGGTCGAGGAGTCTCCTGTGGAGGACTTGTTTCTGCAACCTATGCACCCCTATACTCAGGGGCTGTTGCGCGCCATCCCCCGGATGGACAGGCAGGCTGGGCAACGCTTGCGACTAGAGCAAATACCTGGCACCGTCCCGACGCTTCGCTTACCCTTGACCCAAGGTTGCCGCTTCGCGCCACGCTGTCGTTTCGCAAAAGCCGAATGTCACCAAAGCACACCGCCGCTTCGCGAGTTGAAGTTGGGCCACTTCGTCGCCTGTTTTCTTTATTGAGACCGCAATGAAAAAAACCCTCTTGAGTGTGCGCAATCTCAGAAAGTATTTCCCGATCCGCCCCTCTTTGTGGTCAGCTGCCGCTGAACGCGTTCATGCAGTGGACGACGTCAGCTTCGAGATCGCGGCTGGTGAAACGCTGGGCCTGGTGGGCGAGTCGGGCTGCGGCAAGTCAACCACGGCGCGCCTGATCTTGCGCCTGATTGAAGCAAGCTCTGGCGAGATATGGTTTGAGGGACGCAACGTCACAACACTCAACCGTGCGCAGCTCAAAGAATTGCGCAAGGACATGCAGATCATCTTCCAAGATCCATACTCTTCGCTTGACCCACGAATGACTGTCGCATCTACCATTGGCGAGGCGCTGCTGGTTCACAATCTGGAACACGGGCGCAAGGCGCGTGATGCACGCGTAGTCGAGTTGCTTGAAACAGTCGGTCTATCGGCCGAACACCTGAGGCGCTTTCCGCATGAGTTTTCCGGAGGACAGCGCCAGCGAATCGGTATCGCGCGTGCTCTCGCAGTCAACCCAAAACTTGTCGTGTGCGATGAACCAGTTTCGGCGCTAGATGTGTCTGTGCAAGCACAGGTGATCAACCTGTTAGAGGATTTACAACACAAATTCGAACTCACTTACCTGTTTGTTGCGCACGATCTTTCGGTGGTCCAGCACATCGCTACACGCGTCGCAGTGATGTATCTTGGACGCATCGTGGAACTGGCACCTACGCAAGAGCTCTATGGCAGCCCGGCACATCCTTACACCATGGCCTTGTTGTCGGCAGTACCGATCCCAGATCCGTCCGCCAAACGCAAGCGAATTGTCCTGCAAGGTGACATACCAAGCCCAGTCAACCCACCCCAAGGCTGCCCCTTTCATACCCGCTGCCCAATGCGGGTTGCTTCTTGTGAGCACAACGAACAAGTTCTGAAAGAGGTGACTCCCGGCCATTGGGTCGCCTGCCAAGAGAGAAGCGGCGCAGTTGCCTGACGTCTAGGTTTAGACTTTTTGGGCTATAGCACGGCCTGAGTCAATTGATAAGGAGGATGCCGACTGGAAAGAGGCAATCATGTCTTCTTTTCATCTCTTGTCCCGCGCGCCCTTGCCTACTGGCCCAAGTGACGCCAAAGCCGTCCTCAACTGGGAACCAAAGCACCGAGCTTTCCACGATTCACGGATCGTTGCGTGTTCTTGGCTATGGATGATTGGTTTTCACTCGCAACTGGTCGACCATTCAGAGCGCTACCGTCAAGCTCGTCTTATTGGCACTGT
>Ga0114970_10002328_pt1 | contig 14228 bp, 12 predicted proteins | sample M_140205_XF_Meta_FD_87030 | JGI IMG/M metagenome (GOLD analysis project Ga0114970, IMG submission 87030) | Freshwater microbial communities from Lake Montjoie, Canada to study carbon cycling - M_140205_XF_MetaG | ecosystem: Environmental > Aquatic > Freshwater > Lake | place: Lake Montjoie... | reverse complement strand
CTCATCACTTATAACGCCCGCAAGCTGCGCTGAAGTGGTAGCGGCGAATTGAGAAAGCGGGTTTGCCACCAGCGCATCACCGCCTCCTATCGTCGCCCAAAGAGGATTCGCGCCCGTTCCCTGCGTCTTTAGGAATTGGCCAGTTGTTCCAGCTCCAAGCCGAGTCCATGTAGCTGCGCCTCGGTAAAGAATATCCCCTTGGGCAGCCGATCCAACAAGATCAAGAACATCGGAAAGCGTAAGCTCTTCGGTCGATCCAGCGCCCGCTGTCTTTCTACCAAGAACGCGAGACGTTGCGGACACGTTCTGCATCTTGGCGTAACTCACTGAAGCGTTCGCGATGGTCGCCGCCAATGATCCCGTTCCACTTCCAGTCACATCGCCAGTGAGCGTGATTGTCTGGTCGCCGGTGTTGGAGCCTGAGGAAGTGCCAGAGAATGTTCCCGATTGCGTGGCCAGTGTTCCAAGGCCGAGCGTGGTGCGCTGCGCTGTGGCATCCACGTCGTCGATCAAAGCCCGTCCAGCGGCCGTCAACGCGATTTCCTCAATAACTCCTGCGCCAGCCGTTGCGCGTCCAAGGATCTTGTCCGTTGCGCTGACGTTTTGGATCTTTCCGTAAGTGATAGCGAGGTTATCCACCGTCCACGTGGCACCTGATCCGGAAACTGTAATGTCGCCCTTGTCTCCGTCTGTGACGCCTGCGCCACCCGACGAGGAAAGCGTTGCCCCAGTCATCGTGAGCCCAGAACCCAAAGTGATTTCTTCGGGAGGACCGGTCGTCGTCGAGTTTCGGCCGAGCAGTTTCGACACTGCCGAAACGTTCTGCATCTTGGCGTATGTCACCGCACTGTTGTCGATCGTGTAGGTAGCGCCGGATCCGCTGACGGTAATGTCTCCTTTGTCACCGTCGCTGACGCCACCGGAAGAGACGATAGCCGCACCGCTTGCCCGCTGGTAACTCACGACGCGCCAGTTTCCAGATCCAGCACTGTGCACTTCTGCTGTATCGCCAGCCGCCGTGACGATCGAAGCCCCGCCAGGAATCGTTAAGGACGTGGCGTTATACGTCAGCGTCAAAGCCCCCTCGAAACGAAGGAAGCGTCGAATGCCTGATTGGGCTGTACCAAACGAAGTGATCGTCGTCGTTCCGGTGACAAATATCTTCTCAGATGTGGAAAGTGCCAACTGCATTGACCCGGCACTGGCGATCGACTGCTCAGCACTGTTTGGACTCAGTGGCTGCCACGCGTCACGGTCGTAGAACCGGAGGTTGTTTATGGATCCAGATACATAGTTGATATGACCAACACCCGACGCCGCAATGTCCGCAGCAGAAGCAATGATCCGAACACCGCCCGCGTTTGGGATCATAACCTTGTTTCCAAGGGTATGAATGGCTGTACCTGACACCGTTGGAATGCCCGTCTGAAGATAGATGTTTCCAGATGATCCACTGCCGGTTCCAGTGTTTCCCTTGATGTAAAGGTCTCCACTGCTCTTGTCCGTTCCGGACATCGCTTCTCCCGCAAGACTCGATGAGCGAGCGGTTCCGGTAAATGCCGTACTTCCAATGAGCGCGGATGCGGTCGAGCTATCACTGTACCATCCTCCGAAACGAAGAGAGTCAACAGTGTTCTCCCAACTGAAAATCGAGTTTCCGATTACCGCCTGCGGCGCGGTTCCGCTGGTCGTTGACTTCAGCGTTAGTGGGCGTCCGGTGCTCGCCTCAAGTTGAAGATTCCCAGCGGTGAACGATGCCACGCGGGTTCCCGTTACAGCGAAGTCTCTCTGGTCAAGTGACGGCCCATACCACCCAGTGTAGACATCGGCGGCGGATCGCAAATTAGGGGCGTCTACGTCAGGAGCTTTCCCTGGTCCAGACTTGTACCAGTTCGTGTGCCCGTTCGACTCCAGCACCATTCCGATCTTTGCGACGTTATTGTAGGCTGGATGTTGAAGGTTGAACGCATGGGAAAACTTAGGTCCGCTGCCGTACACGGTTGAGAACTGACTCGCGGCGAACCCTGCGAACAAAGTTGCGTCGGTGGGCTCGAAATAGACAGCGACATTGTCCGTGTGGAAAGTATCATACGGAGACCCTGATGGCATTGGCTTCGCGAGATAGTGATCCACGCCAAACCAATCTGTAACCGTTGCACTGGTTGGTGAAGAGTACAGTCCATACCCAGCATTTAGCATTACTCCGTAGCGACCTGTTCCATCGGAGAACAGATACTTCATATGAGGTCCAATCGTCCGAAAAGTGTAGACGTTGGCCAAAGCTGAAAACTCGGAAACTACCGTATCGTAACGAGCGAAATCAGGAGGCCCGTAGATTCCATAAGTCCCTGCATTAAGTGACGGGTAATCGAAGACGTTGCCTGCGACGTACAGCCCAGTCCCAGTCGATGACAGTCCGATGCTTGAACCTCCGAACGAGGCGGACACTTGAAACGTGTTTGCCGTGAGTCCTGTCGCGCTAACGTAGTACATCGTCCCGGCGGTCAGTCCTGTTGGAACAGATGAAGCTCCAAATCGAATACCAGAGTTCGCGATATAACCGTGGCCTGTTTTGGTGAAAACGGATGGGGTGGCTGCCGTGACGGTGAGAGATGGACCAACCGCAAGAGACTGCGTCGCGTCGATCGTGTAGTACCCACTCGCATACGTTCCACCGGAGAAGATGAGATCGGCGACATTCTCAGGTCGGGCACAGGAGAACCCTGCAAATTTGTGCCGCGTGGACCGGAGAGAATTCAGAGGGGATAACGATCCGGATGTGCCTGGTCCAAAACGAAAACCGCAGTGGAACCCCCAGACCTCAATATCCTCAAGAATTGGATTTCCAACGCCAACAAATGATCCGGTCCTAAGATTCTTGACGTTGATTCCGACCGTGCCAGACAACGCGGGATCATTGAAAGCGGGTGAGACAGCGGGAAGCTCGTCCGTCACGCGCACAGGCCAAACAACCGTGCAAGCTGTCGTCAGAGCCCCGCCAGCCGTTCCGTTTATCGACGTGTACGCGTCGGTTCCATTGTGCAAAACAACCGTGGTCTGGCCCGCTGAACTCGACGTGGAAGCAATGCGAGCAGATCCAAGATACTCGCTGTTCGCGTCGTAGAAGAAGCAGGTGTTATTTCCAGGGCGGATCGTCGTGTCATCCAGCGTTGGAGGAGCATCGGCATCAGCCACTTTGAACGTGAGTCGATCAGTGACGGTGGTGATAGTCTTCTTGTTCTGCTGGTAGGTCTGAGGATAGCCAACAAGATTGACGTGCTTGATTCCTCCGATCCGGTATCCATTCGCAGCGTTATACAGAGAGATGATGAAACCACTCCCACCGTGTTTGATATTGAAAAGCGTGTGGCCCGTGAACTCACCCCAAACCACACCTGGCTTACCCTCAAGAATCACGCCGTCTGTAATCGTTACCGGTGAGTCTAGCCTGAACATTCCGAACGCCTTGACCACGAATGCTCCAGAATATCCGGTGGCTGCATTAGCTCCAACCGTAGACTGCCACCCATACGTTGGTCGTGAAGCGAAGTCTAAGGCAGCTTGAAGAGAAGTTGCGGAGTCCGTGATTCCGTTGTCGTCCGCCCCGAACCAAACAGGATTAATCTCTTTGTCCCACACGCGAAGCAATCGTCCTGAACCCCAAGCCACTACCATGCCCGTGTTTGTCGTCGTGGTTGCCCCGTATTCGTAAATCCAATTTCCACCGCGACCGTCGTTCGAGGAAGCCCATCCCTTCGTCTCAACATGGCCCACGCTGAATGTTGGAGCGGTTGTAGCGATCAGAGCATCAATCGTCGGAGCCGTGATAACTCCAATCCATTTCCCAATTGTCGCCGTGTCATTCGTGAGCCATGCCACTGGATCAGCTTGGTCCGACGTGCTCTTGACGACGCCAGAGCGGGTAGTCAGCGAAAGCGAATAGCTGTTGGTCGCCGGGATGATCGCAGAGTTCCATGCCAGCGCGTTCGTGATGCGCTCCAGCAACGTGTACGTTGCCGCGTTGGTTGGAACGTCGATGACGAAAGCTCGGTCTGCGCCAACCGTGACGCGGTAGTTCCCTGGCTGAAGATCGACGGTGAATGTTCCGTTGGTGTCCGTCGTTACCGTAAAGTCTCCACCTGTGATCAAATTTGGGCTGTAAGGGAGCGGGGTGGAGATTGGCCGAAGCAGGATCTTGCCGGAGTATGGCCGGTTCGAATACGTCAGATACACCGGACCCGTGATCGTCGCGGATCGCGTGAACATGCACGCCGCGAAAATCAGCGTCAGAATTGCGTAAAATTTCCTCATAGTCCGTTCATCGTGCTAACCGTGAAAACTCGATCTTGCGGCGTGATCATTGAAACGCCTTGGCCCTTCTGACCGTCCGGAGTTTCGTCCGCCGTATCGGGCTGCTCTACCGTCAAGTCGCCGCGCGAAACGGCTAGAATTCGTTCCCGTGCGTTGGCCAGTTCGTTGGCCTGTTGATCGGTCAACTGGATGCCGAGCCCTTGCGCCATGTAGCCTGCAATCAACCACGCGCCCGCGCTCCGCAAGCTCTGCGGAATCTTCGTCGTGTCTGTGTCCAGCACGTTGCTGGAATCGGTCGCCACGGCCATACGGATCTCCGCCGTCACATCAGCTTGAACCGTAGTGAATCGGTCGGTCTGTGAGTCCCCAAGCGCCGCCTCGTTGATTGCGGACACGAGAGCCGCGACCACGTAGTTTTCAACGTGCGCCTGAGTGATTGTGATCCAAGCCATGATATTTCAGAAAAAGGGGGCCGCCCGGCGAGCGAAACCAGACGGCCCCGTGGGGTATGAACTCAACCGAAAGTGATTAGGTGACGGAGATCTTTTGGATTCCGCCGGAGTAGGTGATCGCAAGGAGTTCGTTGTGGCGAACGCCGACGACAACCTTGCTGGAACCCTCTTCGTATCGGAACGCCTCGAGGCGGCCACCGGACGGAGCGGGAGAGTAGAAATACTTGATGTTCGATGGATCGTACTGCATGCCAGACATTGACTTGTAGTACATCAAAACGGTAGAAGCTCCGATGAGCGTCTTGGTTGCGGTGGCGCTCTGGTAGGTAGCGTTCGCGCGGAACACTTGATCGACGTTCAAGAACGCAGCCAGCTCTGACTCATTCTTTGCAGAGCCAGCAAAACCGCCAGCGGTAGCAAGGGACCTGAGCATTGTCATTCGACCAAGCCAGGCGGTTCGTCCGAAGATGACCGTGTTCGGATCGATGCCAGTTGCGACTTGGTAGAGGTTGATAGCCGTCTGAATGTTCAGATCAGGATCAAGAGGTGTTCCGGTAGTAAACCAAGCCCTTCCGGTGTCATTTGCGGCAGCAATCAACAACGCCGAAGCGCGTCGGATCTGGTTGAGCTGAAGTCGTTGGGTGAGGTACTGAACTGCGCCTTGCTCGGTGACGATTCCCTGAGCGAGTTCTTCACGGTCTAGGACCATGATCAAACCGCGCGGGGCGGTCTGCGTGTTCACTTCGCTGGTGCCGCGTCGAACCTCTTGAAACTCCGCACCAACAGCGCGGATGTCGTCGGTTTCGGACTTAAGAGCCTCGGCGTTCGCCCAAACCTTGTAGTTGAAACGTCGGTTGACGAGAACGGGAGCGCCGACGTAGGCGATCAACTCCTGCTCCAACCCGCTGTTAGCCCAACCTCCAACAGCGAAGTTGGTCAGCGCAACATTGTAGTTGGCCGATGCGTTCCGCGTGTCGTTACCGAAAACGTACACATCGCCAGTTCGAAGCTCTTGCCCATCGTAGTATTTTTCGCCCACGGCGTTGGCGTAGTCTTTGGCGTTCGTGAAGTCCGTGATTGCTGGAAAATTCATGGTGTTCCTTGGAAGATGTTAGAGGGATTAGACACTCTTGTTGTTCCACGTCGGCATGACCTCGAATTCCTTGTCGTTGCCGGTCGCGCCGTTACCGCAGGATTCGATTGCAACGCCGACGATGAGGATTTCCGTAGTGGCGGCGGTGTTCGTTTTCACGGTCCCACCGGAGACGCCAACGAGGATGTCACCAACGGCGACAGCGGCGGAAGCGTCGGATGTCATAATGACGGATCCAACTCCACCTTGGAGCAATCGAACGGGGTTGTATTCCGTGGTGCTCAACCCGCCGTAGAGGGTAACTCCGAACGGATTGCCGGAAGTGAAAACGGCGACGTTTGTCGAGGGAGCGGAAGCACCCTTTTGCACCAACAGGTATTGAGCAACGGCGGTGTCACCGAGCTTGGAAATTACGCCATCAGGATGCGTCTTGGAGTTGACGTCGTTGACGAATTCGAACTGGCCTCGCTGGATCAATCGCTTGAGCGCGGCGAGGTTTTGGGCGGGACTCCAATCAGAGCGCATGCGCTTCCAATCGAATTGAGTGCCCCGGCCGATGGACCGGATCGTGGTGTTGACCTTCTTCAGCGCGGAGCGAAGCAGGTCGTTTGTCTCGTGTTTCATGTCTTGAAGGTGGGGTTGTGGTTACTTCTTGGAAGAAGCGGATTCAGCGGCCATCGACTTGTCATGCGCGATTTGCGTGATGGCGATGCCGCGAAGCATGGAGTCCGGAATGGCTCCGTTGCAGATAGCGCGACGCTCGGCGATGATTTCGGAGATGCGCTTTTCGTAAGCGGCATTCTCGCGAAACGCGGCAAGTTCTGCGGAGTCTTTTGAAGTCAAAACAGGTGCTGGATCAGCCATAAATTAGGGGTTGTTGATTGCGGTGACGAGTGCGGGGTTTTCGGCGGCGGCGGCGGCGTATGCCATCCGATAAATTTCCGACTGCATCGCGTTCGGATTGGCCTTTCGGATCTCTTCCATCTTCGCGTTTGCGAACTGGATGAGCTTTTCACCGGCTTCCTTCGTCTCGGAAGGAATGCGAGAGCGGGAACCGTCAACTCCAGGCGCGGCTGAAGTCTTGATCTTGGAAGGAAGCGCAGACAGCGCCTTGGATTCGTTGGTGAAATCGGCCTTCAGGCGATTTTCCCACAGAGGCTTCTCGGCAGCGGTGATTGCGCCAACAGTGATCCGCTCGTTGATGAGCGTGATGGCCTGATCGTTGCGTTCGTTCTGAAGCGTCAACTCGGCGTCCTTGGCTTTCTGCTCAGCGGCTTCCTTAGCCTGCTTCTCGTTCGCGAGTTGCAAGTCAGCAGCAGCCTTGGCCGCGTTGAGCTTGTCGAATTCAGCGAGAATTGCTTCGTCGGTCGCCTCGTTCGAAAGCGTGATGCCGGACTTCGCCAGCAATGCAATCAGTTTGGATTTGTCCATAATGTTAGAAGATTCGTTGAGCATCTCGGTCGGCAAATTTGGATTGCGCGTGATGCCGATTGAAGTGACGGAAGTGGGCTCATAGACGGGCATTCCGTCCTTGTCGCCAGTCTTTTTGACGGGCCATCGGCCACTGAAAAACAGCTTCTCTGGACGCTCCAAAACAGCAGCGCCCTTGGAGTTGAACATGGGTCGAACGTATAACCCATTTTCCCTGACTTGCAGGTCCGCGAACATTCCCATTTCATCCTTCACCGGGTACTTATGCCCAGTGGTGGCGTCGTCCGGGTGCCCGAGGTAGATCGGAGCGCCTTTCATCCAGCGATGCACGCGGCCAACGAGGGAGTTGAACGCATTGACCATCTCGACGGCGTTTTCCTTCGTGATTCGCTGGATTACCGTGACGAATCCGCCCTTGGCTGGGATCGAGTATCGGGAGTCTCCGTAGGGAGCCAACAGCGCGAATCCATCCTCACCAACTGACAGTTCGTTGCCGTTGGTGAAGACCTGCTCCGATGTGGAATCGTTGCAGAAGTATAACCGCCCCCATCGAATGTGTTTTAAAGGTCGGCCCATAGCCGAAGGCTAACTATGCCTTCGGTGCCGATGAGAGTCCGTTTAATACGCTGGTCGCAAGGTGTTTCTCAAAAACTAACCCGAACTGGGTAGGGTTTGCGAGGATTCGCTTGGCTCTTTCGGTCGCATTGAGCTGCCAGACCTTCAGCGCATTGAGCATTTTTGCGGGCTCATCCATCTCCAAAACTCCTTTGAGCGTGTCGGCAATGCTGACCACTTCCAATGCGCGAGCCTTTGCGATTTCCTTGATCGCTTCATTCCGCAAAGCGTTCGCGAATTGCGCTTCGTTGGCCATCGCGTGATCGGGTTCCGCCGCGTTTGGCTTGTTCGCCTCAACCGAATCAGGCTGGTCGACTTCACCCACCAATTCATCGCCGTCCTTTGGCTCAGACCGCCCGTAACGCTCACGGATGTCGGCTTTGCTGATCTCGATTCCCATCGCGTTGAACTCCTTATCCACGGCCAACTCCTGCGCGATGTCCTGGCGCTTGGAAGGCACCAAAGCGAACTTCACCAGCACGGGCGCATCTGGCCCGAACGTGTAGTTGATGACAAATTTGTCGAGTTGTCGGTTGAGCGTCTCACTGATCAATGAAGCGTCGGCCCGCTCGCGCTTGGCGTCCTCCTGGCCCTGCAATGACGCACCTTGGCCGCTTCCGGAGCCCGCTGAAATTGTGGCGAGGTCTGAACCTAGGATGATTGTGACAATCGTCCTCTTCAGATCCTCGTGTAGAGCGTGGAAAGTGTTGTCGCCGCTTCGGTCTAGGCTTGGAAACTCAAGCGCGGCCCCGTTGTTTAGGACCAATCCCCAATCTTCACCAATGGCCGCAAGAGCGTCCTCGGCATTCGTCCATTCGGCGGAACCCTTGGCAGAGTCGGTCTTGATGACAGGAAGCGGCTGCCCGAACTTCTCGCAGAATCTAACCCACGCCTGAAGCAGGCTCCGCTTGCACAACCAGAGCGTTGTGACCGCTTCCATGTAGTTGTCCGCCGCAGTCACAAGCCATTCGTCCGGCTTCATATCCACGCCGTAGGTCTGGAAATCGGACTCAAGGAAACGAAGCTTCCCTGTCCTGTTCTCGAACCAATACAGCGGACAGAATCGAACCTCGGCGCACAATTCACCATTCGGATCCGGCTTCCAAATGATCTCGTGAACGGCCCATCCCTTGGCGCGTGAATCAAGCATCTGGCGAGCGAGAACACCAACGCCACCTTGCGTGTCCTGCTTCATGATGTCGGTGACGCACAGCCGCGAGTAGAAGCGTTGCAGCGCCTTTTTTTGATTGTCCGCAAGCTCCGCCATGGTCGCGTCGTCATCGTCGAAAGCGTCCTCATCGACGTTGACGGTCCAGTTGAGCGTTTCCATCGCGTCCCCGCGCTTTCCGCCCGCTGTCCGAACTTCCGAGTCACGGTTCTGCATCGCTTCCCAGAAGCGGGCGATGGTTAAAGAGCCTTGGTAAAAGGCGTCCAACTCAGTGCCGAGCCGCTCCGCAGTCGCCTGGCGTACAGGGTTGAATCGGAACTGCATCGATTGCTTAACGCGGCTGAAATCTAAACCCGGTTTCTCGGGTGTCTTTTGTGCTTCTGGTGTCATAATCCGGTAGTGCGTTGCTCGCGAGTCCCCCGGCCAAATGCAAGGGGCACCGGCTTGGAGGACGCGCCCACTACCTCGGCCAGTCGGGAGTAAGCATTGCCGAAAAGCAAGTGGTTTGCAATGCCATCCACGTAATCACCTAACCCGCCAGACTCGTCCTTGTCGCGTTCGGAGCCGGAGATGTGGTGTTCATCGAACTCTCGCCAGATGTCCATGTTGGACGTTGGTAGCCGAATCACCGGGAGTTGAGCGGGGGATCCATCGGCTCCGGGAACGAATTCACCCTCTGACGGTGTCAGGAACTCGCGCACGACTGAATCGACGGCCTCCATTCGGTTGCACGCGATGAGCGGCACACAAATGGAGTTGCCATTTGGCCCGATGAACTGATCAGCCTTGATTCGCATCCCATCTCCAAGCTTCCGCACATCAAACCGCACCACGGCCGCCTTCAACCCCTGCCACTTTTCGTCCCCGTTGTGATCGCGGATGAAAACCAACCCTCCCGGGAAAGCGACATGGCATTGCCCGGTATCAGGGATGCGTGGGAAGGTCGAGACTTGCTCGAGTCCGTTCAGACGAAGCGCAAGGCGTCGGGATTCACTCGTCTCTGGCATCTGGTCAATGAAGGTGCAGGAGACTCCCAATTGATCGCAGAGTTGAGGCACACGGACGCCGACTTGCTGTAGCGGTATGGATTCAGCCCACACGATGCGCTTCTCGTTCTGGCTTACCACTTCACGCACGACAAACCAGCAGCGACCGCCCATGTCCAAGCCAGCGTACCGGACGCTTCGATTGCTCGCCACCGCCGCGCCGGGTTGATAATGCGTCAGCCTGCGCGCGCGGTCCATGATTTCAGGATCAAGTTTTTGCGCCGTAGACTTCGGGATCGCGAGAACGTCTGTCCTGAACATCAACATTTTCTGGTCGGACTCCACCGCCAAGCGCCAGTCGTTTACGATCTTCCCAAGGTCGATGGCGGCAATGGAAAGCTGCGACACGCGGAAGGACCAATTCTCAAGGCGTATCTGATCCAGCCGCTTGTGACGCCAGACGGGTGCCTTGCGGTCCAAATCTGCCCCGCACTTGATACAGCCTAGGAAGTAGCTGTCCGCCTTGTCATAGCCAGCGACCACTTCTTCCCCGCGCCGGAAGTCGCCTGCGTAAGTCAACCGCGCCGGTTCCGTGGCATCACGCTCGCGAAGGCACACGATGCCAGGGAAGCTGTCCTCTGGGTTTTGCGCGTGGCTGCATTGAGTACAGTGGAGTTCGACGACGCCCTGGCTCCCATCCTTCCAAGCCTTGTTCATCCCGCGCCCGTGAACGCGCTGGGTCCCGGCTTTGAATATCAAGCGGAGGTCGGAGGTGGTGAGTCGTCCCGCAACGAATTTCTCGTTGCTCTGATTCACGTCGTCCACCTCGTCCACCAGTGCAATGTCCGCGCTGTGAGTCGTCGGGACTTTGTTCAGCCCAGCGAACATTCCGACCGCTTTGCGGATGCCGTCCGTCACTGAGTATACGCCAATGCGGTTCACGGTCTTCCCGCTCTCGTTGGTTATCTGCCCCATCTTCAGCATCGAGGCGAACCACGGCATCTGATCCACGACGTTTGGCCTAAACTTGGTCTGGACGAGGTCGGCCACAAGATCCTCGCTCGGGAGGAACGTCATCACGTTGCGGAACAACTGCCCAGTCGCGTAACCCATGAGCGCATGCTGGATCGTGGTTTTACCCCACTGCGCGCCCCCGGCGATGGCAACCTGCGCGTCTTTGATTCCTTCCGACAGGATTCGGTCCACGCAATCCACAATCGCGCCTATTGCCTCTCTACCTTCCAAGGTGAACCGCGTAAACGTGCCACGCGTCTCCCGTGATGCGCTCCCGCCAGGGACCATCGCGTCCAGTTCTAGGAACTCGCGGAACGACTCGCGGCGCGGCATCGCTGTAGATCCCCGCCCATCGCTCTTGTCTGGCTCGCCTTGGTACGTTGCGCGGAATGGGGATTCTCCGATGGCCGCTTGGGTCTTGTGCAGGTAATCCATCGGCACCTTCGATGGCCAAAGCGCGGCCCCGTCCGTGATCGCCTTGTAATGGATCAGATGCCATCCGCCTTGCGCGATGAGACGCCCAGCCAGGTCTTCGTCATGCGTCCGTGAACAAATTAGCACGATTCGCCCGCCGACGTTCAGGCGGGTGAAAGCCGCGCTGACGTACCAGTCCCAAACCTTAGAGCGATTCACCGCGCTTGCGGCCTCTGCGTAGGATTGCAGCGGATCGTCAATCACAAGCAGGTCACACATCGGAACTTGTTCGCCAACGCGGATCGTTGACAACCCGCCTCCGGCGTCCGTTTCGATGTCCGCCACGGCTTTGGATGATCCCGATAGTTTGAGCCGTGGGAAAACCAGTTTGAGCCGTGGTGCCTGCGCTATGCGATCCCGCACTGTTCTTGCCGTCTTCAAGCCGTGCTCGTCGCTCCAGCTCGCCAGCGTGATCTTGTGTTGCGGTTGGGCGCCCAAGAGCCACGTCAACGACTCGACGACTGCGCGGGATTTGCCATGCGACGGAGGCAGGATGATGATGACGCGTTCACGCTTCCCGCAGATGGCCCTGATCGCGCGCTGCCCGAATTCGGTCGGCTCATACTTTTTATCAAGCCATGCAGAAAGAGCGCCCGGAAAGTCCCGCGACGCTCTCATGCCGTGGCCCCATTCTTTGAGGCTAGCTGTCTCGACTGCGGTCATTCTGGAATATTCTTCACTTCTTCAATCCACGCATGCTCCGTTGCCATGTATTCCGTTAGGTCGTCGGCATTCACGAATCGGCTACCAATTCGAGCCATCCGCTTTATCCGCTCTTCCCTATCACGAAGCGTTTCCATCAGGTTCATTTTGTCGGCGCAATTCTGCGTGTTCCATCCTTCAAGTCGCTGGATCTTCTGTGTTGACTTGTAAGCGTCGGCCTCGATTTGCTTTACCCGCTCGTTCGCCGCGTTTAGCTCGCGTTCGAGTTGGCGGGCGTGATCGTAAACCATGTACGCTCTCCCGCCGTCACATGCCGCATCCGTCCTTGGTGTATCGCTCATTTGGTTCCTTTCAATCCTCCCCCGTCACCACCGTCTGCGCCAGCGCCCGCCTTACGTCATCCGGCGTCAGTTCGCTGGCTGCGATCAATTGCTCAATCTGAATTGCACCGCCGTTCACGCCGGACAATTCGCTGCGGGATGGGGCTTCAATCCCAAAGATTTTGTCCATCCGTTCCTGCGCTTTTATGCGCTCCGTGACAGTTGAGCAAGGGTCGCGAATCACGGCTTGGTAAAAAGCCATGGCACGCTCCGATACGTCCGACGGTTTGACGTTCGCGGATTGTTTGAACCGCGCGCGCGCGCGTTGGATGTAATCGAGGATCGTCGTGTAATGAACGTCGCCGTATTTTTCTCGAAACATCCGCTTGATCTGCCCTTCGTGCATGTACTGCGCTTCAAGCTCCATGACGAATTCAGTGCGCTCCTCCACTTCGTCAGCGGTGGGCATGACCCTCTTTCTTGGAGCTTTGCGCGTTTTCATGACATGTGAGTCTCTTTTCCGAGTCGGTTGAACCATTTCGAGAACGTCCAAATCTTCCAAAGAAGACCGCTCTTTGACTTGTCGATTTTCGAGAAGCTTTCCTTGGATATGAAGCGTTCCCCTGATTCGAGTTTGAAGAATTCCTGAGCACTCAACTTCACCTCGACGGTTTGCCATTTGTCTTGATGGAAATACTCCACGACGACGCGCGGACGCCTGACACCTGTCCCAATTCTTGTTGTTGGATCCTTCACTTTGGCTTGACTTCCGTGACAGTGGCAGCCGTAGAATTGGACTGCCGGATCAAAGCACGTCGAACAGCGTCGTCGAGTTGCTCTTGAGTAAAAGCCGGTTGAACTTTCGGAGCTTCAGGTGAAGTTGCATTGACGCCCTTAACCGCAAGGAGTAGTTCAGTCATCTTTTTGACGACATCGCTGCTACTGTCAGCTTCGACGCCTTGAGCGCCAAGTCGATGGGTTGCTCCGTTGCTGGCGTTGATCTTGTCCACAACCGCCTTGGCGTCGAACAGCGTGTTGATTTTGACGGTCGTGATTCGGTTTGTCCCGTTTTGGTCCACCCGGGTTTGCGCGCTCTCATGGATTGAGCTGCATCCCGTGGCGAGTACGGAGATGACTGCGACTGTGATGATTCGTTTCATATCGTTTAAGTGATGGTTAGTTTTCTTCCAAAGTTCAATTGAAAAACAGGTATTTGACCGCGTACAGGATGGCGATGATTGCGGCGACCGGAAGCGCGAATTGAAGCGTCCAAAAGAAGGCGATGACGATGATTCCGCCCGTCCCAACGAGCGCGACGCCAGCCAGCATTGACGCCGATTCGATCCAATTTTTTAGGCGTTTCATGGCTTCTTTCTCTTCATTTCCTTGTCGTGTAAGTGTTGGTATCGCTCTTCAATTATTCCAGATTCAACCTCCGCAATCGTTCTGCATTTGATCGTCCTGTGAATAAGGTTTGATCCGCATCGGAAGTAGTATCCCGCTCCATTTCGCATCTTTGAAAGCCCGCACCATCGACAAAACGTGTTCATAGATCAGAAGGGGACCGAGTCGTCGTCGTCTCCAATCGGTTGCGTTGGCTCACCTACAAGCGGCCTTGGCTGGTCCGGTTGCGGTGCCTTGTTGGGTGCATTATGGCGCGGTGCGGGTGATTCCTGCGACTTTTCACCATCTCGCTTTCCG
>Ga0114970_10002325_pt1 | contig 14243 bp, 14 predicted proteins | sample M_140205_XF_Meta_FD_87030 | JGI IMG/M metagenome (GOLD analysis project Ga0114970, IMG submission 87030) | Freshwater microbial communities from Lake Montjoie, Canada to study carbon cycling - M_140205_XF_MetaG | ecosystem: Environmental > Aquatic > Freshwater > Lake | place: Lake Montjoie... | reverse complement strand
TGCTAAACATGAATACTAGTTCAGATAGTGCTGCAACAAATATAGATGCTATAAATAATTTGAATTCATTGTATTCGGTAAAAGCTGCATTGAATAACACTATGGTTTATATCGATGGACAATGATAACGAGTTTATTGCACTAAAATGCTTACTTCGTTTCCTTTATAATACCCAGAGTCTACTAATTTCTGTGTGTAATCTGCTCCACCCCAATTATCACTCATTGGATCAGGACTATGTAATAAATTTTCCTGAGCTTGGTTCATCGCATCCAATGGCGTTGTAGTTCCAACATAATATGACGATGCATCATATGATGGAACAGAATTTGTATTATAGGGTGGATCGTCACGGGTAGCATCTACTAATAATGTGGGATTAGGATTTTGTAAAGATGACATGGGTAATTGATTTGATGCATTTTTTGCGGTTGTAGATGTAGGTGGTAACCCGCCTTGCATTTCTGTAACGCCTGGACGAACTTTATATACAGCATCTCCTTGTGCGTCATAAGTGTGTTGAAGATATAAAACAGGACATCTTATACCTTGACTGCGTTGCCAATCAAGAAATTCAACATATTCTTCTAAATTTGCAAATTCAATCGGATTTACTCCAGGAACCTTTGCTAACTTTGAATTGTGTAAATAATATTTTAATCCTTTTTGCACTAATATATTAGGGCACCTGGGTTGACTCATATTCGTAAGTCCTTCCAACGATTTAGGTGAGCTATATTTAACACAAAAATATAGTCCAGATAAAAATGCCACTATTATTAATATCGGTATTGCGTATGTAAATAACATTTATATATATTAGATAGTGATAAAATTTGATAGACAAAATATAACAGAATGGGAAGGAGTATAAATAAAATAGTCAGTGGGTTTTATTATCTATATTTAATTTATAGTATGAAATTTAAAATTATTGGGGACAATAATGCGTCGACTTCTGGCGATGTCTCTGCTAAAGATATATCCCCCTTGAAAAAAATAGCATTATTAAATAAAGATATTTTAAAAGGAGACGATGTATTTTTATTTATTTTTATGGATAATTGCGGTCATTGTGATAATGCAAAACCAGCTTGGGATAAAATTGAAAATAGTATAGCAGATAAATATAAAAATAACGAGAATGTTATTGTTGTTCGTGTGAATAGTAATTTGTTACCGGATTTAAAACATGTAGGAGAGGTCCCTAATGGTTATCCATGTTTCCGTCACATATCACGCAAGGGAAAATCAATTAAAGAATATGATGATAGCGTAAGTAACGCGGATAGATCTACTTCTTCCTTTATTGAATGGATTGAAAAAAACGTGAAATCTCAAGGCAGCAGCAGCCTTCGTGGTGGTGGAAAACGACGACGAAGGTCTACTAGGTATAAGTCGTCTAAATCTAGACGCATCGCGAAACGTAGAAGGACCATTAGACGATCCAGAAAATGAATATAGAAAAAATTGAATTAAATATATAGCACATATATTTAATTACCAGTAATCATCAATCATGGAACAAGTTTTCAAATTAACAGATTTTAATGTATATAATAGTAAGAATTCAGCTGAGAATAGTAGTGATGATGAAGCCGCATCGTTTACCGATACTCCTGAATTCTTAATTCAAATGTTCGGAATAAATGAAAAGGGGGAGCAGTGCTCAATTTTATGTACGGATTTTAAACCATTCTTCTACGCCAAAGTAGACGACAATTGGACCATTCATACTAAAACACAATTTGTAGATTTTATAAAAAGAAGAGTAGGAGTATATTACGCGAAATCTATCAATGAGTGTAAGATTATAAAACGGAAAAAATTATACGGCTTTGATGGAGGTAAGGAACATAAATTTATATTACTTACTTTCAACAATATCCAAACCTTCAACAAGGTTAAAAATTTATGGTTTGATCAAGAAAGGAAATTGTTGGTAGATGGACTTAATTTCAAAGGGTCTAATATATATTTATACGAAGCCAATATTCCTCCTCTATTGCGATTCTTTCATATGAAAGACATTAGTCCATCAGGGTGGGTTGCGCTTCCAAATAAGCATACTATAGTAGTCAAACATGACAAAAAAACCAACTGCCAACACGAGTTTACTATAAATCACAAATATATTATTCCATTGAATAATAAAGAAACCCGTGTTCCTTATAAAATATGCAGCTTTGATATTGAAGCCAGTAGCAGTCATGGTGATTTTCCTATACCCATTAAATCTTATAAAAAATTGGCAATCGATATGGTAGAATATTTTGAAAATATAGTTACCGATATTTCTTCAGAGCAGTGTAAATCAATGCTCAGAAAAATAATGTTGTCCGCATTTAGTCATGCTACAAAAGAGGAAAAACTAGATGAAATCGATATAGTGTACCCGAAACTTCCTCCTTTTGGACCCCCTCCTAAAAGCAAAGCCGAAATCGAAATACTCATTCAGAAATGGTTATTGACATTAGTTAGAGATAACAAAAATGATGCTTTTAAAAATCAAATGACGATTGAAAAAATGTTTGAAGCTATGGGAGCAGAAGAGGAGGAAGGAAATGGACAGCATAGTGGCTATGGTGAGCATAGTGGAGATGGTGAGGATGGTGAGCATAGCGGGCATGGCTCTAGTTATATACCATATGCAAATAAAAAAACCAAACCAGTTATTGCTAAGAATGCGACTATTGTGGACATTATGTGCGATAAAAAATTTGACAGGGATGCCAAATTATTGGAATTGAATATCTCATTAAATACCTATTTTCCAAAATTAGAAGGAGATAAGGTCACCTTTATTGGTTCGACATTCTTAACTTCAGGTCAAAAAGAGCCATATTTGAGTCATTGTGTTGTATTAAATAGTTGCTCCGCGGTTGCTGTTGAGAATTCCGTTATTGAAACATATGATACCGAGCGTGCATTATTGTTGGCATGGCGAAATTTGATCCAAAAGGAAAACCCCGACATTATTATCGGATATAATATATTTGGTTTTGATTATCAGTTTATGTTTCATCGTGCAGAAGAAAATGGGTGCGTGGAAGAATTCTTGAAATTATCTAAAAATAAGGACGAAATTTGTGGTACATTTAATCGCGAAACTTGTAAATACATGATAGAAGAAACTACCTCCTATGTTGCAAGCGGACAACATGATTTAAAATATATTAAGATACCTGGTCGCATTCAAATTGATATGTTTAATTTCTTTAGAAAAGAAGAAAATTTGGTATCTTATAAATTAGATTCAGTTGCGGGTCATTTTATTGGCGACTATATAAAAAAATTAGACTATAATACTGCTGATAATAATGTGCCGTATACAACTATTCAAAGCACTAATTTAACTGGATTGTTACCAGGTAGTTATATTCATATTGAAGAAATTGGACATACGACGGATTATTATAGCGGTGGGGATAAATTTATTGTTTCTTCGGTAGATAAATCGAAGGGCGTCTTTGTAGTAAAGGGTAAAATCGAACCTGATATGAGCAAAAAAGTGAGATGGTGTTTAGCAAAAGATGATGTAACTCCGAAAGATATATTCAGAATGACTAATGGTTCTGCTGATGATAGAGCGGTCATTGCTAAATATTGTATTCAGGATTGCAACCTAGTGCATTACTTGATGAATAAGGTAGACGTTTTAACCGGATTTATTGAAATGTCGAAATTATGCAGCGTTCCTATTAGTTTCTTAGTTTTGCGTGGACAGGGTATTAAACTCACTAGTTATGTAGCTAAAAAATGTAGGGAAAAACGCACATTGATGCCTACTATTGAAAAAATGGAAAGCGATGATGGATTTGAAGGCGCAATGGTATTAGATCCAAAATGTGATTTGTATTTGGATAATCCTGTAGCATGTGTTGACTATGCTTCATTATATCCGTCCTCCATGATTAGTGAAAATTTATCACATGACAGCAAAGTGTGGACTAGAGAGTATGACTTAAATGATCACTTGATTGAGGAAACAGGTGATCAAAATGAAGCAGGTGAATTTATTTACGACAATTTACCTGAATATGAATACGTTAATGTAACGTATGATGCGTTTAAATATGTACGAAAAACTCCGGCGGGGGCAGCGGAAAAAATTAAATGTGGTTACAAAATTTGTAGATTTGTTCAATTTCCAGAAGGTAGTCGGGCTATAATGCCATCTATTTTAGAAGAGTTACTTGTAGCGCGCAAAACCACTAGAAAATTGATTCCTATAGAAACGGATGAATTTATGAAAAATGTATTAGATAAAAGACAACTGGCGTATAAGTTAACCGCGAACTCATTGTATGGTCAATGTGGAGCGAAGACAAGTACCTTTTATGAAAAAGATGTGGCTGCATCTACCACCGCAACAGGTCGGATGCTTTTGACATATGCTAAAAAAATAATAGAAGAAACATATGGGAATAAAATTTGCGATACTGCTAATTATGGGCAAGTGTTGACAAAAGCCGAATACATATACGGTGATACTGACTCAGTATTCTTTACATTTAATCTACAGACTTTAAATGGTGAATTAATTCGAGGTAAAAAAGCATTAGAAATTACGATTGAATTGGCTCAAGAAGCTGGACATTTAGCATCTAGCTTCTTAAAAGAACCACATGATTTGGAATATGAAAAAACCTTCATGCCTTTCTGTTTATTGTCTAAAAAACGATATATCGGTATGCTTTATGAACACGACGCAAATAAAGGCAAACGTAAAGAGATGGGTATAGTGTTAAAACGTAGAGATAATGCACCCATCGTAAAAGATATTTATGGTGGAATTATTGATATATTAATGAAGCAGCAGGATATACAAAAGGCAACGGACTTTTTGAAAGCATGTTTAAAAAATATAGTAGACGAGAAATGTCCTGTAGATAAATTAATTATCACGAAATCGTTACGTTCTGGATACAAAAATCCGAAACAAATCGCGCACAAAGTGCTCGCAGATAGAATAATGTCTAGGGATCCTGGAAATAAACCTACTTCTGGAGATAGAATTGCATATATTTATGTACATAATGCAAATAAAAAGGCGTTACAGGGTGATAAGATAGAAACACCTAATTATATCAAAGAAAATAACTTGAAAATTGATTACTCGCATTATATTACAAATCAAATTATGAAACCCGTTCAACAAGTATTTGCTCTAGTACTTGAAAAAATGTGGATCATGCAAAATAAAAGAGCAAAGATAACCAAATTTCAACAAGAAATAAAGACCTTGAAAAATAACACAGATCCAAGCAAATTTGAAGACAAATTGGACGATTTAAAAAATAAAGAAGTGAAAGCTTTATTATTCGATGAGTTTTTGAGAGAAACCAACAACCAAAAAAATAAAAATCAACCCCTGACAAAGTATTTCAAACAAATCTAGAAAAATATAATATGATTATTGAAAATCAAATTATATGGAATGTATATGTTGTAATTAAATGTAATTATTTCTGGAGACCTTTGTATTTTTTTTAGATGTAGATGCAGTTGCAGTTGCAAGCTTACTCATCCTGGTCATTACTGAACGAACTTGGTTAAAAATAGTATGCTTATTATATGGTTCATAATCGCCATCAGTCTCATCATCACTCGGTTCATAATCACTATCACTATCTTCATTGACTCTATGCTGGAGGAAAACGGAGGCTTGCTTGCAAGCCGAAGTTTTCTGATTATACTCCGTAGTCATGCAAAGCATTGTCGAAGGAGTATGGTCAAAAAAAACAGATGGTTGTAAATCTAACGTTGGAGTAGATTTTGCATTTACATCTGTAAATACATTTGTATTACTATTGTCTGGCCAAGACCAACCTCTAACTCCTTTCCATGATTTATCAATGATTTCCTCGTCTTGTAATTTATTCAAAATAGCATAAATTGTTCGATCATGAAGTTGTGCTATTTGTTGAATAGTCAGTTCCTTGATCTCATACTCATTATGAAGTCTATTAATCTCATTCATCGCCCACGGGAATCTGTGTCTCTTATGTTGCATCTGTATACTATTTAGATAACACACCTTTATACCTTTTGAAATTTATATTTATTTATCTATAAAGCGTTCACCATTTTTGCACATATCCAGGTGCCAATAATGATCCACATGCTCTCTATAGTGTTTGCACCAGTATATATTGCCCATCGCATGGCCTTGCAATGCGGGGCGGAAGATAATAATGGAGACATTATAAATCCATATATATTTGGAGGTGTACAAAATTTTACATAACATTGTGACGTAGCATAATGAATAAGTATCCACACTAAATACACTTTTGATATACTTAATAGATAATTTATCTTACATATGATTCTAGTACAAATAGAATCTTGTTTTACCACATCATGCTCTTCTAATGCCACATTTTCTACCGGTTCTATATTATTGTTCATTCTTTCTTCAGATTCCTCTTCCTCTCCGTTAGTTGATATTTTTAATAGTCTGCTTGTGCGTCTTCTATACATAATTTGTAATGTGTATACTTTTTATAATTCATTTCATTTTTTTTTTATATTATTAAAATCGACTACTAAAACGAGATAACAATTGTGGATTACTCGATGCATCATAAAAAATGTTATCATTCGTTCCTGATGTTAACAATTGAGTTAACATAGATTGAGCTACATCTCTTAATGCATTATACGAATCGTCTATATTATTTCTATTACTATTTCTCTCATTGAATGAAGTTGAAGAGTTAGAATGGTTATTATTGATTGGTTGTGATGGGTCTTCTTTCGTTTCTTCTAGCTCTTCTAGCTCTTCATCTTCTTCTTTGCTTTCTTCGTATCCATAATCATGATTATAATCATCGTTAACATCGTCTTCATTAGAGTCGACATTATTAGTATTGTCATTATTTGGTGGGGCTACATTATTGGTTATAGGTGTTCTTATGTCATGTCTACAAACTGGACAAAGTACATTGCTTCGAAACCATAAATTTATGCTTGTTGGTGTGAAAATATGATTACACCCTAATAATAATGTTACACTACTATTATTTTCAAATCTATCTAATGTAATTGGACAACTAGAATTCAATGGGTTTAATATATCTGAAAATTGACATACTCTTGTTGCTGTATTTAAAATTTCTTGTGTAGGTGCAACAGGAACCCTATCATAAAAGTTTCTTAAAAGACCAAATATACTATTATAATCACTTGTAGATGTTTGTGTTGTTGCTGCTCTAGATGGAATATTATATACCAAATATCTATAATTGTATGCATTATCGGTGTCTTGATTTGAACCGAAATTATAATGTGTTGATCTATTTCTACGTCGTCTTCTACTGGTAGTTTGCGGGAGCTGTGCTGGTGCTGGTATTGGTACTGGAGGTGCTGGTATTGGTGCTCGTGCTGGTATTGATATTGGTGTCCTTACCGGAGAATTATTGGAAATGATTTCATTTACTCCACTAATATTATCAATATTATGTCTAATTTCATCAAGCGATGAATATAATAAATCTATTTGTCTAGATGTTTGGTTATATAAATTCATATAAAAATCTAATAAATATCTTTGATCAGATGAGACATACCTATTATTAGAACTGGTGCTGATATTGGTATTGTTTGTATTAGTATTGTTTGTATTAGTATTGTTTGTATTAGTATTTGCATTGGTATTTCGATAATAACCTCTATTTCTATTATTTGACATTATATATATGTAGTAATTATTATTAATTACCAAATGTGTTTAAATACATATTGATTATTAATAATATTAATAGTAATAATTATGTCACATGAAATATATAAAAATAAAGGATTAACTGGATTGGCTAACTTAGGAAATACTTGCTTTGTAAATTCGTGTATACAAATATTATCCCACACATATGAGTTAAATGATTTTTTAAATTTACAAACTTATAGGAAAAAATTGCAAAAAAAATATGAGTCCGCATTATTGATTGAATGGGATGAACTGCGCACATTAATGTGGAGCGAGAATTGTGTAATCTCTCCTGGGAAATTTCTAAAAACTATTCAAAAATTGGCGCATTTTAAAAAAATCGATATTTTTACAGGATATGCGCAAAATGACTTACCCGAGTTTCTTTTATTTGTGATTGATTGTTTTCATATTGGGTTATCTAGAGATGTAAATATGAGCATTAGCGGTAATGTGGAAAACCCTGTTGATAGTATGGCTGTAAAATGTTTTTCCATGATACAGAAGATGTACTCGAAAGAATATTCTGAAATATGGAACATGTTTTACGGCATTCATGTGTCCCAAATCATATCCTTAGAGACTGGTGAAGTATTAAGTGCATCTCCCGAGCCATATTTTATGATAAATTTATCAATCCCTACAGGCAACAAAAGTCCGAGTTTAATTGATTGTTTTGATTTATATGTAGAAGGAGAAGTCTTGGACGGAGATAATGCGTGGTATAATGAAGCTACCAAACTCAAACAAAACGTTCAAAAGAAACTTTCTTATTGGAGTCTACCCACTATATTGGTTATCGATATTAAACGATTTAATGCCCAAAATCGTAAGAATCAAATTTTAGTAACATTTCCTCTTGAAAATTTCGATTTATCACAATATGTAGTTGGGTATAAAAAAGAAAGCTACGTATATGATTTATATGGCATATGTAATCATAGTGGGGGTGTTCATGGCGGACATTACACCGCGCTCGTAAAAAATGCAAATGGTAAATGGTATGAATTCAATGATACTATTGTTACAGAAATTGTGGATACTGATAAATTAATTACGCCAAAAGCATATTGCTTTTTTTATAGAAAAAAAACAACTGAATAATATATATGGACGTCAATACAAATTCAACTTCAACACCAGATAGTCAAAATATGTATAATTATATGAATGGAATTTTAATGAACCCGAGTGTTTTTATTATTTTGGCTTTGGTTGTTATTGTTTATATTATAATATTTTTATCTTTAGGAAATTCTGCTCAAACAGGCGCATCGTTTTATCCAGATGCAACTCCAGGTTCTTCTGTCACTTCCGGATCCAGCACAAATATGATAATAATAATAGTTATAGGAGTGTTAATAGTGTTGGTATTATTCAATGGATTTCAATATTTCTTTGGAGTTGATATTATGGCGTCATTGTCTAACTTATTTAGTGGAGAGCCGCAAATAAATATAGTTGTTGACCAAAACCAGGGTGCTGCGCCAAGTGTCGTACCTGAGATAAAATATATAGAACAGGTATTTAATATTCCTGGAAATGAATATGGTTATGAAGATGCAAAGACTTTATGTAGCGCATATGGATCTCGTTTAGCAACTTACGATGAAGTTGAAAAGGCGTATGACAGAGGTGCAGAATGGTGCAACTATGGATGGTCGGATAAACAAATGGCTTTATTCCCTACACAAAAATCAACATTTGATCAACTACAGACGATTGAAGGTCATGAACATGATTGTGGGCGTACTGGCATAAATGGCGGATATATTGCTAACCCGCGCGTTAAATTTGGTGTCAATTGTTACGGGTATAAACCGAAAATGACACAGGAAGAAGAAGAGATGATGCAAACAAATAGCCCTTATCCGAAAACAGAAAAAGATATTGCCATGGAAAATCGCGTGGAATACTGGAAGACGAAATTGGACGAGATTTTAGTCTCACCCTTTAATTACAATACTTGGAGTCGACTTTAGAATTATTTGATTATAATTTTTATCCACACCAGCTACGGCTAGCAGAAAAGTTTTCTAATTATATTTTGTTATACTAACAATATATAATTCAATCTATTACAAATTTTTGCGCGTTTTTTTAAGACGATTTACAAGCGCCTTTCTAGTATGGTTATTTCCTGTTTTCTTTGTTACTTCCATCATTTTTAAAAAATGATCATGAATATCATCACTTACCACCTTATCTACATCATGTGATGTTATATGTTTGTTTTTATTTCCACCTCCTGTTCGTTCTCTCATTAATAATCCAGAAGGAACTGCTAAATGATGAAATATATCTGATACCTTACCACCGCCACCACTTTGTTTCGGATTATGAGGTGTTACATTCATAGTTGATATTGGTGATCTACCTTCTTGCAATAAAGAGGAGTGTACTTTAAATCCTCCGCTCCAAGTTTGTCCATTTAATGTAGAAAATAGAAATTCGTTATCATTGATTATATTAGGCATAGACATAGGAATAGATGTAGACGTAGACATATACATTATTTACATATAAATTATTTGTTAGAAAGACGCTTAATTTCTGGAACTATTTTACTATCGCGATTTTCTTTTAGATATTCTACTATTTGTTTCACTTGCGATTCATTTTTTATAACTTCACCCAATGATTTCTCTAAATACTTAAATGTTAATGGTGCTGCAACTCGTGTATTTGTAAATTTTAACTTGCCATCACTTATTTGAATCGTCGCATTTTGTAAATTATTTGTTTGAGCATATTTAGTTATATTCTCAGATAAATCATTTCTCTTATCCCGCAATTCTTGCACCTTTTCATTCAATAATTTCAGTTGATTGTCAATAGAAACCCATGCTTGAATTTTTTGTTCAAATGTAGCGTTCATATTTTACCCTTTGAAAATAATAATGACAGATTCATTATTATTTTATATGTTTATGTGTTTATGTTGTTGTGGGTGTATGTGTGTTTCTAAGATCAGTGTTTGCGGGAGCGCTTACCATAAGCGTGTTGCATACCCAATAATCCAAAAGGAACTAAGGCTTGGTTAATGAGTTGTCCCAAAAAACCACCCTTCTTTCCTCGACCCTTTCTCTTTCGACCGCCAGAAAGATTTAATTTTGCATTAGCTATACTCGCGGGAGATGTAGGTTCTATCCCACTCACCGGTGTACTTGCATTACTAGGATTATTAATATTTTTAACCCAAACATTGTAATCTTGAACTGGTCCTGGACCCGCACCCTTTTCAATTTGCCATTCAGCAGCCCCCATACCACCTCTTCGTCCACGACTAGCAGATCGACTTCTTCTAGCACTTCGTCCACGACTGGCAGATCGACTTCTTCTGGCACTTCGTCCACGACTGGCAGATCGACTTCTTCTAGCACTTCGTCCACGACTAGCAGAGCGACTTCTTCTGGCACTTCGTCCACGACTGGCAGCTCGACTTCTTCGGCGACCACCTTTCATTGATTTGTTGCAAGTTGTCATTATATAATTGCAGGAGAAAATATAAAAATCCATTAAAAAATTTTCTGTATTAAACTTTTATTACGCAAAACCAAAATTAATAATATTAATATTGCTAAAATCATTATAAAAATCAAAAATACCAAAACAATAGTCACATAAATATATGGATTTACCTCGTACAATATTAAATCTACCATAGGTGCATATAACGCCCTTAATTCATGTTTAATGTCATCTCTCTTTAATATATCTAAACATTGTTGGATAAAGGTTTCTTTCATGGCGATAGTTTAATATAATAATAACCAACACATTTTTTTTACGATTTATGCGTGTTACTATTAAATAATTTTTCTATTGATCTAATAATGGAACATATATGCGAGCCAAATAAACTTTTTAATTTTGATGACATATCTTTAGCGCATCCAACTGGAATACAAGGAGGTGCATATTTTACTAAAATTTTACAGAATAACAAACCACTCTACATTGAAGCTCCAAAATGTTTGACTAAACAAGGGTTTATTAAAAACGGCAAAAAAATGTACACTGACTTAATGTTTAATAGCGGGGACGAAGGGTTTATTCATTGGATTGAAAATTTAGAAACGAAATGTCAAAAATTGATTTATGATAAAAGTGAGGCGTGGTTTCAAAATAAATTAGAAATAAATGACATTGAAACTGCATTTACGTCACCTTTGAGGGTATACAAATCAGGCAAGTTTTATTTAGTGAGGGTTAATGTAAAAATGAATTATAGTACAAATTTCCCTCATGTTAAAATTTATAATGAGAGCGAGACACCGCTTACCATAGATGATGTAAATATGGACACCCAAATAATTTCTATTATAGAAGTGCAAGGTATCAAATTTACGAGTCGCAATTTTCAAATAGATTTAGAACTTAAGCAAGCAATGGTGTTAAATACTGATAAAATTTTTGATAGTTGTTTGATTAAGACATCATCCCTCGCTCGCCCTACGGCTAACACCTTCGAAGTCTCGTCGATCCAAACTCCTGCTCCTCCAAAATCAGAAAACACCTTTTTAAAAATAGAGGACAATAGTTTAGAAGAACCTACTGAAATAGAAGAACCTGTAGAAATGAAGGAACCTGTAGAAATGGAGAAACCTGTAGAAATGGAGAAACCTGTAATAGAAGAAACTATGAATGCTCCAGCTTCAACTCCTTTATCTCTTTTAGAAAACTTGAGTGACTCCATATTGCATTCTGAAAAAAAGGCAAAATCTGAAATAGTAATTAACACACCTCTTTTAGCAAAGAGTGTTGGTAAAGTCGATGATATTAAGGAAAAATCTATCGTTGGATCCATAGTCGGACTTAATATTGAGGAATTAAGTCAAGAAAATTCAAATGAACTTATGGAGGTCGATATCGACGCCAACTTGAATAATTTAGAAACAATGACTTTGAAAAAACCAAATCAGGTGTATTATGAAATATATAAAGAAGCCAGAAATAAAGCCAAAAAAGCAAAGAGAGAGGCTATAGTCGCCTTTTTAGAAGCAAAGAATATTAAGAAGACTTATATGTTGGATGATTTAGATGAAAGTGACGATAGCGACGATAGCGATTTAGACAATATTTCCAATGAATCTAATTCGGATGATGAATCCGATACCGAAGTGGGAGAAAACGTAAACTATTAAGGAAATTAACACAATAGTTTCATGCATTTTGTATTTTATTTTGCAATTAAAATATATCCAAAAAAATATTTTATCTTGAATTTTATATAATGAACGCTTCTCTTCAAAAGCTATGGAAAGATTATGGTGTTGGATCAATCATCGTTCTTTTAATTGTCGCGTATGGGGTTAGTTTATTTTACAAATATTTGACTTCCAAAGGCAGTTTCGGGTCAGAATACATGAGTCAAGGCGCAAATGCCGCTTACTCTAATGGGCGCAAACAAGGTCCCAAACAATCCAATACAGGTGTTCAACCCGCTGAGCCTTTAGGTCAGAATGAAGTGTTTGCTGCCGTCAGTGGTATGGGCACTCCTTCTCAAGGAATCCCCACCTCTTGTTCAAAGCCCAATATCCAAAACCCTGCGGACTTGTTGCCCAAGGATACAAACAGCCAATGGGCACAACTTAACCCCTCCGGAAAAGGCGAGCTTGCCAACATTAATTTGTTGAAAGCTGGTTACCATATTGGTATTGACACCATTGGGCAAACCTTGAGAAACGCAAATTTACAACTGCGCAGCGAAGAACCTAATCCGCAACTTTACGTTGGGCCATTTAACAACAGCACTATCGAGCCAGATTTTATGCGACCGCCTTTTCAAATTGGGTCTGGATCCCAATAAACTTTTTTTATTTTGTGACGATAAATAACTGCATAAATTTATAAATATGTGAATTTTATAAATTTATAATACTCCGCTACGTTACATCCCTTATGCTATGAACAATTCGCTTTCGAAATTATTATATTCATTATTTTTACAAATATATACATTTTGAACTATATTATCAATAGTAATTTTTTCTATCATTTTTATCACCTCTTGTAACCAATCAAATTTATTTTTCCAAACATCTTCTTGTAAAATACGAATAATGCTATAACCATTCTCATTTGCACATTTCATTTTATATAGATCTCTTTCACGATTATGATGAGGAGTTTTCCATTTACCTACTTGAATACCTAAATGTTGTATACCATCAAGTTCAATAATAATTTTTCTATCTTCAATAACAAAATCAAATGGTAGTGCCTTTTTATTTTTACACCAATCAACCTTAAATTGTTTAATTAAATATGGATAAATTTGAACCACATCTTCATAAAACATACTTTCTGTTTTATTTACACAATTTGTACACCAAACGCCATCGGTGATATGAGATAAACGATTGGAAAAGATATGATTACATTTATTACAATCAAACCAATATTTTTTTGCCGAATTTTTAAAAACTTGTCGTGGTTGTAATATATTTTTTTCGTTCCAATATACACATTTATCTACACTAGCAAAAGAGTTTTTCAAACAATTTATACAATCATTTTTATCAC
>Ga0114970_10002323_pt1 | contig 14247 bp, 16 predicted proteins | sample M_140205_XF_Meta_FD_87030 | JGI IMG/M metagenome (GOLD analysis project Ga0114970, IMG submission 87030) | Freshwater microbial communities from Lake Montjoie, Canada to study carbon cycling - M_140205_XF_MetaG | ecosystem: Environmental > Aquatic > Freshwater > Lake | place: Lake Montjoie... | reverse complement strand
TGCAGCCATTCTGCCGCAACCCCGGCGGGGCGCCCGGAGAGAGCGCCCTCCGTAGACTTCCCGCATGACCACCGCGACCACGACCTCGATCGCCTCGGGCGACACGCTGCACATCGCCCTCCACCACGCCGGCAGCACAGGCGCGAGGAGCGCGGTCGGCCTCGCCGGGTTCGCGGGCGCAGAGCTGCGGACGGGCGGAGCAGGGCAGAGCGCGGCCGGGGCGGGCGACGCAGGCGATGCGTCGGTCACGCTGACGCCGCTCGTCGAGTCGCCACTGCTTGCGGCGGGGCCGATCGCGGTGCCCGCCAGCATCGGCGTCCAGCTCTTCGACCTGACGGTTGGCGGCGAGGTGTTCACCGCCTTCGAGGAGCGCATCATCGGCCGCTACACGGAGTTCCGCAGCGCGATGGGCTGGCGCTACGCCGGGCTCTACGCGGTGGAGTCGCAGGGGCTCGCGCATCCGTTCGCCCGCGCGGTCGTCTACGTCGTCGACGTGCCGACCGGCACCGAGGCGCAACAGCTGGCGGAGTCGGGCGGCGCACCGCCCGCGGAGATCATGGCCTTCGGCGCCGAGTGCTCGACCTACAAGACCGACCCGGGCACCTGGCTCTGGCTCGAGCCACGCCCCCTCGAGGCGTAGCGGCCGCGTCTCGGGCTAGGGCGTGAGCCCGGCCTTCTGCATCGCAGACTTCAGCGACTCGGCGTACTCCTGGCAGGTGCGCGTCGCGCCCGAGATGATGTCGAGCTTCGAGCTCTGCAGCTGCACGGCCTGCTTGTTGAGGTACGGCCCGACGTGCGAGTTGATGTAGGCCGAGCGGGCGCGCTCCATCGGCATGTCGGCGCTGGCCTCGACGATCTTGCCGCCCGCGATGATGATCGTCACGGTTACCGGGCCCCACTGATCCATGTTGAACTCGTCGCCGACGACCGTGCGCTCGCCGGTCGCGCCCTTCGAGCCGAAGCCGGTCTCGGGCAGCGGGTCGAGCGCGGGGCCGACCGTGACGGTGCCGTTGACGGTGTGGATCGTCTGCGGGGTCTTGGTGCCAGCGGTCGTGGCGGCGGCGGTCGTGGCCGCGGACTTCCCCTTGGCGGCGGCGGCCTTGGCAGCGGCGGCCTTGGCAGCGGCTGCCTTGGCGGCTGCTGCGGCTGCGGCGGCCTTCTGCTTGTCGGTCGGCTTGGTCGACGTGCTCGCACGCACGGCGGCAATGGCGTTCGCGGCGGGCAGGCCGAGCAGCGCGGTGGCCGCGATCAGGGCGGAGACCGACTGGCGGGTGGCAGGCTTCATACGTGTCAGTCTCCTGGAATCGGTGGACGAATGCACGTCAGAGCGCGAAGCGCTCGATGTGCACGTTGCGCCGCGGGGCGCCGATGCTGCGCAGCGTGGCCGCAGTGGCATCGGCCATGCCGGGCGGGCCGCACACGTAGATGTCGCTCGCCTCGAGGTTCGGGATGAGCGCGCGCAGGTTGTCGGCCGCGAGCAGGCCGGCGTAGGCGGGGTCGTTGTGGTCGCCCACGAGGTAGTGCACGGTGGCACCGTTGGCTGCCGCGATCCGGTCGAGCTCGTCGCGAAAGACGACGTCCTCGTCGCGCACGGCGCGGTAGAGCACGGTAACGCCGCCGCCCAGCTCCTCGAGCAGGCTGCGCACCGGCGTGATGCCGATGCCGCCCGCGATCAGCACGACGTTCGGGTGGCGGCGGATCGCGCTGGTGAACGCGCCGAACGGCCCCTCGGCGATGACGCGCGTGCCGATCGGGATGCGCTGGTCGAGGTCGCGCGTGAAGTTGCCGAGACCCTTGACGGTGATGCGCAGGCTCTTGCCGTCGGGGGCGGTGGAGAGCGAGAAGGGGTGCGCCTCGGCCCAGTGGCCCCTGGTGAGGAAGCGCCAGAGGAAGAACTGGCCGGCCTGGGCGCGCAGCAGGTCGAGGCGACGGCCGCCGATCGTGAGCGAGACGACGCCGGGCGCCTCGGTCGTGATCGCCGTCACGCGCATGCCGTGGTAGAGCGTCCGCGCCAACGGCACGAGCACGCGGAAGACGACGAGCAGAGCGAGCGTGGCGATGTAGAGCGAGCGCCAGTACCACTCGGCGACGGGCAGGGCGGCGAGATCGCTGCCGGTGGGGATCTGGTGGAACCAGGCGAGGGCGATCGACGCGTACGCCGTGAAGTGGATGGCGTACCAGATCTCGTAGCGCAGGCGCTTGCGCGCGATCCGGTACGAGCTGAGCGCGACGATGATGAACAGCACGGTGCCGACGGTCGCCGTCCACATGCCGGGGTAGTTCGTACCGAGCAGCGACTTGAGCTCGCCCCAGATCGACAGCTGGTCGTTCTCGGCGTAGCCCCAGGTCGAGAAGATGACGTGGCCCACGACGAGGTAGAGCGCCGCCTTGCCGTTCCAGCGATGCCACACGGTGAGCCGGTCGAGGCCGGTGAGGCGTTCGAGCCACGGCAGCCGCGCCAGCAGGATCACCTGCACGAGCGCGAGGTAGGCGGCGATCATGCCGGTGAGCCGGCCGACCGTGTTCAGCGCGTCGCCGAGCGAGCGCGTCGACGACCACCCGCCCGCGTCGATCCAGAGGGCGACCGTGCCGCCGAGGTTGCCCACCACGAACAGCCAGAGGAGCCAGGCCGAGAGGCGGTGGTAGGAGCGGCGCGCGGAGACTGCACTGAGGATGCTCATAGGAAGCCGCAGAACCTATCGTGTTCCGAACGAGCAGGTCGGCACGTCCCCGGTACCCTGGGAGGAATGGGCGACGACGACACCGGGGCAGCGCCCACCGCGCCCGACGCCGCCGCCGTGGCTGCGCGCCTCAAAGCGCTCACCGAGACGCTGGAAGCGGTCTCGCGCGACCGCACCCTGCTCGAGGGCCTGAGCGTGGACGAGCGCACCCGCCTGCTGACCGCCGCGGGCGACCTCTACAACCCCGACATCGCGGCCCGCCGCCGCGCCGACAAGGAGCTGCGCCGCCGCCGAAAGGCCGAGCGCCTGCAGCGCGACGCGCAGACCGCCGCCGAGACCGGCATCCGCGTCCTGCGCGACAAGCCCGTCTACACCACGCCGAACGCGCAGCCGCCCCTCGGGCTCGAGCAGGCCGACGTGGAGGACAACCCGGAGTTCCGCGAGCTGGTCGAGCACCAGCACTGCTACGTCTGCAAGCAGCCCTACCACGGGCTCCACCACTTCTACGACCAGCTCTGCCCGGCCTGTGGCGACTTCAACTTCGCCAAGCGCACCGAGACGGCCGACCTCAGCGGGCGCGTCGCGCTGCTCACGGGCGGACGCGTCAAGATCGGCTACCAGGCGGGCATCAAGCTGCTGCGCGCCGGCTGCCACCTGATCGTGACGACGCGCTTCCCGCGCGACTCGGCGGCGCGCTACGCGGCGGAAGCCGACTTCGCCGAGTGGGGCGACCGGCTGGAGATCTTCGGGCTCGACCTCCGGCACACCCCGTCGGTCGAGGCGTTCTGCGACCACCTCAACGCCACGCGTGACCGGCTCGACTTCATCGTCAACAACGCCTGCCAGACGGTGCGTCGCCCACCCGACTTCTACCGCCACATGCTGGAGCTGGAGACCGCCTCGGCCGGGACGATGCCCGCGGAGGTGCGCAGCCTGCTGGGCGCGTACGAGGGCCTGCGCCGCTACGACATGCTGCCGTCGGGCGGGGCCGCGCTCGTCACCGGCGACCCGTCGGCGATGGTCGGCGTGACGCGCGCGGCCGAGCTGTCCCAGGTGCCGCTCGTGGACGAGGATCACCGCGACCTGAGCAGCCTCTTCCCGGAGGGCCGGCTCGACCAGGATCTCCAGCAGGTCGACCTGCGCGACCGCAACTCGTGGCGCCTCCTGCTGGACGAGGTGTCCAGCGTCGAGCTGCTGGAGACGCAGCTCGTCAACGCCGTGGCGCCCTTCATCCTCAACGCGCGGCTGAAGCCGCTGCTGCTGCGGACGCCCGAGCGCGACAAGCACATCGTCAACGTCTCGGCGGTGGAGGGGCAGTTCTACCGCAAGTTCAAGACCACCCGGCACCCGCACACGAACATGGCGAAGGCGGCGCTGAACATGCTGACGCGCACCTCCGCCACCGACTACCTGGGCGACGGCATCCACATGAACAGCGTGGACACCGGCTGGGTGAGCGACGAGGACACCTTCGAGATCGCGCAGCGCAAGGCAGCCGAGCACGGCTTCAGCCCGCCGCTGGACATCGTGGACGGGGCGGCGCGCATCGTCGACCCGATCATCGCGGGCGCGCTCACGGGCACGCACCTCTGGGGCAAGTTCCTGAAGGACTACAAGCCGACCGACTGGTAAGCGCGCTCAGCCGGCGAGCGTGACGCCGGGGAGGCCGCTGAAGCCGCCCGGGTCGGCAGTGACGACGGCGCGCCGACGCGCCAGTGCAGTTGCGGCCACGAGCAGGTCGTGCGCACCGCGCGGGGTGCCGCTGCGCCGGGCGTGGACGAGCAGGTCGGCGTGGGCGCGCGCCGTAGCGGCGTCGTAGGGCTCCACCGGGATCGCAGCAAGCACCCCATCAACGAAGGCCTGGCGCGCCTGCTTCCGCCGACCGTCGGCGAGCCCGACACCGACCAGCAGCTCGGCGACGGTGATCGCGGCGATCGCGACATCGTCGTCGTCGGCGATCAGGCGGTCGAGACGGGTGCCACCACGCTCGGCGGCGACGAGCACCGTGGTGTCGAGGATCAGGCGTCCCATGCACGCTCCGGCTGGACGAGGCTGGAGCGCAGATCGCGCAGCTCCTCCGCCCAGGCTGGGTCACGCCGGGTCGCTCGCAGCAGCTGCTTCACGGCGGCGCCGTTCGCAGACGACGCCGGCTCGATGCGCGCGACCTCTCGTCCCTGCCGGACGACGAGGAAGCTCTCGCCGCGATGCTCGACGGCATCCAGGACGTCCGAGAGGTTGCGGGCAACATCGGTGGCGGTCACGCGGTTCATGGAAATCAGATTATCGGATTCTGAGACGGACATAGGCTCAGCCAATCACGCGATCTGTCAGATCGGAGTGTCGGAAGAGCAACACCTCTGCCGCAGCCGCCGATCCGGCACGCGCCCCTTCTGCGAACATGATCCGAGGATGGTCGATTCAACGGGACTCCTGATCGGTATCGGCGCGGCGATCGCCTGCGGGCTGATGCTGCTGCTCTGGCTCGTCCAGGTGCGGATCAAGGACGCGAGCCACGTCGACGTCGGCTGGGCGGGCGGTCTGGCGATCCTCGCCATCGTCTTCGCCGTGCTCGGCAGCGGCGACGTGGCACACCGGGTGCTCGTGGCGGTGCTGGGCGGACTGTGGGGGACGCGCCTCGCGCTGTACCTCCTGTTCAACCGCGTGCTGGGCAAGGAGGAGGACGGCCGCTACAAGACCTTGCGTGCCAACTGGGGCGACGCGGCCAACGTCAAGTTCTTCGTCTTCTTCCAGGCGCAGGCCGGCTTCGTGATCGCCTTCTCGATCCCCTTCGCGCTGATCGTCGGCGACCGCAGCAACGGCCTCGGCGTGCTGGAGTGGATCGGCGCGGCGCTGTGGGTCGTCGCGGTGTCGGGGGAGATGCTCGCCGACCGGCAGCTGACACGGTGGCGCGCCAACCCGGCCAACAGGGGCAAGACGGCGCGCACCGGCCTCTGGAACTGGTCACGCCATCCCAACTACTTCTGCGAGTGGCTCAACTGGATCGCCTTCCTGCTGATCGCGCTCGCCGCCCCGCACGGCTGGATCGCAGTCGAGGCACCGGTCTTCCTGCTCTTCCTGCTCGTCTTCGTCACCGGCATCCCGGCCACCGAGGCGCAGGCCGTGAAGAGCCGGCCCGACTACGCGCAGTACCAGCGCGAGGTCAGCCCGTTCATTCCCTGGTTCCCGAAGAAGTGAGCCTCGCCGAGGAGCTCGTCCAGCGCGTCCTCGGCTCGGGGCTGCTGCCCGACCCCGCGATCCGGGCCGGCATCCGCTTCAACTGCCGCACCCGTCTCGCCGCCGAGCGCCGCCCCACCGTCGAGGAGGAGCAGGAGGTGCTGCGCCGCTTCCTCGCCGAGAGCCGCCACGCCGCCGTTGCGCCGGTGCCCGAGAAGGCGAACGAGCAGCACTACGAGGTGCCGCCCGCCTTCTTCGACGCCGTGCTCGGGCCGCGCCTCAAGTACTCGTGCGGCTACTGGCCGGCCGGCGTGACGACGCTCGCCCAGGCCGAGGAGACGATGCTCGAGCTGACCTGCGGGCGCGCCCAGCTCGAGGACGGCATGGACGTGCTCGACCTGGGCTGCGGCTGGGGCTCGCTGTCGCTGTGGATCGCCGAGAAGTACCCGAACTGCCACGTCACCGGGGTCTCGAACTCGGCGCCGCAGCGCGAGCACATCCTCGCCCGCGCGCAGGAGCTTGGCCTCACCAACGTCGAGATCCTGACCCGCGACGCCAACGAGCTGGAGCTGCCCGAGGCGAGCTTCGACCGGGTGATCTCGATCGAGATGCTCGAGCACGTGCGCAACCACGAGCTGCTGTTCGGCCGCGTTGCCCGCTGGCTGCGCCCCGACGGCCGCTTCTTCGTGCACGTCTTCACGCACCGCGTCCACGCCTACGCCTACACCGACTCGTGGCTGGCCCGCGCGTTCTTCAGCGGCGGGATCATGCCCTCGCACGACCTCTTCCTGCACTACCAGCGCGACCTCGTGCTGCTCGACCGCTGGGCGGTGGACGGCACCCACTACGAGCGCACGGCCAACGCCTGGCTCGCCAACCTCGACGCGAATCGCAGCGCAGCGCTGGCCGCATTCGCCGACGACGGCCGGGGCGCGGCCGAGCTGAAACGGCGCCTCGCCCTGTGGCGCGTCTTCTTCATGGCGTGCGCCGAGCTGTGGGGCTACGCCAGCGGCCGCGAGTGGATCGTCTCGCACTACCTGTTCGCACCGCGCTGACCAGCCGCCCGCCCCACCCGGTCTCTGATTCAATCGCAGCGTGACCGCGCTCTACCGCAAGTACCGCCCGCAGGACTTCACCCAGGTGGTCGGGCAGGAAGCCGTCGTGCGCACGCTGACGAATGCGATCAACAGCGGGCAGGTACGCCAGGCCTACCTCTTCGCCGGCCCACGCGGTACCGGCAAGACCTCGCTCGCGCGCATCCTCGCCAAGGCGCTCAACTGCGCGCACGGCCCCACCCCCACGCCCGACGGCACCTGCAACTCGTGCCGCACGATCGCCACCGGCACCTCGCTGGACGTGGTCGAGATGGACGCCGCCAGCCAGCGCGGCATCGACGACATCCGGGAGATCCGCGAGCGCGCCGTCCTGCAGCCCGTCGAGGGGCGCCACAAGGTCTACATCCTCGACGAGGCGCACCAGCTGACCGACGCCGCCTGGAACGCGCTGCTCAAGCTGATCGAGGAGCCGCCGCCCCACCTCGTCTTCATCTTCTGCACCACCGAGGCCAGCAAGGTGATCGCCACCGTGCGCTCGCGCTGCCAGGTCTTCGCCTTCCAGCGGCCGCGCCACCAGGAGCTCGTGCAGCTGCTGCGGCGGGTCTGCGACGGCGAGGAGATCGTGGCGCTCGACTCGGCGCTCGCGCTGATCGCCCGCTCGGCGCGCGGCTCCTTCCGCGACGCGGTGTCGACCCTCGACCAGCTCTCGTCGGCCACCGGCGGCGATATCACCGTGCCCGCCGTGCTGCAGCTGCTCGGCTCCGTCGAGGAGGAGGCGCTGTTCCGCCTGATCGACCTCGTGATCGACCGCGACACCGCCGGCGCGCTCACCTTCATCGAGGAGCTCTCCGACCAGGGCCAGGATCTCGGCCGGCTGACCCTCGACCTGCTCGAGCACCTGCGCCACCTGCTGCTGGTGCAGCACATGGGCTCCGTCCCCGACTCGCTGCCGCTGACCGACGAGACGCGCGACCGGCTGCGCTCGCAGGCGAACCAGGTGGGCGAGGCGACCGTGCTGCGGCTGTGCGAGCTGCTCGTCGGCGCCGTCGAGAGCGGCCGCCAGGGCGGCGACCCGCGCCTGCCGCTCGAGCTGTCGCTGGTCAAGGTGACGCGCCCCCAGGCCGACCTCTCGCGCGAGTCGATCGCCTTCCGCATCGAGCAGCTGGAGCAGCGCCCGCATGGCGGCGGTGGCGGGCTGCACGCCGTCCCGGCCGCCGCGCCGCCGACGCTGGCCCCCGCGCCGCCCGTGCCGACACCTGCGCCGCCGGTGCTGAGCGTGGTCGCGCCGGTCGTCGCTGCGCCAGCGCCTGCTGTAGCCGCGCCGACGCCTGCCGAAGCGCCGGCGGCCCCCGCGCCTGCCGCGCCCGCGCCCGCCGCGCCCGAACCCGCGCCTAGCGAGCCCGCTCCCGCACCCGCCGCCGTGACCCCGGCCCCCGCACCGGCCCCGGCCGCCACCCCGACGCCGCCGCCGATCCTGGCCGCCCCTGCCGCGGCGCCCATCGCCGCCCCTGCCCCCGCGGCCAGCCTGCCGCCGCTCGGCATCGACCAGCTGCGCGACGCCTGGGAGCGCTCGATCCTCCCCGCGATCTCCGACCGCTCGATCCCGCTCGCGTCGATCCTGCGCGAGGCGCGCCCCGCCAAGCTCGAGGGCAGCGAGCTGACACTGGAGTTCGCCCCGGCGGCCTCGTTCCACCGGCAGCTGGCGGGCGACGAGAAGAACATGGCGATCATGCGCGAGGTGCTGCGCGAGGTGACCGGTCGCAGCCTGGCCGTCGCCGTCGTCGTCGGCGCCGCGCCCGCCGAAGCACCGGACGGCGAGGCCGGCTTCCACCCCGGCGAGCCCTCCGAGCTCACCGAGGACGACATCATCAGCATGATCAAGGACACTCTCGACGCCCGCGAAGTGGAGGACCCGCAATGAAGATGGATGTCAACAAGATGATGAAGCAGGTCCAGAAGATGCAGTCCGACATGGCCAAGGCGCAGGAGGAGCTTGCTGCCGAGGTCGTCGAGGCTTCCGCCGGCGGCGGCATGGTGACCGTCAAGGTGAGCGGCGCCCTCGAGATCGTGGAGATCAAGATCGCGCCCGCCGCGATCGATCCCGACGACGCCGAGATGCTCGAGGATCTCGTCCTGGCTGCAGTCAACGAGGGTGTGCGCGCGGCGCAGGCCCTCGCCGACTCGCGCATGCAGGGCGCCATGGGGCCGATGGCCGGCATGGGCGGCATGGGCGGCCTCGGCCTGCCCGGCTTCTAGATGGCCGCCGTCGACCCGCTGCACAACCTGGTGCTACGCGCCAGCAAGGCGCTCTCGAAGCCGGCCAACCCGGCCGACTTCACGGGCGCCGTGCGCCAGCACAACCTCACGCAGGGCCAGACCGAGCAGCAGATCCTCGGTGTCTGGTTCCCGGCCGGGTCGCGCACCATCCCCCACCACCACGAGTCCGACCAGCTGCTCGTCTGCTTCGAGGGCGAGATCGCCGTCGCGATCGGCAAGGAGCGGCGGCTGCTCGCAGTGGGCGACCTGATCGTCGTGCCGAAGGGCATCTGGCACTGGCACGGCGCCACGCCCCACGGCGACGCTGCGCACTTCTCGATCAAGCCGCACACCGAGACGACCTGGGGCAGCGCACCCGCCCACGAGCAGGCCGAGTTCGACACCTACGCCGACTGGGCCACGTGGGTCGCCGGGCTCTGAGCACGCCGTGATCTCGCCGTCGGTCGACAACCTTGTCGCCCAGCTGACGCGCCTGCCCGGCGTTGGCACGCGCACGGCGCACCGCCTGGCCTTCCACCTGCTGCAGCGCTCCACGCCCGAGGCGAACGCCCTGGCCGACGCGATCCGCGAGGTGAAGGAGCGCGTCCGCTTCTGCCAGGTGTGCGGCAACCTGACCGAGCAGGAGGTCTGCGGCATCTGCCAGGACCCGCGCCGCGACCGCAGCGTGATCTGCGTTGTCGAGCAGCCGGTCGACGTCATCTCGGTGGAGCGCACCGCAGAGTACCGCGGCCTCTACCACGTGCTGGGCGGCTCGCTCTCGCCGCTCGACGGCATCGAGCCGGGCGACCTGCGCATCGGCGAGCTGTTCCAGCGCGTGCAGGACGGCGGCGTCACCGAGGTCGTGCTTGCCACCAACCCGAACATGACCGGCGAGGCGACCGCCAACTACATCGCCGACAAGCTGCGCGGCCGCACCCGCGTGACGCGCCTCGCCAGCGGCCTGCCCGTCGGCGGCGACCTGGAGTACGCCGACGAGGTCACGCTGGGCCGCGCCCTGCTGGGCCGCCGCGAGATGTAACAGGCGCCGCACGGCGCCACGCTGCCGCGCCACCGCCCCTCCCCGGGCGGCCTCCTCCGGCGCAGCCCTGCGAGCGGTGCATACACTTTCCCGCATCATGCAGAGCGGAAATCAGAGCGGCAGCCAGCCGCGGATCGGCGTCATCGGCGCCACGGGCGCCGTCGGCGTCGTCACTCTCGGGCTCCTCGCAGAGCGCGGCTACACCAACGTGCGCGCGTTCGCGTCCGCGCGCTCGGCCGGCGCCACGGTGACGTTCGGCGACCGCCAGCTGACCGTCGAGGAGGCCACGCCGGAGAACCTCTCGGCCGGCGATCTCGACCTCGCTCTCTTCAGCGTCGGCACCTCGGCCAGCCAGGCGCTCGTGCCGCACGCAGCTGCCGGCGGCGCCTTCGTCGTCGACAAGTCCTCGGCCTACCGCCTCGTCGACGGCTACCCGCTCGTCGTGCCCGAGGTCAATGGCAACCGCGCGCTCGAGGTGATGGGCACCCATCGCATCGCCGCGAACCCGAACTGCTGCACGATCCCGCTCACCTGCGTGCTGAAGCCGCTGCACGAGGCGGCCGGGCTGAAGAGCATCCGCGTTGCCACCTACCAGTCGGTGTCGGGCGCGGGCTGGCAGCGCATGGAGCAGCTGCGCGCCGAGCACCCCAACGACCACAACCTGACGATGGACTGGTCGTGGGAGGGTGACGAGTCCGACGAGGAGTCGAAGCTCCGCGCCGAGACCCGCAAGATCATGGAGCTGCCCGACCTGCCGGTGAGCGCGACCTGCGTGCGCGTCCCCGTGCTGGTGTCGCACTCCGAGGCGATCTGGGCCGAGTTCGACCGGCCGATCTCCGGGCAGGAGGCTGCCGCGATCCTGCGCGAGAGCGCCTCGGTCAAGGTGCTCGACCTGCCGGGCTTCCCCACGCCGAAGGCTGCAGCCGGCGGCGACGAGATCCTGGTTGGCCGCATCCGCGAGGATCGCGCCGCCGTCAACGGCATCTCGCTCTATCTCTCGAACGACAACCTGCGCAAGGGCGCCGCGCTCAACGCGATCCAGATCGCCGAGCTCGTCCTGGCCGAGCAGGCGAAGACCCGGCCCTAGCTAGGCCTGGGAGCGGCCCGGTACGGGCTGCGGCAGCAGCAGGCCCTTCAGCTCGCGCAGGACGCGCGCTGCCGCTGGCTCCAGCTCGGGGTCATGGATGATCCCGCCCAGCTCGAGCCGCGCCAGCTCGACACGGCCTTCGATGCGCACGGGCTGGAAGCCGAAGTCGGCGAGGAAGTCGCTGGGGAAGACGGTGTGGTGCAGGTGGAAGCGCGTCGGCACGCTCTCACCCTCGGCGTAGTGGTAGCCGAACGCCTCGAGCGCCCTGGCACCGCGCTGCTTCGCATCGCCGATCGCGGCAAGAAACAGCGACTGCAGCACCCAGGGCGTCGTGCGGTCGACGATGATCGCGCAGGTGATGAGCACCGCATCGGCCGAGGGCGGCCCGGCAGGCAGGTCGTGGGCGCGTGGGAAGAGCGGTGCCGGCGCCGACTGCATGGTGCCCAGCACGCGGCCGTCGTCGTCGTAGTAGACGGTGCCCCAGGCACCCCACTCGTCCTCGGTCTCGCGGATCCAGCGCTCCTTGCTGGCGCCGCGCGCGCCACGTGACTGCCACCACACGCAGTGGTGGCACACGGGCGGCGCGTCCTGCAGGGTCGCCCCGCTGAGGCCGAGGAGCCGCGGCGTCATAGCGCGATTCTACGCCGTGCCCGCGAAGCCGCCGGCCGGCGACTCCAGCACGAGCAGCGTCGCCTCGGGCCGCGCCAGGAAGCGGAACGGCACGAACGTGGTGCCGAGGCCGGGCGAGACGTGCAGCGTGCCGGCAGGCGTGCGGTAGCTGCCACACGCGTACTTCCCGGTGAGGTGCGCGCAGCGCAGCTTGCCACCGGGGTACGGCACGCAGATCTGGCCGTCGTGGATGTGGCCGGCGAGGATGAGGTCGTAGGCAGCGGCGGGCAGGCGGTCGACGATATCGGGGTAGTGCGACAGCAGGATGCGCAGCTGGCTGCCGGCGTCGGCGAGCCTCGCCACCCCACCGTCGCCGCCGGCGATCAGCGACGACGGGTGCACCCCGGCGATCTGCACGTCACGGTCGCGCAGGCGCACCACACAGGCCTCGTCGTTGAGCAGCGTTGCGCCCGGCAGGCTCGCCACCGCAGTGCCGCGCGAGAACGGGTCGCGGGCCCGGGCGATGTCGTGGTTGCCGAGCACCGCGTAGCAGGCCGGCAGACCGGCGATCAGCTCGCGCAGGCGCGACTCACCCCGCGGGTGCGACAGCAGGTCGCCCGTGACGAGCGTCAGGTCGGGCTGCTCGGCGACCGCCCACGCCACCGCCTGCTCGACGGCGCGGCTGCCACGCGACGGCACCCCGAGGTGAAAATCCGAGAGGTGCGCGATGCGCAGGCCGTGCAGCTCGGGCGGCAGCCCCGGCAGCTCGAGGCGCACCACCCGGAGGCGCAGCCAGCCTGCTTCGAACCAGCCCCAGAGGAGCGCTGCAGCAGCGGCTGCCAGCACGGCGATGACGACGATCCAGGTCACGCGGGGATGCTACTCGGGAAGCGGCACGCTGCCAGGCGGCGCCGCTGGCGGCGCCCGGCAAAAGGGGCGGCCCGGCAAAGCCGGGCCGCGTCCACTGCTGCTGTCGAGCCGGGGTGGCTCAGATGCCGAGCTTCTCGATGAACGGCTTCACCGAGACGACGTGGCGCTTGAACTTCAGCTCGGAGTCCGCGAGGCCGGCTGCCACACCCACGAGCTGCGCGAGGTGGAGGATCGGCATCTTGAAGTCCTGGCCGGTCTGCTTCTTCAGCTTCGACTGCCAGGCGTCGAGCGAGAGGTGGCAGAGCGGGCACGGCGTGACGATGCAGTCGGCACCGGCCTCGTAGGCCTGCTGGATCGGCTGGATCAGCTCGCCCAGGGCGACATCCTCGCGCGCCTGGATGATCGGGAAGCCGCAGCACTTGATCTTGGCGGGGTAGTCGACCGGCTCGCCACCGCACGCGGTGATGATCCGCTCGAGCGACCACGGGCGGTCCGGATCCTCGAAGCCCTGGATCTTGGAGGGGCGCAGGATCTGGCAGCCGTAAAACGGCGCGATCTTCAGGCCCTTGAGGCCCTTGTGCGCCACCTTCTGCAGCAGCTCGTAGCCCTCGCCCTCGGCGATCTCCCAGAGGAAGTGCCGCACCTCGACGTCGCGCTCGTACGGGGGTGAGCCCACCGCGACGAGGTTCTCGTTGACGCGGGCCCGCAGCTCGGAGTCGATCTTGAGCTGCCAGTTGGCCTGGCGCAGGTTGAGCGTGCAGACGTTGCACACCGTCATCAGCGTGTCGACGCCCTGAGCGGACGCGTAGGCCAGGATGCGCGCGTTGATGTGGAGGTAGTAGTCCGGCTCGGCCTCGTGGATGTCGCCGGCGCCGCAGCACGTGACCGACTCCAGCTCGATCAGCTCGAGGCCGACCATCGGGGCGAGCGCCTGGGTGGCGCTGTCGAGCTCCTTCGCCGAGAGCGACGCGAGGCAGCCCTTGTAGTACGCGACCTTCTTCACTTGGAGGCTCCTTCGTGCTTCGCGTGCTCGGCTTCCTTGACGAACTCGATCCGCCCGAGCGCCTTCTCGGCCTGAACGATGCCGGCGGCACCGCTCACGCCCTGCTCCTTGACCAGCTTGTACAGGAGGCGGGCCTCCTTCTGGTTCTTGGCGACGTGCGGCGGGAAGGGCGGCGGCACCTTGCCCTTGCGGGCCAGGTCGAGCGCGAACTTCGTCTCCTTGATGGACTTGACGATGCCCTGCGTCTTCGGCACGAGCTCTGTCTCGCGCAGCCAGCCGGTGGTGCGGGCCGACGTCACGAACCACTTGGCGTGCCGGGCGCCCATGTCGCTGTCGATGCCGAACTTCATGGCCTCGGCGCCGAGCTTGGCGATGGCGTCACGCGGATCGACGCCCTTCGGGCAGCGCTCCTGGCAGAAGTAGCAGCGAGTGCAGTCCCAGATGCCGTGCTGGCCGGAGAGCTTCTCCAGGCG